>VOFJ01003359.1_pt1 | contig 20223 bp, 23 predicted proteins | sample 5384081 | NCBI WGS metagenome assembly VOFJ01 (sample SAMN12384729, study PRJNA508395) | human gut metagenome | isolation source: healthy gut I | host: Homo sapiens | reverse complement strand
TGCCATTACGTATTGCTGATGCTTGCGGGCGCGCTGGCAGCACGCAGCGCGCGGTGCTCGGAGCATGGCTTAACGTGAAGCATAAACGCCGCAGGACCTTGGCGACCGCACCACTGCCGACGCATTGCTGGCCGAGGCCGCCGCGATTGCTGCTGCTGCTCGGTGCAGGAAACCGAGGTGCTTGACATTGTGGAGAGCAAGATAAACAAATGATAAAGGCTCCGCCATCCGATTCAATCAATAAACCAACATCACATACGACGATGACAATAGGAGGAATTTCAGAAAGATATAGTGGAAGGCATTCCTGCCAAGTTGCCGGAACCACGCCCCTACGACCCCAATGTGGAACCACGCCCCGCGGCGCAAGGATTCACTCTCTGCCGAACAGAAACAGCTGGCGCTGCGCAATGCACTGCGTTATTTCGACCCCTCGATGCATGCTGTCCTCGCGCCTGAATTCGCCGAGGAGCTGCGCAAGTATGGCCGCATATATATGTACCGGTTCCGTCCGACCTATGACATGTATGCCCGTCCCATCGACCATTATCCCGCCCGTTCGCGCAAGGCTGCCGCCATCATGATGATGATCCAGAACAACCTGATCCCGCAGTGGCACAGCATCCCCACGAACTTATTACCTACGGCGGCAACGGAGCCGTGTTCCAGAACTGGGCGCAGTACCGCCTCACCATGCAGTATCTCTCGCAAAAAGATGACCGATGACCAGACGCTGGTGATGTATTCCGGCCACCCACGCTCGGTCTGTTCCCCTGCATCCGCGCTCCGCGTGTGGTGGTGACCAACGGTATGGTGATTCCCAACTACCCAAGCCCGACGACTGGGAGCAGCTCAACGCCCTGGGCGTGAGCCAGTACGGACAGATGACTGCCGGCAGCTATATGTGTATTATAGGCCCGCAGGGCATTGTGCACGGCACGACAATCACCGTGCTCAACGTCGCCTGCAAGCGTCTCGGCCGGGCGGCCGAGACAGCATTGCAGGATGCTTTCTGTTAACAAAGCCGGACTTGGCGTGTCCAAACTGAGAGCGCCCTACCAACAAAAACATCAGGCCGAAGAGACAGTATTTTTTCAGAGTCGAGGATGTTGTCGTGATACCCGCCGATACTCGGGATAGCTTTCAGTTTAGGAAATGTTTCAGTATAGACGACATACTCGCCGTACCGGGTTTCCTCCCAACCGTCGAACGTCATGCCTACAACCTTATCCAGACTCCCCGCTCCGCCGACCATCAAAAAATTGGCGATGTAGTTTGCGACGACGAACGTCTTGGGGAGTTTATCCAGCTGGACCTCGCGCCCAGCAATATCGGTAAAGGAAATCGCCGGAGCAGCCAAAATCGTTTTTCCGGTACCCCCCAAAAAAAGAACCGACAGCGCGCAAGCCATCACCACACGGGAGAGCCTTCCCCAAATGTGCATCATGAACCCCTCCTTGCTGGAATAAGTAACACGTTTATAAAAAAAAGTATTATGTGTCAAGAGGGAATGAATTCAATTACACTATATTTATAAATATTCCCTTAAATGAAATGCGGTTCAAGCCTCCGCGGGACGAACGGAGAGTTCTTGCGCAACCCCAGAAGGTCACAGTATGGGCAGCAATACCGCACTGTGCGAATGCTGTTTATCGACGTCATCCGTTTACCGCTCCTGATGAGCGGTTCCGTTTTCCCATCGTACTCATGCAGGCTTGGGATTAGCCTTGAAAAGAACCGTTTTTGCTCAGTGCGTCATAACACCGTATTCTTCAGGAAACAGAACCACAGAGGAACCTACCGATTGAATTGGTGGGTTCCTCTTTTTTTATAGGCTGTGTTATAGTTTTCGGTTGATATTTACCGTAAGGTGTTGTATTCATAGCTCATGACGGCAAAAACCGAAAAGCCAAGCTATGGAACCACACATGACGAATTACGAGATCATCCGGAGCTTTTGCCGACCTTGAGTGCCGACGAGCAAGCAAAAATCAAGGCCGCACTTGACGCACAGCCGGGGTTCAGCTTTGCCGACCTCATCGAGGTCAGAGCCAATAAGGGTATCGAGTGTCCACGCTGCCACAGCGTCGAGTTCGTTAAGAACGGTACGCGGAAAGGTATACAGCGTTACAAGTGTAAGGACTGCAATACCGCTTTTAATGACCTTTCCAACTCATTTTTGAGCCGTACTCATAAGGACTTCGATACATGGAAAGCCTATGTGAACTGCGTTCTCGAAGGACTTCCACTTCGAAAGGCTGCAAAACAATGCAGTATCAGCCTTTCAACAGCTTTTTATTGGCGGCACAAACTGTTGAATATCGTTAGTTCATATGTAAATAGAATCAAATTGAATGGAGTTATTGAGTCAGATGATACATTTTTCAGTGTTTCGATGAAGGGAAGTACGCCAGAAGATCGGCCTGCGAAAAAGCGTGGTGAACCTGCAAGAAAACGCGGTCTGTCAAGGGATAAAGTTTGCGTAACTTGTGCAGTCAGTAGGAATGGGAATATCTACAGTAAGGTTGCAACACTAGGCCGTGCAACGTCTGGAGTTCTCAAGAAAGTCTTGAGGAAGCATATTTCGGACAATGCTATACTGTGTACCGATAAGGATTCAGCGTATCGACGCTTTGCTAAGAATGCGGAGCTTAGACTGATACAGGTGAAAGCTGGACGTGTAAAAGGAACATATCACATCCAACACGTGAACGCCTACCACAGCTGCTTGAAGGCATTCATGTTACGGTTCAAGGGCGTAGCTACAAAATATCTGGACAACTATTTAGCTTGGCACAACCTCATTGTCGAACGTAAATCCGACGTGGTGAAAGTCTTGATAAAGGCAATGAGGTGTAGAAAGAGCGAGAGCTGGTTTGATGTCGCCAACAAGCCAGCTCTTCTTGCAAAGTTCATATAAATAAAAGGAGTATTAAAATGGCAGCTCCAACTAATTTGTATTTTCTGAACAAAAACTACACCATGATTCCGGATGACGGTGAAGGTCCCCTTGTGCATGTGAAGTATGGTTCGTACATTATCCCTGTCCGATGGGGGAATAATTCTGAGAAATTTGAAGAAGAACTTCTGGCTTTAATTGACAAATACCTCTTTTACAAGAGAGTACATTCGTCAGATTTAATATGATTAACTGGCCTTATGGTACGTGGTAGGCTCAACCATTCTATAAAGGCTTTTTCTCTTTCTGGTTTCATGTACCATGCAATATGCTCTTGGAAAATTTCAGAAATAAAAACTTCTGCTTTATTTGATAAAGGTTATGGAATCGAACTCTTTCATGAGAGCTCCCTTTTCACTACTGTAGTCAACTAACCATTCAGCATCGGATAATTGAAACATATTTTCTTTTCTCGATTTCAATAACCTCGTTGCAAAGAGTTGTTGAACCTCAGTTTCAAATTCTTCTTCACGTATACAGTAGCTCACTCTATAAATAGGCATATAACCTCCTTCTTGTATAATATCCCAAATGCATTGACCTCAAAAAGTCCTGTCCGTCTTGGGGGGTGGTATTCTACTTCACAGTAAATATCCAACTTCCCTTGTCGGTCTGCACTTCAACTTCCCCTCACTGCATGAATTGGGGATACGCCAACTAAGGATTCTCCAAACTTGAGTGTTCTGGGGAAAAAGTGGGTCACGTCCTATCAAGAATGGGTACAACAAAGTTGCATTGCCGCGATTCGCCTTTACATCCTTGATGATTACAACATCTCTTCAATGGATTGTATGCTAACTCCATCTGTTGCTATTTTTACCCTCAATCGGAAGCTGTGCATCTCTGGCTACTGTTGGGGCGGCGTTCACTGCTATGGTGAACAGAAATAAGACCAATGTTAGCAACGGCGATAATAAAGATTTTCCCATATTCGCTTTCATGTCAAGCCTCTCCAGTAATGAGTTCTATAGTGCCCTTTTGAGTACTATAGCTCCCATTTTCTGTCAAGACTTCGTGTACTCTATTGTACATGAAAGAATACCCGTACTTGGCACAAGCCATTGGTAATACAATTGAAATCCCTTAGGAAAAACCGGAAAATGACAAAATCCGCACTGGCTGAGTTTGCCTGGTTGGAAAAGACGGTACCTGAGGGAGATTGAGTGCGGAGATAAGAAGCCCACGGTGAATGCCATCTATTCGATCTGTGAAGCCCTTAGGGTTTCACCTCTTGAGTTCTTTACAATGGTGGAAGCCGAAATTCTTAGGCTGTCGAGCCGGGACAAGCGGGTAGCACCCAGTGAGTCGGTTCGGCGGCATCATCTTTTCAAGGCAAAACGAAATGCCCCCAATGATTGCATAACACAGACATTGGGGGGCATTGGATAATGGGAGGACTATATGACCCAAAAAGTCAAGTCAGTACCAAAAAATTTTGGCGGCGATAGTATCAACCGTAAACTATAACACAGCCTTTTTTATAAGGCACTATGAAAGCAGTATCCCAACAGGCGCATCAGGAGCTAGCCAAACCACACAGTGCCAAGGTGTAGCCATGCTTGATCAGGGACAAAAAACGGTGATGCGAAAGGGAACCGGGAATCACTGGCTCCGCACCCTAGGAAATCTGTACATCATCATATTCCAGCGAGCTCACTCTAACGAACAGGGATGAGTATCAACAGTATAACTTGAGAAAATCATTTACGAATAACTCGTGCTACGATTTTTTAAATCGTATGCTTTTCTGCATTGATGTGAAGAAAGCGAAACCTGTAACGATAGGAGAACGTAATGACTACTCTGGAACAAGATACCCTACATTGGCGTTTATTTCCGGAGGCGTGGGAGAAGCAGAGGATGGCATTCCCCCACAACCATTTGAGACGTTTTTTGCTACGACTCGGCGCTGATGCAGGCTAAAATCGAAAATTTCAATATCATTCCCTTATACTTCCGTACTGCCGAAAGAACTGTACAACAACATTGTTCCTGTCGATTCCGTAGCTTCTTCCTTCAAACACGGTGCCGTGCTTGAGGTCATTATGGCCGCTAATGGGGCCAGATTGAAGAACATCGCGCCATTGCCACCGGGCTGGGCATCTGCTGGGGAAAACAAACAGGGCGAACTCATCGGGGGATGGGCGGCGGAATATGTCGAATACTTCCCCACTTGGATCGACGACGATATCGCTAAGGCCCATGCCGAAATGTGGTTGAACAAGTCTCTCAAGCATGAGCTGAGCCTGCGCGGGGTGGAACAACACAGCGAGTTCCAATTCTGGCATAATTACCTAAACCTCACCAAGCCTTATGGATATTGCCTGACCGTTATGGGGTTCCTCAACTTCGAGTTTGCTGACCCTGTGAAACGCTAGCTTTGTCATCCCATAGCCGATCCCGGACCGCCAGATCAGGGCGGCGGTCCGGCAAAATGGAACAGATTGTCAGTGAACAGGAGCGGGGTATGGCGAATAATACCAAAAAAAAATTAGGTGTGATCGCGCTTGCCAGTGTGGTGGTGAGTTCAATGGTGGGGGGTGGCATTTATAGCCTGCCCCAGAATATGGCAGCCCAGGCTTCGGTAGGGGCTGTGATCATCGCTTGGGTCGTGACGGAATGTTTTCCTGGCGAATTTTTCGCATCCTTTCCGACATCCGACCGGATCTCAAAGCGGGGATCTACATGTATGGCCGAGAGGGGTTCGGTTCTTTCGTTGGGTTCCTCATCGCTTGGGGATACTGGTTGTGCCAGATTTTCGGCAATGTAGGCTACGCAGTCATCACCATGGATGCCCTCAACTATTTCTTCCCGCCCTATTTCGCCGGCGGCAATACCATATACGCCATCATCGGCGGATCCATCCTGATTTGGCTATTCAATTTTGTGGTACTGCGCGGGACACAGCAGGCTGCCGTGATCAATACCATAGGTACGATCGGCAAACTCATTCCGTTGTTCGTGTTTATCATTATTATGATTTTCGTTTTTCATATCGATAAGTTCGATTTCGACTTCTTCGGCAAGCTGGCGGTGGACAATGGACAGCATTTAGGTGGGCTCGGTGCTCAGATAAAAGAGTACCATGCTGGTTACACTTTGGGCCTTTATCGGGATTGAAGGTGCTGTGGTCCTTTCAGATCGGGCCCAGAGCCAAGATGACGTAGGCAAGGCCACGATCATGGGTTTTGTTGGCTGCCTCATTGTATATGTCCTGTTGTCGGTATTGCCCTTTGGATTTATGACCCAACAGGAACTGGCCGCCGTGCCTACGCCTTCCACTGCCGGTGTACTGGAACGGGCCATAGGGACATGGGGGAAGCTGGATTATGAACATTGGGTTGATCATTGCGGTTCTGGCCAGCTGGCTTGCCTGGACATTGATCACAGCGGAAATGCCTTTTGCCGCGGCAAAAAACGGAACCTTTCCACGCCAGTTCTCTAGGGAAAACGCCAACGGTGCGCCTTCCGTGTCCTTGTGGGTGACAAGCGCGCTCATGCAGCTCGCGCTCCTGCTTGTCTATTTTTCCAACAATGCTTGGAATATGATGCTGAGCATCACGGCTGTCATGGTTTTGCCCGCCTATCTCATCTCCACGCTTTTCTTGTGGAAAACGTGCGAGGATGGCCAATATCCCCAGGGGGCCGCAACCGGACGCGCTTCGGCGCTGGCCTGCGGCTTTCTAGGGTCGGCCTATGGGCTTTGGCTCATTTACGCTGCTGGGCTGCACTATTTGCTTATGGCATCGGTGTTTATCGCCATCGGTATCCCTGTCTATATCTGGAGCCGGAAACAACATCCTGATCAGAACCCCATGTTCCTGAAATATGAAAAAGTACTTTTGGTGCTGCTCGTACTTGTAGCTTTGTTCTCGCTCTATCTTTTTTTTATGCGGGGAATTGTAAAACTATAGCGAGTAGATATTAAGGAGTTAAAGTGCGGCTAACGTCTTCCCCAAGGACAGGACCTCCCTTTGGGTAAAAGTTTGTCCCACTTCATTCGAAGGAGCCCCCCAACAGTGCAGTAAACACTGTTGGGGGGATCTTTTTCGGTAGTGATGGACAGTACCTGCCGGACATTTGGCCATGCTGGGAGACAGCACGGGTTGCTCCGTATCCAAGCGGAACACATCAAGGCCGCAGGTTTTAAAACAGGTGCCGCAACCAGTGCATTTGGAAACATCAATAGAGTTGCTCACCGCTTTCCTCCTTGTTTGCACAGGGTCACAACGGACTTGTTGTCATCAAGAGCCAGCGACATGCCGTAGCACTTGTGCATATCGTCACAATAAAGACACGAAGGGGGTCATGTTGAGTAGCAAACGCTGCCGATGGCAACATATGTTGAAATTGTATCAATGTCCGCTGAAACGGTGGTGTCTATGAATGGCAAGAGGCTGTGGAGTCCATGCTTGTCGGTGCGGGCACTATACAGGTACGTTCCCCAGTTATGGAAAATGGCTATGGCATCATCAAAAAATTCTGTGAAGGGCTGGGGTACTTGGACGGTTCCAGAAGACTGTGGCCGAGTCTCAAGGGCGTCACACACGTCCCTTTCCCTTCTCTGAGTCACGAATTCTGACGAAAACCTACCCGGATTGTTTTTCCGTCCTCTTATGGCATGTTAGCAAGGAAAGACTTTTTTCGGAGCATACGGGTGTTGCAGGTGTCCATCCAGAAACAACTTGAAGCATTCGCGCTTCAGGTTTCTTTTGTGCTCGCTTCCCACGGCATCACGGTACTGTGGGGGGCTTCCGGTTCGGGTAAGACCACCTTACTGCAGTGCCTTGCCGGGTTGCTTCGCCCTGATGCAGGGAGGATCGCCTGCCGTGAGGCAGTCTGGTTCGATGCGGAACGGGGCGTATGCCTCGCGCCCGAACGGAGGCGGCTCGGATATGTTTTTCAGGACGTCCGGCTGTTCCCGCATCTGTCCGTGCGCTCGAATATGCTGTTCGGGCGGCGGTTCCGGGGCCCGTCCGGGGTATCGTTCGAAGACGTGGTAGGGCTTTTAGGTCTGGGACGGCTGTTGCACCGCACGCCTTCCGATCTGTCCGGAGGCGAAAAACAGCGTGTCGCCGTGGGGCGCGCCCTGCTGGCCTGTCCTGAGCTGCTGCTCATGGACGAACCGTTGACGGGGCTGGATCGGGGCAAACGAGAAGAAATCATGGCCTACGTCAAGGCGATCCCGGAACGGTTCGGCGTACCCGTCCTGTATGTGACCCATTCGGACGCGGAGCGCCGTTTTCTGGCGGATCGCGTTCTGAACATTGAAGACGGCAAACTGACGGACTACTGAACTCGCGGTGATTGCCGCACAGGGAGGAACTGCAATGAAACGATGGATTCTGGCGCTGGTCATGTTGGGCCTGAGGCGTCGTACCGGCCTTGGCCGAGACAGCCGTGACCACGGGGATGGGCTACAAAAAAATGCTTTCCGAACTCTGCGCGCTGTACAAGCAGGAGTCCGGCAAACAGCTGACCGAGGTCTACAGCGGCACCATCGGGCAGTCGCTGGCCCAGTACAAGGCCGGAAGCGGGGTTTCCGTATTCGTTTCGGACAGGCAGACCCTGGAGGACTCGGACGTCTCTTTCGCTTCGTTTCAGCCTTTGGGCACCGCCGTGCTTGTGCTGGCGTGGAAAAAGGGCCTGAATGTGGAATCGCCGCAGGACCTCCAAAATCCGAAAATCCAGTCCATCGGCTATCCCGACAAGAAGGGCGCCATTTACGGAAAGGCCGCTGAGCGATTCCTGACCCAGAGCGGCCTGCGTGGACCGCTGAAGGACAAGCTGCGGATGTTTTCCACCGTGCCGCAGGTGTTTTCCTATCTGACCACGGGCGAACTGGACGCCGGGTTCGTCAATACGGCGGTCGTCAAGGCGCAGGGCAAGTCCATCGGAGGCTCTATAGACATCCAGTCCGGTTACGATCCCATCGAAATGGTCGCGGCGGTGGTCAAAGGCGCGGAGAAGGATCCCGAAGCCGAGGCATTTCTGACGTTCCTCCAATCCGACAAGGCCCGATCCGTTTACGCCAAGCACGGGCTGCGCCCATAACCGGGAATCGACGTGCTCGGCGAGCTGTTGCACGACGAGGAAGTACTGTTTTCGGTGTGGCTTACCTTGAAGGTTGCCGCCGTGTGTCTGGCCCTGCACCTCATCACGGCGGTTCCGCTGGCTCTCTGGGCGAGGTCGCCGAAAGCGCCGTTTCGCCGGACGCTCAATTTCGTTGTGACGCTGCCGCTGGTGTTTCCGCCCATCGCGCTCGGCTACCTGCTGCTCATGGCCTTGGGGCAGACCGGGCTTGGGGAGCCGCTCCAGCGGCTGTTCGGGGTCCGGCTGATCTTTTCTCAGGCGGCGGTCGTGCTGGCGGCCTACATCGCGGGGCTGCCTCTGGTCATCAAACCCGTCCAGGCGGCGCTCGGCAGTGAAACGGTACGCAAGCTCACGGAAGCGGCGCGCGTGACCGGTGCCGGTCCGATAGCCGCCTTTTTTCTCGTGGTCATTCCGCTGATCCGCACCAGCCTTGTCGTGGGGCTGTTGCTCGGCGTAACGCGCTCTTTCGGCGAAGTGGGCATTTCGCTCATGCTCGGAGGCAACATCGCGCAACGGACGAACACGTTGTCGCTTGAAGTGTTCAATGCCGTTTCGCGCGGCGACTTCGAGCGGGCCACGGCGCTGTGCGTCCTGCTCGCCTGCATCAGCCTGTGTCTGTATCTCGCCATCGATCAACTGCAACGGAGGAAGGCATGAGTTTTCACATCAGCCAGCGCTTCATCGACGAACTGCTGGAAGAAGACTGTCCGTACATGGATTTGACCGTGGAGGCATTGGGCATCGGGCGCGAACCGGGGCTTTTGACGTGCCATCCCAAAGCCGCCTGTGTCGTGGCGGGCGTGGAGGTCGCCGCGCGGCTTCTGGAGTCTTCGGGGTGCCGGGTTGCGTGCGAAGCCGCCAGCGGCGATCGGCTGGAGGCGGGGCAGGTGTTTTTGCGCGCCGAAGGCTCGGCGGGGGCCATCCACCGGAGCCTCAAAATCGCGCAGAACGTCATGGAATATTCATCCGGCATCGCAACCCGCGCAGCGGGCATGTTGGAAAGCGCGCGCAAGGCCAATCCCCATGTGCAGCTGGCCGTTACCCGCAAGCATTTCCCTGGGACCAAACGGCTTTCGCTTGCGGCGGCGCAAGCTGGCGGAGCCATCGCGCATCGGCTCGGGCTTTCGGATTCCCTGCTGGTTTTTGATCAGCATCGTGTCTTCACGGGCGGGCTCGACGGATTCGCCGCCCGGGTGTCCGAGTGCCGCAAGGCGTTTCCGGAACAGAAGCTGGGCGCGGAAGTCGCCACCCCGGAGGAAGCCCTCCTGCTGGCACGCGCGGGCATCGATTCCATCCAATGCGAACGCTTTACCTGTGCGGATCTTGAAGAAACGGTACGCGGGGTCAAGGCCGTCAACGCCGCCGTTCAGGTGCTCGCCGCCGGAGGCGTGACCGGTGAAAACGCGGAGGCAGTCGCCGCGACCGGGGTGGACGTGCTGGTGACGACATGGGCCTATTTCGGCAAGCCCGCCGACATCAAGATGGTCGTCAGCGCGTAACGCTTTCGGGGGCGGCATCCATACGGGCTGTAAGCGGAACCTTCGGACGAAGAGAGGCTATTCCACGGACTACACGGACGGTACCGAGACGGCACTGGATCCTGTCTGTATACGCTGTCTGCTTCGTGCAAAGCCATAAGTGTGTTTTATATCATCCGTATTTCATAAAAAAAGCACAGGGCAACACCTCAAGGGATCCCTTTGGTGTTGTCCTTCTATTTTATCATGTTACAAACATAGTATTAGTGTACCCGACCTGATTCGGCTGTACGCTCCCAACGGCCCGATCATCAGGGCCTTTTCTGCGTGGGAATGGTTCCCCAGACCTCGGCTCACTCTAGGGCGTAGCGCGCTCAAGCACCGGGTTTAGCCAGCCAAAGCCGAAACGGAAGACGTGGAAAGAGCCCCTTTTTTCGAGAATGCGTTTTTATGCTGCCATTAAAACGTGCGACTCGACCGCCATCAAAAAATAGAGCACATCTTGACACTGTTCAATTAGTGTTGAATAATAGAACTATGAAAATCAAAACAGCCACCACGATTTTTGAAGTCCTGGCTTCGGAGGTACGGCTCTCCATTTTCCGGTTATTGGTCAAGTATGCCCCGGAAGGTTTGGTTGCCGGTGAGATTTCCCAGATGCTGGATATACCGAAGACGAACCTTTCCTTCCACCTGAAAAACATCATGTACAGCGGGCTCGTCAGCATGGAACGTGAAGGCCGTAATACCCGCTACAGGGCCAACATTCCATTGATGCTGGAAACCATAGCCTACCTCGCGTCCGAATGTTGTTCCGGCAATTCTGCCCACTGCCAGCCGTACTTGGCGGAAGGCGGTATCGAACCGGAATTTTTATCGGTTTATTGCCAAAAACAAACGTATAACACGGAGATAATGACTATGGATACAGCGGATAAAACAAAAAGCAGCGAAGACGTGAAGGAAACCGTACGAGCCGGATACGCGGCCATTGCCACCGGCCAGCGTTCTTGTTGCTGCTCCAGCCAGCGCAGCAGCCAGGCCGATCCTGCCCGTTTGGCGGCAGCCGTAGGATATGATGCCGAGTCTCTAGCCAAGCTGCCGGATGGCGCGAACATGGGGCTTTCCTGCGGTAACCCCGTTGCCATCGCCGCGTTGCGGGAAGGACAGACCGTTGTGGACCTTGGCAGCGGAGGCGGCTTTGACGTGTTTCAGGCTGGCGAAAGGGTGAAGGCATCTGGCAGGGTTATCGGTGTGGACATGACGCCGGAGATGCTTGCCAAAGCTCGAAAAAATATTGGGCAGTACCGCCAGCGCACTGGCCTGGACAATGTGGAGTTTCGTCTTGGCGAAATCGAATGCCTTCCCGTACCTGACAACAGCGTTGACGTGGTGCTTTCCAACTGCGTGATCAACCTTTCCCCGGACAAACCGAAGGTTTGGCGGGAAATATACCGTGTATTGAAATCCGGGGGCAAGGTGTCCGTTTCCGACCTTGCGCTGCTGAAACCTCTTCCCGACAATGTCCGGGACATGGCCGCTGCTCTCGTCGGCTGCGTGGCCGGCGCGGTTCTGGTCGAAGAAACCAAGGCGCTGCTCGAAAAAACGGGGTTCACATCCATAGTGCTGACGCCCAAGCCCGACTATGTGCGGAACATGCAGGACTGGAACGATCCTCTGTACAAACAAATAGCGGAAACGCTTCCGCAAGGAGAGGAAATGGCCGATTATGTGGTCAGCCTGTCCATCGAAGCCCGAAAATAACCAAAAAGCTAAATTAACCGCTCAGCCCCTTGCGTTTCCGGCTCAAGGGGCTTTTTTGTGGGGAAATGTATGAATCCCGAATACACCAGTAAACGTCTTCCTCTACTTGCACCCGTTTTGGGCACAAGTGAGGAAGAGAAACCATGTGTAGTTTTAATAGATCTTATTTTTATAACATCTGATAGTAGTATTCATAAAAAACTATTTCTATATTAAATAATTATATCGTATAAATACGATATCCATAATAGATCATCAATCAATCTATATAGTCAAGAGAAACACTTATAACTGCTTCCTGCAAGAATCCAATAGAACATTCTGTTGGCCAGCGTAGCGGATCGTTTATCGGTACGGCTACAGGCTGGCATAACGACTGTCTGTAGCCGTAAAGTTTCTAACACTATTTATAGATACTCGATTTACCCTTCCTTTGTTTTGTAGCATAATAAATATAGCCAGATAATAACGCTCGCTCAGTCAAAAGAAAGCAGCTTCAGATCCGCATCGTCCGCACAAAGTGCCGTTGCAGCCAGGATGCACAAGCGAATCTCACGGCTCAGATGGCGGAGAGGATATCTGAGACCAAGAGACGCAACCTATTTGTCATGTCAAGCCATGTCCCGATTCGGAGTAATCCGCCTGATGCCCAATCCTGTTCCGTTTTTTCAGTGAGCGGGCTTCGGATAAAAAGGGGACGTGCTTTTTCGCCGGATAGCACACTGAAGCCGACAGTGTGAGAATCCATTCTGTGAAATGTAGAGGGGCTTTGGGGGGATATCAATATTATATACTTGATATTTTTACTATAATACAAATCAACTCCGCATCTGCTGGAGCGGATCCCCTTCGGAATGGAACTCGCAGCCGTCAGCGCTTCCCGGGCCGAACGCTACCCTGCCCCACTATCGGGCACGGCATGTGCAAGCTCCGTTTTCCGCAGCTTTCACGATTTTGCCCTGTCCTCCCACACGAACGGAAATCTTTCCGTTCTCCCTACCCTCCATCCCATCCATGTATCCTTCAAGGCTTTTTTGCCGTCACAGCCTCTCTTTTCCCCGCACGGGCGGCTTTATCCGCCCACAGCCAGCAAAGAAGGCCTTGCATGAAGGTTAAAGGTAAGATAGTTTATTGGACAGACCATTGACCACCATCCATAAACAAGGCATACGAACGGCCCGCCTGCGGCATCAGGCGGATGCCCAACACACATCAGAGGCTGCCGGATCCCACAGGACCTGCCTCAACAACACGCGACGCCTCGGAATTTCATGGGATGGAATTCTGCCTTCCCACCTTTTCCGGCAGGGAACCCGTCGCCCTCCCCCAACACCAAGGAGAAGCCATGTATACGTTGGCACATTTGCATGTCATATGCCGGGATATGGAAAAAATGATCCGCTTCTGGCGCGAGGCGCTCGGTGCGGAATTCGTCGAATACCGTACTTTCGGGGACGATCCGGGTGCGATCATGCGCTTCGGAGGACTGGAAATCTATTTCAAGGAAATCCCGCAGGCCAAGGAGCTGCAATCCGGCCAGGTCGGCTACGAGCATGTGGGGGTGTATGTGCCGCATCTCGAGACCAGCGTGAAATCCTTGGTCAAGGGCTTTGGTTGTACGCTGGCGTCCATGCCCGCCAATCAGAATCGCGTCGCCTTCGTCCGAGGCCCTGAAAACCTGATGCTCGAACTCATAGAAGCCTGATCCCGTTCACCCATGAGGCCGCCCCGGTGTTTCCATGCCGGGCGGCCTCATATCCGTTCCAGAGCCTCTCTTGTTGGAGAGCCGAGGGACACCAAGAGGAAATGCATTGTAATTTTATACACATCAATAGCACCCTCGAATACCTGACGCGCGCCGTGGGCTACATCCCGGACCCTGCCTCAACTGAAACAGCGCCAAGCTCAGTCCCAAGACAGGCCCCTGGACAGCCACAGCATGGGATGGTGTACAAGACATTAAGGAGCCCATCTCTCCCAAGGCACAAAAAAGCGGAACCTCTGAGGCTCCGCTTTTTGTATGGCGTTTCGCAGGCGTCGAGAAAACGGCTCAGCGCGTCGCGGGCGGCTGCCTGAGCCAGTCCTCCCACGCGTTGGCCAGTGCTTCCTTCTTGGAAAGCACCACCGCCATGATCGCCTTGCCCTTGTCGGCGTTGCCATACCCGAGCACGTCATAGCACTTGAGCCACGAAGTCCGCCCGAGGCGGGTCCACTCGGAGAGATCCTCCACCACGCCGAGCAGTTCCATGCCCTGCTCCTGCAAGGCCCTGTCATCCGCGACAAGCATTTGGGAAACCTTCGTCCGCTCGTAGGCCATCGCTTCCCGGCCCGCGCGGATCAGTGCGTCGCGGGCCTGTTCCGGCAGGCCCTGAAGCCATTCCTCATTAACGATGATGTTGGCGCTGTGGACCGCATAGTTGATGCAGGTGGCGTACTTCTGGTGATCCGCGAACTTCATGGTCACCACGTTGTTGAAACAGCCCTCCTGCCCGTTGACGGTTCCCTTGGCGAGCATACCGTAGGTGTCCGCGAAGGACGCGGGATGCGGCTTGAAGCCAAGGGCGTTGAAGGCGGAGACCGCCAGCGCGTTCTGCGGTGTGCGCACGGCCAGCCCCCGGGCGTCGGCGAGATTGCGGACGGGATGGGCCGCGTCCGTGGTCAGCTGCCGATAGCCGATGTCCACGATGGCGAGGACGCGCGCCCCGCTCTCCTTGACCGCCCACGCGTTGTGCTGGTCCCACATCAGATCGACCAGCTTGCGGAATTCCTCCAGCGAGCCGAACAGGTACGGCATGTTCAGCCAGCCGCAGGACGGCGCGAACGGCATGAAGTTATTCGTCGCCAGCACGGACATCTGGATATCGCCGTGCTGGAGCGCGCGGACGGTCTTCTGTTCGTCCCCAAGCCGCATGTCGGGATACAGCTGAAATTCGAAGGCGCCGCCCGAATATTTCTGGGCCAGTTCGACCAGCTTCCCGTAGGTCACGTTGACGTAGTTCTGTTCGCTCGTGCCGACCGAGGAAGCCACCTTGACCGGAATGGCGGCCACGGCCCGCCCCGATACAAGGCCGACCAGCGCCGCGCAGACAAGAAGGACCATCGCGCATCGTTTCATAACATACTCTCCCCAAGGGTTGTCCCGTCCCGCCGGACGGAGGGCCCGTTTCTCCAAGATCCGGGAACGCCCGCAGTGCCGGGGTGTCCCTTCCAAAGCTAGGGCCTATCGTTTCATGAGATGATGGGCGCTTTTGGCGTAGAACTCGATGCCCGAGGGATCGAAATGTTCAAACTTCTTCATGCACTCTTCAGCCAGTTCGGGATAGGGGCCGTCGATCACGATGTCCTTGTTGCCCCGCCGCAGGATTTCCAGCGGAGACAGCCCGAGATAAGGCAGATCCATCACAGTGTAGTCCTGCTTGTCGTAGATGCTCGTGGCATGAACGATGCGCCCGATATTCGTGTAGAAAATGGCGCGGTTGTCGTAGATGCTCGTGGTATGAAACCAACCGTCGCCGCCAGCCAGCTTCTCGACCTCGGACACGGTCATCATGTTGTAGTCGCCCTCGATGGAGTGCTTCAGAGCAGAAGCAGCAACAGCGAACTCAACAGCTTCCTGAGTGCTCTTGCCGGTCAGCAGGCTGTAGATCAGGCCGCCGCCGAAGGAGTCGCCGCCGCCAACGCGGTCGATGATGTTCAGGTCGTACTTCTTGGAGAAGCAGTACTCGTTGGAAGCAACGTCGTACAGCATAGCGCTCCAGCCGTTATCGGAAGCGCTGTGGCTCTCACGCAGGGTGATAGCGACCTTCTCGAAGTGGAACTTGTCAGCCAGCTGCTTGGCAACGCTCTTGTAGCCCTCAGCATTCAGCTTGCCGCCGTAGATATCGGTAGCCTCGGCCTCGATGCCGAACACGTCCTTTGCATCCTCCTCGTTGGAGATGCAGACATCAACGTACTGGCACAGCTTGCTCATGGCCTCACGAGCCTCTGCACGGGTCCACAGCTTGCCGCGGTAGTTCAGGTCGCAGCTGATCTTGGCGCCGTGAGCCTTAGCAGCCTTGCAGGCCTCGCGGCAGATTTCGACAACGTTCTCGCCCAGAGCCGGGGTGATGCCGGTGAAGTGGAACCAATCCACGCCCTCGAAGATCTTCTCCCAATCGAAATCGGAAGGCTGAGCCAGCTGGATCGCGCTGTTGGCACGGTCGCAGATGCAGACAGAGCCGCGCTGAGAAGCGCCCTTCTCGTTGTAGTAGATACCAACGCGGTCACCGCCACGGGTGATCATGCTGGTGTCAACGCCGTAGCGGCGCAGGCTGTTGACAGCGGCCTGGCCGATCGCGTGTGCGGGGAGCTTAGTGACGAAAGCTGCGTCCAGGCCGTAGTTAGCCAGAGAGACAGCGACGTTAGCCTCGCCGCCGCCGAAGGTGAACTCCAGGTGGTCGGCCTGGACAAAGCGCTCGTAGTTGTAGGGCTGGAGCCGGACCATCAGCTCGCCAAAGGTAACAACTTTCATTGTGGTGTACTCCTTTATAATCAGATGTGTTTTTATATCACCCGCCGCAGGGCGGACCGGTGCGGCGGGAAACGCCGTGGAAATGCTCAGGAACTCAGGCCTGGACCAGGTGCATTGCAAAGCCGGCGATCTCGTCAGCAAAGTAGCAGGCGATGGTCTTGCCGTTCTTGACATTCTTGCTGTCCAGATCGAACTTCACGCCGCGCTGAGACAGGTGATAGATGGCACGGTCAACGTTGTTGCAGGCGATGGCAATGTGGCCATTGGTGCCGCGGCCGGGCTTCTTCATGATCTCGAATTCCTTGTTGCCCACAAAGATGCTGGAGTTGCCGGGAGCAACCTTCATGTTCAGCAGACCGCCCAGCAGGGTGGCGACCTTCATGGCCTCTTCCTCGTTGCCGGTGTTGATGCCGACATGATGCAGACGTCAGGCCCAGCATGGTGTCAACGGCTTCCTTTGCTCTGAGCGGTGATCTTTGCCCAGTCGCCAGCCTTGATGACATCGCTCTTGCACATCCAGGTGCCGCCGACAGCGAAGATCTGGTCGTAGCCCAGGTAATCGTTGACGTTCTTTGCGTTGACACCGCCGGTGCACATCCAGCGTGCGCCCTTCAGGGCAGCGCCGATGTTCTTCAGCATGCCGACACCGCCGTTTGCCTCAGCGGGGAAGAACTTCAGGGCCTCGCAGCCCATGTTCATGGCCTGCTGCATCTCGCCGGCAGAGGCGGTACCGGGCATCATAATGCCGCCCTTGTCGATCACGTGCTTGCAGACCTCGGGGTCAAAGCCGGGAGCAACGATGAAGGAAGCACCAGCTGCCATTGCACGGTCAGCCTGCTCGCAGGTCAGGACAGTGCCTGCACCCAGCAGCATCTCGGGCATCTCTTCGTGGATCTTGCGGATGCACTCCTCAGCACATGCAGTGCGGAAGGTGACCTCGGCTGCGGGCAGACCGCCCTCGGCCAGAGCCTTGCACAGGGGCAGGGCCTCGTCCACGCTGTTGAAGGCGATAACAGGGATAATGCCGATCTGATAGACCTTTTCAACGATGGGATTCATAACGCATTTCTCCTTTTTATTTGACACTCAGGGCGGGGCAGGGCCGGATGGGCACACTCTCCCCCACCATACGTTCACAGTATTAGTATAAACGACCCGGCCGCTTTTGGTAATGCTCAACAAGCACAATGTTTTGCATAAGAGCTTGTATACATTGCACAAAAATGCCCAACGGTCACAGCACGAGCCGCTCAAACAGCTCTGCAACGCCGTCGTGGTCGTTGTCGCGGGTGCTGACGATATCCCCCCAGTGCCCGGATCTCGGGCAGGGCGTTGGCCATCACGGCGGCCACACCGGCCCGGGCCAGCATGGCGCGGTCGTTTTCACTGTCGCCGATGGCAGCGGTGGCTTCCCGCGGATGCCCAGCATGTCTGCCAATGCCAGCAGGGCCGTGCCCTTGTCCACGCCCTGGGCGGTGACCTCCACATTGTCCGGCGACCCCTGCACGGCTTCCACGCCCGGCAGGGCCCGGAAGCGGGGGGAGCTGCCTGCGCGATCTCCGCGCTGTCGAAGAACATGCAGAACTTTTCCACTTCGTGGGCGTGGCGGCTCAGCCACTCGGGCTGGTCACGCACAACGTGATAGCGGCCATCGTCCTGCTGGCGGGCCTCGGTGGAAAGGTGCCGGTTTTTCCGGGCTTGAAACAGCTCCATACCCGGCGCGTCCAGATAGGCGCACCCGTCCGAAAAAGATGCTCAGCGGGCCGTGGTACTCCTGATAGAGCGCAAAAAGCTTCCCTGGCGGTCTCCGGCGGCATGGGGCGGTGGAGGAGCCGGACCGGCTGGTGGGTCTGCCGCCGGGCCGCATCGGAGTAACGGCTGTATACGGCACCCAGCGGGTCTGTGCCCATATCCCAGACAGCGGCACCGTTGGCGGTGATGGCGTACCGGATGCCGGGCAGCTGCGCCACCAACGGCGGCAGGCTGGCAGGGGCCGCCCGGTGCAGGGCAGCACGATGACCCCGCGCCCGACGGCATCGGCAATGGCCTGCCGGGTGCGGGGGAGATCTGGCTCTGGGAATTGAGCAGGGTGCCGTCCAGATCAAGAGCGACAAGACGGATGGGGGTAGAAGGTGACATAGTTTCTCCTTTGATTTAAGAACCTCTCCGGCAGCAGCAAACATGGCTCCCCTGCCAGGGGAGCTGCCGCGATAGGTGGCGGAGAGACTGATACCCTTATTTTATCCTATAAAGAATATTTGCGCAAGCGCCGGTTCTGTGTTAAAATATTCGCTATGCGGCGAGTGATTTTATAGGAGAAAAGAATATGAACGCAAAGACTCTGCGCACGCGGCTCAAGCCCCACCTGTGGTATCAGGCTTACTGGGTGGTCTACCTCATCTGGTTCTTCTGGCTGGGATCTGACCATCACGGACCCCAAATACATCATCCACTCCCCGGTGGATGACCTCATTCCCTTCAACGAGTGGTTCATTTTCCCGTACTGCAGCTGGTTCGTGCTGCTGGCGGCGGTCACGGCCCTGCTGTGGTGGTTCGACACCGCCAGTTATGACAAGCTCTGCCTGATGATGTTTTCGGGTATGACGCTCTGCCTCATTACTTATATGGTACTGCCCAACGGCCTTGACATCCGACCCACGGCGGAAGCCATCGGCCGGGAGAATTTTGCCATGACTTTGATGCAGCTCATCTGGAAAGCGGATGCCTCGGTCAATGTCTGCCCCTCTATCCACTGCCAGAGCACGGCCTGCATGGCCATTGCCTTTTCGGGCAGCACGCTGACAAAGCAGCGCCCCTGGCTCAAAGCAGCGGCCTGGGTGTGGGCTGCACTGATCTGTGCGTCCACCGTGTTCACCAAGCAGCACTCCATCATTGATGTGGTGTGCGGTCTGGCGCGCTGGCGGCTGTGTGGGGCGTGATCCTTTATGGCCCGTGGAAAAAGCGGCAGGATTGACAAGAAAAAGTTTCTAATTTTGGCAGTTTCCCAATTGACGCGGACAAAGCGTGTGGGGTACAATAAAATCGGAACTGATATATCAGTAAATGGCAAAGAAAACAGGCGTGCAGAAGCACAAAAAAGGAGCGAAGACAGTATGGCAGTTCGAGGAGCGCCCGCGAGGCAGCCTACGAAACCATCCGCAGCCGGATCATCACCATGGAGCTCAAACCCGGGGATGAACTGAACGACCACGAGCTGGCCCAGGAACTGGGCATCAGCCGTACCCCCATGAGGGAAGCGCTGATCATGCTCAACATTGCCCACATGGTGACCATCAAGCCCCAGAGCGGCACCTATGTGGCCCCCATTGATCTGGAGCGATGGAAATGGAGCAGTTTGCGCGCTTCACGCTGGAAAAAAGCTCCTGAACCATATCCGGGGCCGCGACCGGCGAGCAGGA
>VOFJ01000190.1_pt1 | contig 20225 bp, 24 predicted proteins | sample 5384081 | NCBI WGS metagenome assembly VOFJ01 (sample SAMN12384729, study PRJNA508395) | human gut metagenome | isolation source: healthy gut I | host: Homo sapiens | reverse complement strand
CACATTCAAGTCGCTGGTTTAATGCATTTTTATGTTGATTATTAAGATCAACTGAAAGAGATTCTGCTGTGCTGCGTGATTTTGATTACAAACCCAAAACAGGAGGTTTTTTCGATGTGACCATGTAAATGTCTTTAGTGTTACCATGGTATTGCCCTGCAAACATAAACAAAGAAGGCAATCAAGCTTGGGGTGGACGTGGGAGTCACACGCCACCCATTTTGTATCACCTCTCTCATCTTTGAACGCTGACTTCATTTAGCATGGTGAATTTCGACCCATCAAAGTCTGAGTATCACCATATCCTGTCACAAAAAGGATGTCGTTCTAGGTAACTGGCCACGGCCACCACCGTCATTAAGCGAATGTATGATTGTTTGACATTATGTTCACTGCAGTTTATGAAAACCTAAGTTGGTGTATTGTTTCCTCTTACTGGTTGATGAACTGACCTGTCTCTACTCAGCACAGATTTCGTGCCGGTACCCTCAGCTGCTATGAGAATCAGCCGAACGGAGCGAAAATCTCGCTCGCCCAGTTGAGCAATGCCCTCACCGGTAGGTTTCAGGATCCGTAAGTCGGTTAATCATCGCCTGATCCAATCTGCTTGCTGGCCCGGGGTCAGTGTCATTGGCTGGTGTGTTAATAACAACGTAAAAACATCCCTCCATGCTAATCTTGTTTTAATTTCACAGCATTACTCATATACTGCCTCTTAAAATAATCCAGTGTCATCGAGTCGCAGTTCTATACTTGTGCATTGATAAAATTACGCGGTCCCTGGATACCGGGCCAATGTCCAGCGTCCATGGTTGCCATTCGCGTGAGGTTTCGGCAGAGGCTGGCAGCCCCAGCCCATCGCACAAGGCGCGGATGGAAGCAGCGGTCGCGCCGGAGAGCAATACGCAAAATCCCGCGTTTGTCCAGCTTATTGGGGCGGTATCCTCCATGGGGTGCGGTGGTTCTTTGCGGTGCGTCCGCCCGGATCATCATCCGCTCATAGTTCCAGATGCGGTTGCAGTCCAGCTGGTGCTGCAACCGGGATGCCCAGAAGGTTGCGGCTGAATACTGCCGCCAGATGCCATACGCAGGGGGCAGGTGCAGGCGCTGCTGTACTGGGCAACCAGACATCTGCCATTTTGGACAAGGCTTTCCAGTCCAGCCGATTGCGAATAAATCGCGCCAAGAGATGCCACACTTCGCCGCTTCACTTCTGCCCAGGAACGCTTCCATTCAGTGCGCTGCGGTGGTCAGGCGGTGGATACGTCATATTCTGACGTCAGGCCACTGGTACAGGTGCTGGGTCCCCGACCGCGCCAGGCGCAGTGCGTGCCTCCTGGCGGCTTCCCGCCGGGTGTTGGCGTAGCTGTACCAGCATACGCCGTACTGGATACCCAACCGGGTGCACTCCTCGGCGTTGCGCTCAAACAGGGGGTCAACCTCGGCTGCTGTAACGGCCACCACCCAGCGCGCAGCATGGCGTGGCGGATGCCCTTGTTATAGGCTGCCTGCAGTCAAACTTTCCCTGGTGCTTGCCGCCGTTGCATAATGCACGCTTCACTTCCTTCGTCGTTTTGTTTGCTGCTGGCAGCTGCAAGCACGCTGCTGGCGTTTCAAATCAGCATCCAGCCAGTTCAGCAGGTTGGTGCGCTTCAAGCCTTCCAGCGCACTTCAAAATGCAGGTGTGCTCCATAGCCAACGGTTGCCGGTATCGCCGCTGTAGCCGATCAGCTGGCCTTCCTGCACTTGCTGGCCCTGAGTCACGCAGAGCTTGCTCAGGTGGGCGTACAGCGTTGGTGTGCCGTACTTGTAGGTTGCATGGCGCAGCTTCCATGTTGCACCGTAACTGTTGGTATCTCCCTGGGTGCGTTTGCCGTTCCAGCGGTAGGGTCCCCACCGTGCCACCCTCTGCGGCGTATACCGGCGTGCCGACGGCCCGCGCGGAAATCCAGCGCCCGGTGCAGGCTGCCGTCGTCATTGTAGAGCCAGCCCGCGGTGATAATGCTGGGCCAGGGGCCAGTGAAGCAGGACGTCTTCGTTTTCCAGTCTCATATCATATACCTCTCGTTACAATCGCGCTGATCGCCGTGCCGTCCACTCGGCAGGCCAGTCAGTTTTCCATTGCTGATGCTTAGGCTTCAAAACTTCGTACTTTGGGCCGCCATATATGGCGCCCCTTGTGGTACTTGTCGCCCCCGAACGCGACCAGGCTCGTAGTCTGCTGGCCCCAGCCGCCGGAACTGGTCATGGTGCCAGCCCCAGATCTTGATCGTTGCCCCTGTCAGTGCGCTTGAAATTCACGCTGGGGCTGGTGCTCGTGATGGCGTATGCCTCAACGTTGTTATTGCTTTTCGGCGGTCTCCGCAGTGCCGGTAACCGTTTACCCCCCGCTGCACTTGTAAATGTTTTGCCTTTTGCAACATCCGCAGCAGTAGCGTCGCCAAAAAGAATAGCATCGGCTCAAGCTTTATGTAACTATTGTGCCGCATAATCTTGTCATCGTCAAAACAATGGATTTTATGCTGATGTTATCGCTGTCGCTGTCACGCTTAATCGTGATCTCCTCACCGCCGGAGGTATAGTACCTTAGTGTCTCCCCTGCAAGGTATTCTGTCAGCTTGCCCGTAACTTTTTTGCCCCCTGCACGTAGGCAGTTTTGCCTTTGGCGATGTCAGCTGCAGTTGCATCGGCATCGCTGGTATCGGCATCGTTGGTGTTGGTACCGTCAGCCCTGCCCGCAGATGTCATGGTTTTTGCCCTTAGCAACATCCGCAGCGGTAGCGTTGCCAAAAAAAACATCGGCTCAAGCTCTATGCCCAACCCGCATGATTTCGTCGTTGCGCAATCCATGGCATTTTTTATGTTGATTAACTCCCTATTGTCGTCACGTTTCAACGTGACATATTCAGAGCCCCAAGTAAAATAGGTTTTTGTTTTCCCTTTTGCCGTCTCGTACAGCTTGCCTGTAACTTTTTTGCCCTGCACATACGCCGTTTTGTCCCTAGCAATATCGCTCGCTGTCGCCGTAGCGTCGCTGGTATCCGTGCCGCTTGTGGCGGGGCGAGTGCCAGTGATCTCGCATGCCGGTGGCATCGTGCGCAGTTACACCTCCACCAGATCGCTGGGTGTCACGGTGTCACCGGTCAGATCAAGGGCGATCTTATCATTGATAACAACCTTGTTTACGGCCATGCTCAGCCCCCAATCGTCAACGTCTGGCCGCCCGCGGCATTATCAACGTATGTAGCCGGGATCGCCTGCACAGTAACTTGAGACAGGCAGTTATGCGCTGTATCGGGCAGAACAACCTGCGGCTCAAAGGTCGGTGTAACAGTTTTGGTCTGCGGCTTCATGCCTTCGTTACCACTCATCGCGCCCTTAACGCCCAATACGGTAACACCCTCACGGATGTTGGCGGGCACCAGCTTGGCTTGTTCGGCTGTCGCGATAGTCACTCCGCCCGCGCCGTCATGGAAGCCCATGGGAATTGTATACTTCCCAGCAACGGTGGCAATCTCGCCGTGTACCTCGCCATTGTTCGGCATTGTGCCGGTCATTTTGGCGCCGCGCGCGTAGAACGTTTTTCCGGTCAAAACCTCCGCTACGGCTGCGGTGGCATCGCCGGTATCCGCGTCTTTGGTGCTGGTGCCGGTAATGGGGGCGCCGGACTTGTCGTGCGCCGTGATTCCTTTGGCCAGCTTGTCCGGGGTTACGGTGTCTGCGGTAAGGTCCAGCTTCGTTTCCTTGCCGATAACCACCTTATTCACGTATTTATTATTGGGCATTGTAGTATTCATCTCCTATAATCAATGTGTAGCCGCTTGAATCGTTGGATACCTCATACTGCGGTATCTTGCGGATTGTTACGTCCTGCTGCATCAGCCGCTTTGCGGTGGGCAGGGTCTGCGCCGAGAACAACGGTGTGATGTCATACGGCCCGCTATACTCCGGCGCACCCACCACTGCGGTGCCGGTCACGTCCACCCGCACGGATGCCGCCCCGGCAATGCGCACCGATACGGCGCTCTGTTGGGCTACTCGCACCTGGATCATGCACCATCAACCTCCTGGAATAAGGTCGGGCTCATTTTGAGCGTCAAAATCTCCGTCTGCGGCTGGTCAGTGCTGTCCCGCAACGTGATGCGGGTGTCCATGTACAGTCTTTCGCCGCCCATGAATTTGTATGTCTCCGCCCGCGTCCAGGGGATAAGGATGATGTTCTGTCCTTCCTGCCGGGTGCAGTCATCCGGCCAGACGTTGGATTTAATGGCTGGGAAGCCTTTGCAGCTCTTCTGCTTGAACACAAATTCGATCCGGCTCACATCATCCAGATCCATCCCGATTTCCACGGGCAGCACGAATTGCGTTCCCTGTTTCATTCGTTTTTCTCCTAGTTCGGCAGTTTTTCTTCCTCGGTTTTCGGAGTTTCGATGTTTGCCGCCGCGGCTTCTTCGGCTGCCATATTTTCACGCACAACGGCAAGCATGTTTTCGAGGATCAGCTCAGATACCGCAAAGGGGATTTTCGCTTCATTGATCGCGGCAATAATCTTGCGTTTGCACTCTTTGATGCGTTTGGTATCAGTCATGGTTTTTCCTCCTTAAAGCCGCGCGTTCACGGCATTTTTCAGCGTGACAATGGCCGTCAGAACCTCTTCGTCAAGGGCCACAAAAGACCCCCGGTTGTTCTGGCTGGTGATGTTGCCGTTGTCGTCCAGTTCCATGTATGTGTAGCTCACGCGTTCGCCTTCGGCGGTCGTTACGACCGCCACGCCGGATAATTTCTTCATGTACAATCCTCCAATAGAATGTCTGCGGTTTCGTTCGCGCCTGTCTCCATAGCCAACAGGTCATCTGCGGCGGTGGTGCTGGCCTCCTGCGCTCTTGCGGCGGTGCTGGCGGCAAGCTCAACGCCCGCCGGTTCGCCTGCGGGGTAGCTGCTGTCACTGCGGTCGGCATAGCTGCCCTCATAGCCGCGCTGGGCGGCCATGCAGAGCCACACAAACTGCTGCCTCGGTGCGCCGTGTACAATGGCGTACTGGCCGCAGTTTTCGGCCCAAATGTGCCCGGTGCCATCGCAATCCGTCAGCAGCCAGGCGGGCTGCCCGTGCTGGGCGATGGTCTCCGCATAGCGCGGGTCAAGGGCAATCAGGCACCAGCCTTCGGGGCCGCACTGGCCCTTGCCCCAGTCCGCAAAGGTCGGCAGCGGCGTCTCAAATGCGGCCATTTTCAGCGCGCCGAAGCTGGTAGGCACCACGCGGGATTTGCTGCCCCAAACGTCCAGGTTGTGCACGTTGAGCTTGCCGCTCACGCCAACGCGAGTCGTGTTAAAATCGGCATCGCTGTCATCGCTGCGGTTGTAGGTGATCTGCATCCCAACGTAAGATGTCGGGTTGAGGCCGTCAACCCAGCCGTACTTGGCGTACTTGCTGCACGCGCCGATGTAGCTGCTGCCCGCCTCTGAGTACAGCACGCCGGTTAATCCGATTGACCCCGTGTTGATGGTGGCGTACCATGCAATGTGGCGGTTATCCAAAAATACACGCTCACCGGCCTCGGTGCCCATACGTATCCAGGCGTTGTCCAGGTCGTACACGGTGGTGTAGTTGAGGTTATGCAGCTGCCCGGTGGTAATGTTTCCGCCGTTGATGATTGTCTTATCCTGGTTCCAGGTACTCAAATCCGAAAATGTCACAACGCCGGATAGGTTGATCTGTGCGCTGGTGATCTCTGTTCCGCCTGCCGTCAGCTTGATGGTGCTGCTGGTTCCGCTTGTGCTGGCCGTCAGCTTAATTTCGTTCACCGTCTGCTTGATCTCGGTTTTTGTTTCGTTGGCGGTCAGATAGTCGCCGGTGCTGGCCGTCCAGGCAGTGGGTGCATTGCCCATCTGCACCATGGGGTGCATGATGGTCAGGTCATTGGTAACGGTGGCGTTATCGTTCGCGGTACTCACAAACAGGCCGTCAGCATATCCATCGGCAGTAGCCGTAAAGGCTGCCCAACGCAGCTTCCAGCCGTTGTCCAGCTCAATGTCCTGCTTCGCATTTTTGAATGCATTGCCGTAATAACTTTTTGCGCCGCTGCTGTTCTTGGTCTCAAACTGCAAAAACAGGCTGTCCGTGCCGGAGTTGAGCTTGTACAGTACGCTGGCGCAGTAGGTCATGCCCTTGGCAATCACCAGCGTTTTGTCCGCACCAAAGTGGAAGCGGGTGTTCTGCGCCTTATTGGTCACTCGGACGGATTCACCGCTGATCGTGTATGTTCCTTTTTTGCTCAGGTTATTGCCGCCTGCATCCAGGGTCGCATTGTTCCAGTCATCGGTGCCCGCGATAATATTGTTGCCGCCGGTGATCCGCTGCGTTACCGTCTGGGTAATGCTGTCGGCTTTCTGGTCAATCGCGGATACTGATTCTTTAACGGTTTTGAATTCCTGCTTGGTGCTGTCCAGGTCGTTGGAAATGGTTGTTGTCGTTTCTTCCAGACTGCTGACTTTGGTGCTGATGCCATCCGCCTTTTGGCTGATGCTGGAGACATCCTCTTTCAGGCTTTCCACCGTTGCTGTGGTGGCATAATCCTGCAATTTGCCGTTAACCGCATCGTTGGCGGCGCTGGTGGCGGTGTCCTTCACGTTGGCCGTTACCGTTTCAGTCACTGACTTGGTGACTTCGGTCTTGATTTCGTCAGCGGTTTGCGAAAACAGGCTTTTTGCGCTTTCCTGGGTCAGATAGTCGCCGGAGCTGGCGTTCCACGCGGTGGGCGCGTTGCCGTATTGCAGCATGGGGTGCAGCAGCGAAAACTTGTTGGTGTAGTTGCCGGTACCAGCGTGGGTGGTACCACTGCCCATATCCACCAGCTTTAAGGTGGCGTTGTCCGGCGGCGTCCACAGGCCATACCGCAGTACCCAGCCGTCCGTCTGCTCAATCTCCAGCTGATCAGTTGGCTTAATGGTTGCCCAGCTCTGGCTGGTGGAGTACCCCGCCGTGTAAGCGATTTCCATACAGAACTCATCCGCACCAGAAACGGGTTTGTACATAACAGACAGGCACAATGTCACGCCTTTTGCCACATACGCACCCACCGTTGTCCAGCGAAAATATCGGTTGGAGTTGGTGTTGGCCATGGTCGCCCCGCCGGTTAGTTCATAGGTAATAGAACTGCCGTCGCCGGTATTGCCTTTCAGTTCAGCGTTCTTAAAGCTCTCGCTGCCCAGGATCAGGTTCCCGCCGCCGGTGATTTTGGTGTCTTTTTTCACCTCCGCCGAAAGCCCGTCCACCGTTGCTTTCAGGTCGGTGTACTTGCCGGTCAGGTCGCTGGCCTTTACTTCCAGGCCGTCCACGCTGGTCTTGATCTCCAGCATTTTGCCGGTCAGGTTCTTGTAGCTCTGACTGTTCACGGCGCTGGAGCTTTCCCGGCTGGCGCTGCCCACGCTCTCAAAGCTGGCATTGCCGGAGGAGATTGTGGCGCTCATCAGGTAGGTATCAAACTCCCGCCCGCGTGCGTCCTTAACGTGCACGATCTGCCCGCAGGCAAGGCCGGAGCTGCTGGGCACCGATACTTTGCAGGGGGTGTAGGTCACGCTTTTCAGCACGTTGTACAGGTTCTGGGCAACGGTTTTCAGGTTGGCTTCGGTTCCGGTTGTAAGCAGCAGGTTGCCCTGCACTGCATAGGTGTTGGTGGCAGTGGTGCTGTCGGGGTAGATCACGCCCACGTCACTGTCCGACTGCCGGATCTGGACTTTCTCAATGGCCTTGACCGTGTAGTCCTCATAGCTCAGGCTGTCAGCATAATAGGCGGCGCTGTTGCTGGCACCGTCCGGGGTGATTTTAGCAGTGCTGCGCTTGTCTGTGTAGGTCAAGAATTGCAGCTTGCCGTCTGCATTCATGTGGGCGTAGCAGCCTGCCGCTTCCGCCGCCCAGGAGATGATCTGGCGGCAGGTCAGGTCGTCCGCGTAGAACGCCTGCACGCTGTAGCTGCCGTTGATGGGCAGGCTGCTGCTGGCCAGCGTAACCCCTGCCCGCTGGCAGGCCAGCTGCACCAGCTGCCAGATAGTTTTGGGGAACTGTGCCTGATTGGCCCGCAGCCAGCCGGAGAAGTCCGCATCCAGCTTGGACATGATGTCGTAGGCCGTGACCTTGTAGCTGTTGCGCTTGGTGCGGGTGGGCTTTTCAGCATAGAAAACGCCCACCTTGGTGCGGTTCCCGGCATCGTCCTGCCGGTAGTAGGTCAGGGCGTCCCCGGCAGTAATTTGCAGGCTGCCGCCCGGGTCCGCCCAGATTTCGGCTTCGATGTAGTCCGAAAACGCAGAGCCGATGGTGAACTCCTGCCCGGCGTTCACCGCAGTGTGCAGGGTAAGAGCTTTAAGGGTGCTGCCAGCCTCTCCGCCTTTCAGCTCAGTGCCGTTTGGCAGCCGCAAAACGGAATAGTACATACTTCACCTCCGGTCAGCATTCGATAATGTTAAACTTCAAATTCTTCCACTGTTTCGTCTTGGCGTTGTGCCAGGCGATGCCGTATTTGCTGCAGTAGCAGGTGGTGGTTTCGGTCTCGGTGGAAGATCCGGCCTTGGGATGGGTGAACTGAAACGTTGCCTTGCCTGCAAACAGCCCGATGGTGTACTTGTATTCGTCGTCAGTCAGGCAACTGTAGGCGATGGGCCAGGTGGCAACCTTTTCCCGCACCACTTCGCGGTGCATGTACCCAGCTTCGTCGCGCCCGGAATCGCTGGAATCCAGGTCGGAATAACTCGGTTCAATGTCGCAGTCCGGTGCGTACAGGGATTTGCCATCGATCTGGAACAGATTGGTCAGGGTCACGTTACACACCTCCTGTGGCAATGGCCTGTTTGCGCTGCCAGCGCTGTACGGCGCGGCCTACGTCCTCGTCGGTCAGCTCAATGCCGTACACGGCGGAAAGGATCTCCCGCAGGACGGAAACAACGGCTTCAAAGCCCGCCATCTGGCCCGCCTGCAGATCCTCCATGACCTCGGCCACGGCCTGCTTGATGGTGTCCAGCGGGGCTTCCACGTTGGTGCCGTGGCTCTGATCGCCCAGCACGGCCAGAAACTCCCGGTTCGCCGGAATGACCGCGCCCTGCGCCAGGTAGGGGGAAATCTGCGGGGCGGTCAGGGTGCTGATATTAAACCCGACATGCCCGCCGCCGAATATGTCCGGCAGGTCGAACGACAACCCGTTCAGCGCATTGATGACCGTGTTGATGCCGGTGACAACGGCGGAGATCATCCGGTTGATGAAGCCGATGATGCCATTGACGGCGTTTTTGATGGTACTGGAGATGCCGTTCCAGATGTCAGAAATCGTCTGCCCAAGGGAATTGAATGTCTCAGTAGTTTTAGCGCGGATGTTATCCCATGCGTCTACAAAATTCTGCTTGAGGTCACGCAGCCAGCCGGTGATGTTCTCCCACTTGCTGGCCAGACCGTCCAGAAGTCCCTGCGAGATGTAGGACCCCCAGGATTTGGCTTCGGTACTGGGAGAGTGGATTCCAAATGCTTCGCAAATACCATTTTTGAACGGCGTGAAAATGTGATCATAGATCCACTGCCCGATGCCGTTCCAGAGCGCTTCCAGGCCGTTAATAAAACCATCGAACAGGTACCGGGCAACGTTGTCACCGTATCCGGCAACCGCTGCCTGGGTTTGGACGTCATCAAACCATTGCTTTACACCCTGGATAAAATCACCGACAAGCTGCCCGGCAAGGGCAGAAAGTCCATCTGCCAGCCCAGTGACGGCGGCGGACAGCAAATCCAGAATTGCCTGCGCAAGTTCGGCGTAGTCGATATTGGTAATGCATTCGGCAATCGTGCTGCCAATCTGCTGCCAATCCAGCCCATCGATCCAGTGTGCCAGAGCTTCCAGCAGCCCCGCCGCACCGGATACAAGGTCTGCAGCAGCCTGGGGCCAGTCAATGTTATTGATGGCGGCCATGGTCGCGCGGGCGAATGCGTCACCTAAGGCCCCAAAGTCAAAGGTCTGAATGAAACCGTGCAGCGTCTCGAAGAGGATTTTCCACTTGGCAATCATCAAGCGGCCAAGGGCTTCCCAGTCCAGTTCTTCCACGCACTGGTTCATCCCATTACCGATGCCATTACCCAAGGTATCCCAGTGGATACTTTGTACCAGGGTGTCTGCAAAGATCAGTGCCGTGTTAAGCCCCTGTGCCAAGGTAGAACCAACCAGCCGCCAGTCCAGCCGGGCGATAAAGCCGTTGAGGGTATCCGCAATGTTTGCGGCCCAGGTCTGGGCCTTATCCTGATATCTGGCCAGGGGGATAGCGGCAAGTGTTTCGTTGAGCTTTTGGGCAATGAGCTGCCCGACTTGGTTCCATTCGCCTGCCTCGATGGCGGCCAGCACGGAATCCAGGAACGGGCTTTTTGCGTCAAAGTTATAGTTGGGGGTGATGCTGCTGGCGCCCGAACCGCCGGAGGAGCTGTCCTTCTTATCTAACCGTTCGATCTCATCAAACCCGGCTAGGCTCTGGGCGGCTTCTTTCGCGGCTTTCGAGGTTCCACTCAGGCCCTTGGCCGCGGCCTGGGCGGAGGATACCGTCTTGCCGGTCAGGAACGCCACCAGCTTTGCAAAGGTAGGCAAATACGGTTGCCGCTGCGTTGGCCAGCGTAGTCAGAGCAGGGGCCAGAACTTGAATTAACGGTGCAGCAGCAGTAGCCGCGGCACCTTGCAGGTTGCCAAGGGCCTGCCGCAGGGACGTGCTGGAAAGCAGGGCAGCGCCCATGTAGTTGGTCATCTTGCGCAGCCCCGCACTGACGAGATTGAATATCAGGGCGCCCGATACGAGGCTCATCAGGCGGTTGCGGAATCGGGCGAGGACCTTCGTGCTCCGTGTCAGCCGGTTACGCACGCTCTGCACGGCGCGCTGAATTGCACCGAAAGCTTTCGTACCAATGCTGCCAACCGAACGAAGAGCATTGCTGAGCATGCCAGAGAGCGTGCTACCCAGTTTTTCCGCTCTTCTCTGTGCGCCGCCGACCGCTTTATCGAGTAACCCCGCGCCGGGATTTTTTGCAGACGTACTCTGTGAGGCCGATGCGGGGCGCTGCGAGCTGTCTTTGTCTTGCGCTGCGAGCGCTTTCTTGGTTTCAGCTACAATGCGTTCTGCGTGCTGTGTGGCTGTCTCCTCGGTGTCTCCGTAGAGCTTGCGCTGGCGCTCCTCGATCTTAGCAAAGGATGATTCGATGGCGGCTGCCTGCTTATTGAAGTAGGCTTGCATCTCGTCGTCCCCGGAAATGTGCTGGATCAGGTCTTTCTGGCGTTTCACCGCCTGATTTTCTTGCTCCAGCTGCGCTGTTAAGGCATCATGTCGCTGCTGCAACGCCTGGACAGCGCCGCCCTGTGCTTGATAAGCGGTGGCAGTTTCATCCAGAATGGATTCTTGTTTGCTTAACGAGGCGAGGAGTTCACTTTGCTGCTTCATCAGCTTCGTCTCACCCTGCATACGAGCCTTCAAGACTTTCCGTACCCCTGCATCGTTCATACTGGGGTATTCATCTTTGATGTTTTGCAGGTGCGCTTGTTCAGCGGCATCGATCTGACGGTTTACATCGCTTAGGGCATCGGCAGTTTCGCGCGCTTTTTGGCGAGCGCTTTCAAGGCTGTCAGCCAGCGTATTCCGTTTTGTTTGAGCACTGCCTAATTGTTTATCTACTGCTGCAATTTGCTGCGCAGTGCTTTTGGCCTTGGCCTGCAATGCTTTCAGATCGGATTCTGCGCCTTTCTTATTGAGGCGGGCATCAATGATAATAGAGCCGTCTGCCAAGGTTCCACCTCCTATTAGGCATAAGAAAACCCTATCCGAAAACGGATAGGGTTTTTGCAGTGGCTAAAATGTTATCAAGTGAAATGTCTCGTGCAGGAAATGCTGCGCAAAGACGCTATGTTTTTTTAGTGGAATGGTGGTATCTGAATTGAAGTCCAGATGCTTTTACGACCCTAGCATTTCCAGTAGTCGTTCTTTTTCTGCCCTATCTTCGGCGCTTTCAGGATCACGAATCTTGATAAGGCGGGCATTTTCTCTGGCAAACTCCAATTCGGATTTTTCCAGCTTTTTGCCCTTGGCCTGCTTACTGCGGATGTTGACCACCTGCGCAAACAGCCCATCGCCAATACCGTAAAAAGCACCCAGAAACTCCCACCAGTGTAGGTAGTTGCACCGGCGGCAGCTGTACCCCAGTACCTTATCCACGGCAGGTGCGATGATGGGAGCATCTTGCCCCCAATCTACCAGGCGGGGCAACGGGCTGCGGGATTCCTCGTCTTTACCATTATTGATAAAGATAAAAGCTGCCTGCAATGCGTCATTAAGGTCAGGCAGATCCCGCCAGCGCGGGTAAAGGATTTGCAAACAGGCCATGTATTGCTCTTGCTGAGTTAGCTCGGGGTCAGCCAAGGCCGCCAAAGCGTCTAGTACGGCGCGAAAATCTGATCGTATTGCAAATGTCTGCCTGGCGACTTCTACGGTAGTGGGTAATTCCCAAGCGCTCATGCCTGTTGGCCAGGGGCAAGGCCCTTATCGGTATTGCTATAGGTGGCAGTGTACTTTTCCATCCGTTTCTGGCTGGCCTTCATGGCATCGCCCACAGCATCTTCAATGATGGGAGCAATGGCGTTAAGGACTTTTTCAAACACCATAGTGCCATCATCGCACAGCGCCAACGCTGAAACACTACCGAAAAAGATCGGTGCAACATCACTGTTGAAAATGTTGTTGATTTCAGCCTTGACGTTTGCATCAATCTCGTTCAGCATTTTGGGATCGATGTTGTCATTGATTTTTTCGGCCATGGCGGCGAGGTTATCGCGGGTCTGTGCCAAGCGGCCTACAATGCCCAAGTCAGCAGGATTGATTTTGATGGTGCCAAGCGGCGTGCCGTCAATATCTTCGACCTCATAAATTTTCAATCCACGATCCAATGTCAGCTTCATAATGTACCTCCATTATGTTATGATGTGTTATTCCGATGCAGTGAATGCTTTAGTGGTGGGGTTAAACGTACCCTTGGTTTTGATACCGGTGTAGTGTACATTGAACGGAATCTGGTAGCCGGTAGTGTCGCCGCCGTAACTGGACACCTCAATGTAGCACTCCTCTTTTTACGGCAGGGAATGCGTCGGACGTCCCGTTCTCCCAAAGTTTGACCTCTACGATGTCAGTTTTCAGATTGTCCAGAACCAAATCGCCGTCAATAATGGCCTGCAGCTTTTCAAACAGGGCATCACCCTTCTCGGCGTAATAAGGGCTGACCTCGCCCTGTTTCTGGTAGCTGTCAATGGTGACGGAGGTCTGGCCCAGAATATTCTGCTTCTTTTCCACGTTAGCAGAGAGCTCGGGACTGTATTCCTCCAAGTCTTTGCCTAGGCGGACGTAGCTAGCGGTGCCCGTATCGCCGCCAAAGGTGGCGTTGAGGAAATGCGCCATATATTTGCGTTCAATTTTCATGTTTATCAGTTTCTCCTATATGTAATTTGTATCTGAATCTGATATTTTGCACTGTCCGAACCGACCTGTGCCGGATAGGCGGTCAGCGTCGGTACGATGGCAGTAACCCGACCCTCCTCCATACGGGGGAAGTTTCGGGCATTGTTCTGTTCGATCATCCACGCAATAAGCCCCGTGAAAAAGGCGAGATTGTTAGAATTCTGTTTGACATCAGAACCATAATTTTCGCGCGTGGCGAAAATGTAGTTTTGTGTCTGCTTATCCTCTAAAAACACTTTCGCCCAAAATATTTTCCCGGTATTTCAGCGTGGACGGCGAGGCGTAGATGGCATACTCGGTAGGGTTCTTGCCCAGATAGTCGGCACCAAAGCGATTACTTTTCGACAAGAGCGGGCATTGACGAAACCACTGCCGCAAACTATCGATACTATTTGATACCTGCGACATTTTTGGCCTCCTTTTATGATGTCGTCAATGTGGTCTGCTTTCATTCGTTCTGCCCAAAATGGCCCGGCCAGAGCATTCTTATCAGTTTTATACTGGATGGCCCGGCCTGTGGGCTTTTTCTTTTCGCCGGGACGCGAAAAAAACCGCGTAGGAGTGCCGCTGTTATCGTCAAAAACTGGGATGTTAGGTCCGTAGACCTCACCCACATACATATAATGCGCATAAGGGCCAGGATAAACGATAATACCAGAACCGATGTCAGATGCCGCGTATGGGCTCTTTGCCAGCATAAAGGTGTCAGCTGGTGTATAACCCATACACCAACGTATCACGGCGTTGTCGATAGTCTTTTTGCACAATGCCATGATTGCCAAAGCCGTGACGATCCAAAACGACACTGATGCCGTCAAAATCAAATTGTGCATTAACAGATAATTGCATTATGAACCTATCACTTTCCAATGCCGCCCTCGTGGAGCGCGGCGGTTGTCTGTGACCTGCAGGATGGTTGCAGCCTCGGAGTAGGTGTCATGGATAGCGGCGGGGCGCAAATCCTCAGCACCGATGCCCAAAACTACAAGATCGCCAGCAACCAATGTAAAAGCGGCGGCAGGGTCATCGGTGGCGGCGTACTGCTTAGGGGGCAAATACACCTTACCTCCGAAATCCGCATCCGTGGGGATGCGGATTGTGACCTTGTTTGCAGCTTTCAGCCCAGTGCTGTCAACGGTGGTTGCCTCAGAGTTGAACCAGTGAACGCCCCGGATGACGGTGCGCTCATAAACATCGCAATCCTCATCCGGGTCGAATCGCCGGTTGTATAGGGTGATGGTGTCATTGCAAAGCTGCATTTTACGTCACTCCTCTATACAGCAGGGGAACGCCGTAATCGTCCAGCTCACCGTACAGCATATCCGCCGCAATGGCGTTCATCTGCTTGGCTGCCTTCTCGGCGTTCGGCACATTCCCGTGGTTTTCAGTGTAGCCATCCGTACTGAACGATGTAACCGTGGGCGATATAACCTGTGCCACGGAGCCGACGGCACTCTCCATCTGTGCCAGCGCAAAAATGCAGAGCTTGACCGCCTTCGGAACCTCAGCCATGTTCTGGACACGGCAATCCGTTATGCGATCAATGCGCTTTCTACAGGCACATTCCAGCGGAGGCCACGCAGCGGCATCAATGGCGCCGCCCAGGGCCAAATACTCCTCATAGGTGAGATACATATCGTGCGCCATGCGTAACCCCCTCAGCAATCCGAAATCAGGCCAGAGAGAGGGATGCGGGCGATGGGGATAGCCTTGCGGGCAATGTACTGCTTGCCCTCGGCCTCGTTGGAGTTCACCAGTTCCCAGTTTTCGCCGTTCTCCAGCTCGTCATCGGTGGGAGACAAGCTCTTCATCTTGGCCTTGGTGAAGTTGATGCCGTAGGGGGCAAAAGCACTTGCGCTGACGGCCATAGAGGGTGTCCTCGCCGCCGTTGGTGTGAGGATCACGATCCATCTCGTAGGGCACCTTAGCGCCGCAGTCGGTGTACTCGATAGCGCCGTCGCCCAGAACGTAGGTAGTGTAACGGGTCTGAGATACCTTAGCCACGCCTGCGGTGGTCTGGGCAGCAGCGGCCTTGACAGCGCCGGAAACGGTCACGACAGGCAGCTTGCCCTCGCCGCCGAAAATCTGCTTGAGGGTAACGACAGCGCCGGAAACGGTGACGATGAACTTGCCCTCATACTGAGCAGACAGCACGGTTTTCAGCGCCTGAGCCTCGGTAGCAGCATCGCCGGTCTTGAGGGTCTTATTGGCGGTGGAGGTGGATGCGGCAAAGGTATAGGTCTGGCCGTCCACGGTGATGGTGTTGCCATCGGTGCCAGCGGTGCTGACGGTGATGGTGTAAACGCCCTGCACCTCCGGGGTGGTGACGGTTTCCACGGCGGGCATGGAGTCATCAACCAGAACAGTGCGGCCATTCAGGGTGCCGATGTGAAGCTCACGCTCGATGCCGTCCTTGTCGGTGTACTTCATGTACGCCAGCAGCTTGAGGTTTTTCGAGGCCGGTAGCAACAGCGGAGTGCATGATGGCGAGGCTGAAAGCACCCTTGTTATCGCCGCAAGCACGCTGCATGGCGGTGTTCAGGGAGGTGCCATCCATCAGGCCCAGAGCGCCCTCGGAGTTGGTCTTGCCGGTGACATCGTAGGTGTGTTCACGGACGAACTTCACGCCCTCAGCATCTTTCATGGCGAAAACACCAGTCAGAATCTTGATGATGGTGGCCTGATCGACTTCATCCCAGTATTCGCCAATCTGCGCGGCGACATCGGCGAGGAAATCCTCACCACCGGTGATGTCATAGGAGAAGTCACGCTCAGTCCATGCCTGTGCGCGGCCCACGACAACGCGGGAGTGGGGAGAAAGTCTTGGTGTTGGTTGCGGTGATGTTGGTAGAACCGTCGTAGTTCTGAGGAACGGTGCCGCTGATGATGCCGCGCAGGGGGATGGTGACGTAGTTGCCACCGACCTGATCGCTCATGGACTGCGCGATGTCCTGACGCTTTTTGATGGCGCGGGACTTAATCAGCTCATTGCGGTTCAGGTTGGGAACGCGGTCAACATACTGCTTGAACACGTTACCATTGAAGTTTTTGGAATCAAAGATTGCCATGTGGGGATGCCTCCTATTGATTTTTTAGGTTTCAGTTGGTGTAGCCCGATTAGCTGAAATCGGGCACGAAGTTAGGATCGGCATTTGCTGCCGCCATCTGTTCGGACAAGCTCATTTTGTGCGCATTTCCGTCGGGCTTTGCGGGAACCGTGATAGACGGAGCGTTAGGCTTCGGTGCAGGAGTGGGGGCCGGGTCATCGGAGACAAAGCTGCCGGGGTCATCGGCCTTGTACTGGGTCAAAAACTCGTCATAGCCCTGCATCTTGCCGTTCTCGTCCTGCTTAAACTGCTTGGCGATGGCATCCGCAATAAACTGCTTTTTCGCAGCGTTAGAGCTGAATTTGACCTCGCCCGCCTTTTCGCGGACAGCAAATTCATACGCCTGCGCGGCGATTTTCTGCGCCCATGCCTTGCCATCATCCTCGCGCTGCTGGCGCAGGGCGGCAAGATCAGACTGAACAGACGCCAGCTTGTCGGCGTCGGTTTGCGCAGCGGTCAGCTTGGTCTGCAAGTCGGCCATGTCGGTATCACGCTGCTTGACCTGCGCCTGCAAGTCGGTAATCTGGCCCTGCAAGCCCTTGACCTTGGAATCCATCTTATCGCGGCTGACGTAGGAACCGTCCGCGATGTTGGTGAGTTTCAGACCCGCCGCGCTGATTTTTTCGGTCAACTGGTCGTAGGTCAGCGCCTCGCCCTCAGAAAACAGATTTTTGAGCAATTCCATAAGATTGTCCTTTCGCCGCGATTGATTTAGCTTATAATCGCGCGGCCACTCCGCGCACGTCGCGCCATCGCATTTATTTCCCTGCAATGCTGGGTATTTATTTATCAGCCAAAACGGCGTGATAACACAGAAAAAGCGCCGTTTCAGGCGCTTACTTTTATGGCCTTAAAGCCATCCACTGCCATGCGGTCACGGCGTTGTGACAGCCCGGACTGCTTGGCAATGAGATTATAGCGGGCACTTAAAGCGTTGATGTGCTGTTGCGCCTCGCGGCGCAGGTCGTCGTCGCCAGCGGCCCGCGCGGCAATGGCAACATCTTTCCAGCGGCGGGTATCGGTTTCGATTTTTCGCATCATCTGCGAACACTGATAGAGGGTCGGGCCCTCTTTGCTGCCGATAGTAACGCCTGCATGGTTTGACGTAATCCATGCCGCCAGTTGATGGTCGGAATATTTGCGCACCGAATATTCGGTGCTGAACGGCGCGGCAAAGTGCCCGCAGTTCCACTCGCCGATAGGGCGCTTGAATCCCGCAAAGTGGTGGCCGTCCACATCCACGCAGGCCATGCCCGCCTGCATCTTGGCGTATTCGGCCAGCAGGAAAACGTGGCCCTGCACCGGCTCATGGTCGGGGGCACTGTTGAGATGCGCGGACAGCTCCACGGCATCATAGCCCAATGCCTTGCCGATTTCGTCGGCGCTGTGCTGGGCGATTTGGCAGGCCCCGTCAATAATGTTCTGGCGGGCGGCGGTATCAAGGCGGCGGTGATAGCCGCTTGCATACTGCACTTGCATCCCGGCCCATCCGATGTCCTTTATGGTCTGCCGCATAGCCGATTTGTAGTCGGTCATGCCGGTGGACACGCTCAAAATGGCCTTATCAATGGCCTGTTGGTAGGGCACGGATATGGCCGTAGTGTTGGACAGGTTTTGCAGCGCCCCGGAGGTCTGCGCGGCGATGTTGCGCGTGTACTGTATGAGCCGCTGATTCTCCTCACGGGGCAGCGGATGCGCCGCCAGCGCGGCTTTGAATCGCGGGTCGGTGAAGTTATCCTGCAAGGCGGTGTTGTACACAACAGCCATCTGCTGTTGTGTCAGCCGGGTTGCGGCTTGGAGCTTGCCGGAAATATCGGCGACATCTGCACCCATTTCCAACATGATCGCGTAACGGTGTATGCTGGTAGGATTCATCTCGCCGATTTTCTTTATCTGGGTCGCTATTTTCTGGATGAAATACAGGTTGACTTCATCCAGATTCGCAATCATCTTGCGGACAGCGGCCTCAAGCTCTTTCTGGGTCAGCACAGGTCATCACTCCTCGCCGGGGCCACTCCCAAACGGTGTAGCCGGGTTGCCGCCCTGATCGGAATTGTCGTTGCCGTCCTCATCATTGGGGACGGTGACATCGCTCTGGTCGGGGTTGGGCTGCTGGATAGCCATAGCGGCCTGCATATCGTTGATTTTTTCCTGCTGGACTTCCTGCAAGGCTTTTTCGGCCTGTGCGCGGGTTTCGCCAAAAAAGAACCACATACGCATCTCAATTTTACTCATCATGCCGTTGTTGAGCATGAGGAGCCGCTGCTGCAACTGGGTTTCGGTGTCGGCGATAACGGAGTCATCCCAATCGAACGACACCTCATATTCGCCAGCCGGGGCGAGATTGTACAGGTCGGCGTACTTATCCATCGCCCGCACGACCTCGCGCAGCGCACGCTCAAGGGCCTGCTGGTTGTCGGCAATGGTGGTATAGGTACGATTGCGCAGGATAGTCAGCTCAGTGGCCGTGCGGGCCTCTGTGTTGGCATCGGAGAGGGTGCCACGGGCCAGCCCGGACTGATCTTCAATCTTCATCAAGATTTGATTCAGACCGGCCACAAGGGAGCTATCGCGCAGGGTCGGGGCGAAAACATGATATGTTTCATCAGTGCCCAGATCGACCGCGCGGAACAGGCGCTCGTTCAGCTTGGGAGTTTCCATAGCCTTTGCGCCGTTACGCATAACGCCGTCAATGGGCCGCAAGGCCATCGGGTCAACGTCGATAGCCATTTCGCCGCCCTCAAACTCCCACAGCAGGCGGCTGTACTGTGTGTCAGCCTCCTTGATGGTGTCCATGCTCTTAGCGAACACGGCCACGCCCATAGGAGAGATCGGGTCAACGGTATTTGCTGATGCCACGCGGAACCATCCGAAAAGCTGCCCATCCACATTGTTGACATAGACCACGGGCTTGAGGTCTTTCCACTGCGGTACTTCCGTCAAGGGGATTTCCTTGCCGAGAGCATCGCGGGAACTGGACTTAAAGGCCCGCTGCGTGATTTTGATTTTGTCGCCCTCGACGGTGTGCCGCTCAAGGCGGGAGTAATAGGTCTTGCCCTCCGAGAACATATCGCGGAAAACGACATCGGACAGGTCGCCATCATCGCCGAAAGCGATGGGGTACAAATCCCAATCGGGGGTATAGTCGAAATAGATATGCCCATCACGGACATACGGCTTTATCGTCATACCGCCCGCCGCGCAGCCGATCTCGGTCTTGCTCCGTAGCTGTGTAGCCAGCTTCTCAAACTCCTTGCTCAGAAACTCCGAGCGCGGGTTGGTGATGTCCTCGCCGGTGCTGTCATCTTTGCCCGCCGTGATGCTCCACTTAAATTCGAGTGTGACCTGCCGGGAAATCTCGGACGCGATGAACGCAGGAATGTTGAGGGTTTTGACCTGCTTGCCCTTGTAATTGGGCTTGTCCAGATAGGCCCGGTGCCATGCTTCGAGGGCAATCTGCATCTCCTGCGACAGCGGTGTGTCGATGTTCTCCACCTGCTGGATATTCTTATACGGAATCACTCTGCCTAACACCTGCCTTATCGTGGTATAGATACTTGAAAAAATAGACATGGGCTGTACCTCACAGGCCGCGCCGTTTCCAAA
>VOFJ01003035.1_pt1 | contig 20228 bp, 43 predicted proteins | sample 5384081 | NCBI WGS metagenome assembly VOFJ01 (sample SAMN12384729, study PRJNA508395) | human gut metagenome | isolation source: healthy gut I | host: Homo sapiens | reverse complement strand
TAAGTTCTGATCGATATCATGTGCACGTTTTACATCCAACCGAGCTCGTGGTTGAAGTAAAGATCCCTCTGCGTGCTCATCATTTACATATCCCTCGATCTCGGAAAGCTCTACACCGTCTTCGATCTGGGATGAAATATCTTCTGTAATGATTGGGTTTGCTGCAAACTGACCTTTGTACTTCTCTGAAGTTCTTCTCCAGTTTTACAACTTCAAAACTGGTCACTGATCTGTTGCAAGAATAAGAACTCTTCCTCCAGGCATAATCTCCTGTATTTTCCATAACGACTTGCATTCTCCATCTTCTTGTCATACCATGGAGCCTCTACCTGTGCCAGCTCATCGGATGCTTGCATTTCCGATGTATGTCTGGTTTGGCCAGTAAACTACACAATCCTCATGAACGAAGATGCTCTGGTAAAACCCACCTCTTTTAAGTACTCTGAATCTGGATTTACGATTCTCTCTGTTGTCTGAGTTGTTCCATTATATAAAACCATGTCAGGAGTATGTGCTAAGACATAACTTGCTCCTTTAATTACACTATTCATTACAGTTTTTCCACCTTTCTAAGTTCACTTCTCTATTTCCCCCATAAATACAACATATTTTCAAATATGGTCTTGTCAAATTCGTTAACCCGGGGTTGACCCTCTGACGATCAATAATCTTACAGATATTTACAGTATTCGTTACGGATAGCGCTCATCTCGCTAACGATATCGTCAACACGTCAAGAACCATCTCCATCATGCTAACCTGCTCATCGTAAACTGCCTCATCGAACTCTGCCTTCATTTCAGGCTCGCAAACGTGATATACTGAGTCAAGCTGAATTTTGTCAATGGATATGCGAATGTCGGATCTCCTGCTGTTACAGTCTCAGCTGCAAGACCTGCAGCTTCACCTTCTGCAGCACCAAGAACTACTACTAAGTTCTCTGCGCCGTATTCATCAGCGAAATCCTTTACTCTTTTCTGATTCTCTAAGTCCATTGCGCCTGCGCTCGTTCAGACAGAAACACTCCGTAGATGAAAATACTACTTCAGCACCAGCAGTTTTTTTTGCACTCTGCGATAGCTGGTCCTGAATTCCATCACGGTCTCCGATAATTATTGCTTTTTTCCCTTCAAGAATAGCCATAATTATTCTTCTCCTTTCTTTTATTAAATATTATTAAGGTGTATATGATAAAAAGAATTACCCCTAAAATCTTAGATGTATTTCTTGATCATCGCTTCGATTGTCTCCGGTGTACAATCATCCTTCACAAGCTCATCTACTTTCTCTCCATCTTTGTAGATAGCCATAACCGGAAGGCCAAGAATCTTCTGACCAATTGCCAGACGACGTGCTTTTGTTGTGTTAAGAGATGTAAATTTTAATTTGTCACCATATGTATCAGCGAACTCGTGTACCTTTGGCATAAGTGCTGCACACGGAACACATCCATCTCCAAAAAGTCTACAAATACATAACCATCTGCCTCCAGAACCTCTGTCTGGAATGTATTCTTATCTACTTCTAACATTTTAAAAAATCCTCCTGAATCGAACCATACTTTGCTTTGAACACTCTTCTATGGTTCTTTTATTACAAATAATTTCATTCAAGTAAACCAACGGAATGCCTGATTAAGCCATGCTTCTTTCTACCTGAACTGCTGCGATTGCTCCGTCAGCGGCTGCTGTAACAACCTGTCTTAAGCTCTTCACACGCACATCACCGGCTGCGCATATACACCCGGGATATTGGTGTGCATATCTGCATCTGTTGGAATGTATCCTCTCTCATCCATCTCGACGCTGCCTTTGAAGATGTCTGAATTAGAAATTGTGCCGATAAATCCGAATACTCCGAACATTCCATCGTCTTCATCTGCTTCAATCTTAGTAACTTCACCGGTTTTTACGTTCTTAACTGTCATCCAGGAAAGGATTCCATCTCCTCCAACTTCCTCAACAACTGTATCCCACATAAAGTGAAGTTTGTCGTTCTTGAAAGCTTTCTCCTGAATGGATTTCGCTGCACGTAACTCATCACGTCTGTGAATGATTGTAACTTTTCTTGCAAATTTTGTAAGATACATAGCTTCCTCAACTGCGGAATCTCCACCGCCAACTACATATACTTCAAAATCTTCAAAGAAGTTCGCGTCACAAGTTGCACAGTAAAAACTCCTCTTCCAAGGAACTCTGCCTCACCCTTGCAGCCGATCGGTCTTGCATGAGCACCTGTAGCAATGATGATATTCTTTGCCTGGTACTCACCTTTCTCACCTTTGAGCACCTTTTACCTCTCCCTCAAGTGATACTTCTTTAATTGTGTCAGATACTCGCTCAGCTCCGAACTTCTTAGCCTGCTCTGTCATACGTGCGATCAGAGACGAGATAAGATTCTGGCTGATCCACAACCTGTCCTGGATAATTCTCAATCTCATCTGTGATTGAGATCTGTCCACCATCCTGTCCTTTCTCAACGATAAGAACGATAAAAAGCGACTTCTTCCTGCGTACAGTCCCGCTGCTAATCCAGCAGGATTGCCTTGCACCCAGGACAATTACGTCATAAATTTTGCTCATAACGAAATTCTCTTTTTTCATTTTTTATTCTATAGCGCTACATACAATATAGCACATAGTTTTTCAAAAATGAAATGCATATTTTTAAAAATGCACAATTTTTACTCAAAAATTGTCTGTTTATCAACCTCTGTTGTAAGAGCTTCAAGAGCTTTTCTTAACTAAGGATTTACGAAGTGCGTACTCCTCATCTTTATCCAACTCCGGATTTCCAAGTGGATGTGGAATAGCGATTGTGGAACGATTCTGTTAGCTCCAACTGTCATAGAAATTGGGTTACAGTACACATATGAACTACTGGAAGTCCTGCAGCTTCAATAGCTTTTACCATCGTTGCACCGCAACGTGTACAGGAGGTCCTCAAGTAGAGGTCATGATAACTGCATCAACACCATCAGCAATCAGCTTCTGAGCATACTCATCAGCGAATGCTTTTTGCATAATACGGCTGTTCCGTTACCAACTGTTGTATAGAATTTATTGTGAAGGCTTCCAATAACACCCTCACGCTCGAACTCACGCATAACATCTACTGGAAGTACACGGTCAGCATCCTCGTTTTCGTATACCGGGTCGTATCCACCATGAGCTGTCTCGTATGTCTCCTCTGTCAGATCGTTAACACCTTCGATGTCATACTTTCACCATACTTGGGCATTAGATGACTCGATGTGGTCCGGGTTGCCCTTCGAACAATACCACCGGATGTACACAGAGCGATTGTAGCTTTGCTAAGATCTTTGATAGCCGGCTGTGGAGCAACCGGTCGAATGTCGGCATTGAACTCTGTCTAAATGGCTTGTCATTTAACTTCTTAACAAGCATCTCAACAGCACGTTTTGATCCACGTTTCTTTCGAATAAGTTTACACGGATACCGTTTGGCATGTAGTTTCTTCCTTGCAAGAAGCACCGATTTTTCTCCCTTTAGCAATCTTTCATAGCAAGTGGAGCTAATTTTCTTAACGGCATCTCTCATGCCGGCTGCACTGTTCTTTGTAGAACAATGTATACTTTGTCTTTGAACATATCAGCACCTGGATTTTCAACGTACATTCCTGTAACTACCGGGATTCCAAGCTCCTCTTTGATCATATCGCAAACTGTTCCGCAAGCAACACCGTAACGTCCAGCGTTGAATGCCGGTCCAGCGATGAAGGCAGATCAGCATTCTGTCCTTTAACCATCTCAAGAATCTCAGCTTTAGCTTTTTTCAAGATTCTCGTTGAAGTAAGAGTCACCACATACGATTGTAGCAACGATCTCAGCTTCATCTCCAAATTTCTGAGCAAGAGCGAGTCCTGGTCCAACGACCTCTCCTACGCGAAGCTCTGCAGGGTAATCTGCTTTTTCTTCTCCACCGATATTGAGCGAAGAACTGGTTGATATAATGTACAACTCTAATTTTACTCATTATGATTCGTCCTCCCTTTCTATCGTGCACTCAGTACGTTGAATCCTGTCTCGTTTGTTGCGCCAGTCATAACCTGAATCTCAACTTCAAGAGATCCGTCCTCCTGAAGAGTCTTGTCGCTGGCACCAGCGATAACATTAACATAGTCTAAAGTTCCGATAACTTTATCAAGTTTTGGAAGGTGAATCAGCTCATTAGCATTTCCGCCTGTTACTACAGCATCTGCAGCCGGATCAGAGTCAGCAAAGTGACTGAGATTTTCCATCACGTCCAGCATACTCATCTGTAATGATAACAGTCTTAACGCCTTCAGCCTCAATTTTTCTTTGTATTCATGATAAGGTCTGTATCCGGGTTACCGAATCCCTCCTGAGATACGATTACAGCATCCAGGTCTAAGAAACGGCAAAGTTTTTTGTCCAGTCAGAAGAACGCATCTTATCTGCAAGGTAAACGTTCTCATTTGTAAGGATGTGGCAAACAAAGTTAATAGTTTTACCATGCTCCTCGAATAAATCGTGAATAACCGGGTTATTCTCGTGAACATATGTTGGGTTTTTATCACAAGCAGATACACAGTTACCGCTTACGATCGCACCGTCCATGATCTCTGTTGGTGTCATCAGAGTAGAAAGTGTCTTCTTAGCATCTACTCCGTATACATATGTGTCATGAAGAAGTCCCTGGCTCTGAAGCATCTGTACATAAGCAACTCTCGGAAGGTTCGGGAATTTTTCTTTTCCTTCCATGATTCCGTATGTCTCATATGTCTTTGTCTCGTCTGGTGTAAGATCACGTGCTAATTCCCCAAGATATACAGCAACTCTGAATCCAGCGAAACGAACAGCTTTCTCATAATCATGCTGTTTGATGTTATCAACTGGCTCACATACCATAACAAGATTTAATGTTTTTGAGAATGGTGTATACTGTGCTCCAACACCTGTCATATCAATGATACCTTCCTGGAAGCCTACGATCTTACCAGCTGTTACAACAGCCATTCCTTTTAATGCATAAGTTTTTTCCTTCACCAACTGTATCTACTTTGTTGATTACTCCCGGGAAGACTCCTCCTCTTCCTTCAACCTTTACACGTGGCTCGATAACGTCTTTAACCGGTGTAATTCTCACTGACTCACCTGGTCTAGCAATATCAAATGATACGCTCTTAATGTGCTCATCCTCAAGAGCAACAGCCTCTACAGCTTCTTTGTTTACATAAAGAATTCCATCTTCGATCTTAGACTCTGCTGCGAACTGGATATCCTTAATGTAAATGTGTCCCATTTCCAATCTTCTCACTTATGGTTCCCTCCTTCAAGAATTTTGATATTATTGTGTAAGCTAAATGCTTTAACAACCTCTCGCTACTCGACCTACCACACATCTGCGGGATGAAATAGCGCTTTGTAACAGGGTCCAGTCAATTAACTGGAAGTCTTTGAATGTTTCTGGCATGAATTCTCTGTACTTTTCTGACTTGAACTCAAACTTTGCACAGGATCTTATGGCTCCTTCTATAATTGACAGTGACCTCTCATCCAGTTTTCCGGCTTTACGTGAGATCATAACCGACTTATATGGTGTTTCATTCGGCTTCACGCTTCCAGATAATGGATGTGATAAAAGCAAATGTCCTTCGTGTATTCTGTCTCTAACTTTCCCCAATACATCCTCATAAGAAATCTCACTATAATCCACTTCATGCTCTTCATCAAGCATCTGTGGAACTAATGGATTGTTCGTTATTATAATGTAATCTTTCTTCATTTTTTATCCGCCTTCCATTTTTGATTTCTTACATAGATGAAATAAGTATTGTGTCCTTCTTCCCAGCTATCCGGTAGGATTAAAAAGACGATACAACACCAATATTGTGTGTGCATCGCCTTTCTGTCTTTTGTCTTGACCGTCCTTCTTAGATAGCCTTTCTCTTCAACACAAGATTCAGAACGCAGTCCCTTTCTCAGTCCTTTTTGCCTGAAAGTTTCACCCCTGATATGTTCACCAACATACCTTGGCTTTGCCTCTTCGGCGGTCTTCTTTAGTAAAGACTCTCTCTTAAGAAAGATCATCCCGCTATTCACTTTTTTTTTTTATAGAGACAATGAATATCTCCCATTGCCTGTATCTATAATAACGTATTGTTAATTTATTTGCAACCCTTTTGCCATAACTTTCTTTTTTTAGTCATTATGCACATTTCGCAATGTCCCTTTTTGGTCACAATTGCCATTGCATTTGTTTTGTCTATAAATAATATATTCAGTTTTTTCACAATATTCTATTAGTTCACAAACAATTTTGCCTTTTTATTATAAGATGTTCTACTTTTTATTTATTAGCACTCCTTAATTTAGCGCTTTATCACAGTAAACTCCAGTTTATTTGCAACTGGAGTTTACTGATTCTACTATCAATTATTCAATTATTTATTGGCGCCATCTATGAATTATTTTTCTTTTTAAAGTTTTTTAAAGTAATCTTCATGCACCTGGCTGATTACTTTACTCAGCGCAAATAATGCAAGAATATTTGGTACTACCATCAAAGAATTGAAACAATCTGCCATATTCCATACAAGATCAACTTCTGCAAGTGATCCAAGGAACACACAAACCGCTGCAGCTGCAGAATAGATTTTCACTGCTTTTGGGTCCGAAACAAATATTTGATATTGGCCTGACCAAAAAGAAATACCATCCTATAATAGTAGAAAATGCGAAGAAGAACATACAGATGGCTACGAAGATATCTCCACCTTTTCCATATAATGTAGAGAATGCATACTGGCTTAATTCAGCTCCCGTTTTTCCAGTTGGAATAGATTTTGTTGTCAATATTACAAAGTGCTGTTAGGTTCAATACTATAAATGTATCAATAAATACACCTGTCATAGCTACAAATCCCTGTTCTACCGGATGGTCACTTTCGCTACAGCATGTGCATGTGGTGTAGATCCCATACCAGCTTCGTTAGAGAACAATCCTCTCGCAACACCTTTTGTAAGAGCAAGTTTTTACAGTTGCACCGGCTGCACCACCAACTACAGAACTTGGTGAAAATGCTCCGATAAAAATAGATGCAAATGCATAAGGAATGTTTTTATAGTTGTAAATAATTACGATTAATGAACCGACAATATATAATGCTGCCATAAACGGAACAATTGTCTCCGTAACTTTTTGCAATTCGTTTCATACCACCCATGAATACGAAAATTGCGATTACTGCTACTACAAAGACCCATAATCCACTGTGGAATACCAAACGCTGTATGGAAAGATGCTGCAATAGAGTTAGACTGTACAGCATTACCCATAAATCCAAGCGCCAGTGTGATCAATATTGCAAAAATTCCAGCAAGAACTTTTCCGAATGTACCCTTAAATGCTGCTCTTATGTAGTAAACCGGTCCTCCTGTGACCTGACCGTCTGCTCCGACCGTCTTATACTTTTGTGCCATAATCGCTTCTGCATAGATAGTTGCCATTCCAAGGAATGCCGCGATCCACATCCAGAAGATGGCTCCATATTCACCAATCGCAAGTGCTGTTGCTGCTCCGGCAATATTACCGGTTCCTACCTGTGCTGCAATTGCTGTTGCCAATGCCTGGAATGATGACATTCCATCCGCTCCGGCTTCTCCTTTCTTACTGAACAGACCGCCAAAAGTTCTTCTCATTCCTTCGCCAAATCCTCTTACCTGAATAAACCCAAGTCTGAACGAGAACCAAAGGCGCACCTAACAGTGCAATAATCAGTACGTAGTTTGACATGTAATTCTGAATCGTCAATACAATGTTATTTAATGTCTCCATAAAACAACCCCCTTTTTCCCTTTTTTGAAAGACATTTGTAATAATGTATTCGTTTCTCTTGGGTTTTAGTATAACCGAAATAAATCTTTTTTTCAACAGAGTTTTCTGTAAACACTGATTATTTTTCATTCATTCAAGTCTTTTTCTTATATATATTCTTTAATCGTAACACATTTGTTATTATTATCTGAATATATATGCATTATTTTTAAAATTTATCAACCAGTTTTTAACTCTAAAGAAGCCCGGCAGTTTTAATTCTGCCGGACTTCTTTTCTTAACACTATCTTAGCTTATGTTTTTTTATTAATTAGTTTATTTTGCTTTGTTAAAGTTGGTGAAGTAATCTTTATGTACCTGGCTGATTACCTTACTCAATGCAAACAATGCAAGGATATTCGGAATTACCATCATAGAGTTGAAGCAGTCTGCCATATTCCATACAAGGTCAACTTCTGCAAGTGATCCAAGGAATACGCAGCACGCTGCTAATACTGAGTAAATCTTCACTGCTTTTGAATAAAACAGATATTTTACATTTGCCTGACCAAAGAAGTACCATCCGATAATGGTTGAAAATGCGAAGAAGAACATGCAAATTGCAATGAAGATATCTCCGCCTTTTCCATATAATGTAGAGAATGCATACTGGCTAAGTTCAGCTCCTGTAAGGCCTGTCGGAATAGATTTTGTTGTAATAATAACAAGTGCTGTCAGGTTCAGTACGATGAATGTATCAATAAATACACCAGCCATAGCCACAAATCCCTGTTCTACCGGGTGATTAACTTTTGCCACTGCATGCGCGTGTGGGGTAGATCCCATACCAGCTTCATTAGAGAACAATCCTCTTGCAACACCTTTTGTAAGTGCTAATTTTACAGTTGCACCTGCAGCACCACCGACTACAGGACTGTGGAGCAAATGCTCCTACAAAGATAGATGCAAATGCATATGGGATATTCTTGTAATTATAAATGATAATGATCAAGGCACCTACGATGTAAAGAGCTGCCATAAATGGTACGACTGTCTCTGTTACTTTTTGCAATACGTTCGATACCACCTGCGAATACGAAGAGTGCAATCACTGCTACGGCCAGACCCATGATCCACTGCGGAATACCGAATGCTGTATGGAATGCTGCTGCGATAGAGTTGGACTGTACGGCATTACCCATGAATCCGAGCGCCAGTGTAATCAATACTGCAAAAATTCCAGCAAGGACTTTTTCCAAATGTTCCCTTGAACGCTGCTCTTATGTAGTATACCGGACCTCCTGTAACTTGTCCATCGGCTCCGACCGTCTTATACTTCTGAGCCATGATAGCCTCTGCATAAATGGTTGCCATTCCGAGGAATGCTGCGATCCACATCCAGAAGATTGCTCCAGCTCCACCAATTGCAAGTGCTGTTGCCGCTCCGGCGATATTACCAGTTCCTACCTGTGCTGCAATTGCTGTCGCAAGCGCCTGGAAAGAAGACATTCCGTCTTTTTCCTGCTTTTCCTTTCTTACTGAACAGACCGCCAAAAAGTTCTTCTCATACTTTCGCCAAATCCCCGAACCTGGATAAAACCAAGTCTGATTGAGAACCAAAGACCTGCTCCAAGAAGTGCAATTACCAAAATGTAGTTTGACATGTAGTTCTGAATTGTCAATACAATGTTATTTAATGTCTCCATATAGTTTCCCCTTTTCACTTTAGATAGACATCATTAGTTACATTTTGAAGTTTTGTGAAGTTGTTTGTAACTTGCTAACTTCCTTTACATAGAATTATAGTTTATTAACATAGAATTTGCAACCAATTTTAATATAAACAGTGATTAATTTTGACAATTTACAAAAATGGACTAAAAAGAAGCGAGTTTTCTCGCTTCTTAATGCATTTTTCTGTATATTTATACATTAATTTCTGCTGTCATGCCAAGCACATCTTTATTAGCTTCCAGAACTGGATCCACAACTTTTTTCAGGAAATTTTCCACCTGAAGCGGCGCGCGTCCAACATATTTTGCCGGATCCATCGTCTTCTTTAACTCTTCCTCATTCAGACCAAATGCCGGATCTGCTGCAATCAGGTCAAAGCAAGTTGTTATCCAGACCTTTTTCCTTCACATTACGTCCGGCCTCCATAGAAAGCTCACGGATTCTTTCATGCAGTTCCTGACGGTCTCCACCGGCTTTTACAGCGTCCATCATGATGTTCTCTGTAGCCATGAACGGAAGTTCTGACATAAGTCTCTTTTCAATAACTTTCGGATATACAACCAGTCCGTCTACTACATTCAGACACAAGTCCAGAATACCGTCAATTGCAAGGAATCCTTCTGGTACGCTGAGACGTTTGTTTGCTGAATCATCAAGTGTTCTCTCGAACCACTGTGTTGCAGAATGTGATCGCAGGATTAAGTGCATCAATCATCACATATCTGGAAAGAGATGCAATACGCTCACTTCTCATCGGATTTCTCTTGTAAGCCATTGCAGAAGATCCAATCTGATTTTTCTCAAACGGTTCTTCTACTTCTTTCAGATGCTGAAGCAGGCGAATGTCATTGGAGAATTTGTGTGCACTGGCTGCAATTCCTGCCAATACATTCAGTACTCTTGTATCAACTTTTCTGGAATAAGTCTGTCCGGATACGGGATAACATGCTTCGAACCCAAGCTTCTTTGCGATCATCGGATCAATCTGATCGATTTTTTCCTGATCTCCATCAAAAAGTTCCAAAAAAGCTTGCCTGAGTTCCGGTCGTTCCCTTAGAGCCAAGAAGCTTTAATGTACTTTTTACATATTCCAGATCCTGAAGATCCATCAGAAATTCCTGCATCCAAAGTGTTGCACGCTTTCCAACCGTCGTCGGCTGTGCCGGCTGAAAATGTGTAAAGGCAAGTGTCGGCTGATTTTTATAATTATCCGCAAATTTTGCAAGTTCTGCAATAACATTTATCAGTTTTTTTTTCTTACAATTTCAAGTGCCTCAGACATTACAATAATATCTGTATTATCACCAACATAACATGAAGTTGCTCCAAGATGGATAATTCCTTTTCGCCTTAGGACACTGAAGTCCATATGCATATACGTGTGACATTACATCGTGGCGCACAACTTTCTCACGTTCTTTTGCCACCTCATAATTGATATCTTCTGCGTGAGCTTTCAGTTCATCGATCTGCTCCTGCGTAATGGGAAGGCCCAGCTCCTTTTCCGTCTCCGCCAGGGCGATCCACAGCCTTCTCCACGTCTTAAACTTTTTATCCGGTGAAAAATACATACTGCATCTCCTTGCTTGCATAGCGCTCGGAAAGCGGGCTTACATATCTATCGTAGCTCATTTTTCTTCCTCCCTGATATACCACATTTAAGTGATTTCTTCACATATTATTTCTACATTATCATTATACAGGATACCTTCTCCTGCTATCAACACATTTAATAAAAAATCACATTTCACAATTAATCAAATGCATGAGAAATGTCCTCTGTCGGAACTTTCATCGGATAATTTCCAGTAAAGCATGCATCACAATACGCCAGTTCTCCGACCATATCTTTCAACTTATCGATTTTCATATACCCCAGTGAGTCAGCACCGATCATCTCGCGGATTTCCTCCGTCGTATGAGAATGTGCAATAAGCTGATCATTGGACGGTACATCCGTTCCAAAATAACAAGGATGTAAAAACGGTGGAGAACTAATTCTTACATGAACTTCTGTTGCTCCTGCCTTTTTCAGCATTTTTATAATATTCGCACAGGTTGTACCACGTACGATAGAATCATCGACCATGACAATTCTCTTTCCTTTTTACTACTTCCTCGATAACATTTAGTTTAATCTTAACACTGCTCTCCCTCTGGCTCTGCTTTGGTTTGATAAATGTTCTTCCCACATAACTATTCTTATGAAAAGCCATACCATAAGGGGATTCCTGACTCTTCTGAATATCCTTTTGCTGCCACCAGACCAGAATCCGGAACACCTACTACAAGGTCTGCCTCAACCGGGTATGATTCTGCCAATGCTTTTCCTGCCGTAATTCTAGAATGATAAACATTAACTTTATCAATTGTACTATCTGTTCTTGCAAAATAAATATACTCAAAAATACATCTTGCCTGCTTCTTAGGAGAGATTGCCATAGATTTATCTGATGTAATGCCATTCTTTGTAAAAGCTTACAATCTCACCTGGTTCTACATCTCTTACAAATTCGCCGCCTACTGCTGCGATCGCACAGCTCTCTGATGCAAGAAAATATGTATTATCTCTTTTTTCCGATACAAAGCGGACGGAATCCGAACGGATCTCTCGCTCCAATCATTTTTCTTGGAGAAATCACAACCAGTGCGTAAGCACCTTCTATCTTTTGCATGGCATTACGAACAGCAGCTTCCTCTGCTTTTTGCCGTCTTCAGTCGTTCTCTTGCAATATGATACGCGATTACTTCTGAATCAATGGTCGTCTGGAAAATGGCTCCTGTATATTCCAGTTCATGACGAAGCTCCACAGCATTTGTCAGATTACCATTATGGGCAATTGCCAGAGTACCTTTCACATAGTTCAGAACAAGTGGCATAGCATTTTCTACCTTCGTTGCCCCTGCAGTTGAATAACGGACATGTCCGACACCAAGATTACCTTTCAACCCTTCTAAGGCTTCCTCATCAAACACTTCGTTTACAAGGCCAAGCCCCTTCTTCGAATGAACTTTGCGCTCTCCGTATGTGTCTGTCACTGCAATTCCACAGCTTTCCTGTCCTCTGTGCTGCAAAAGCAAATAAACCATAATATACAGATGGTGCTACATCTCCTCCATCCATATCATATGCTCCGAATACACCACATTCTTCACCCATACCTGTTGTTATCTTCTCATAGTTGCTCATGAATGTAACTCCTTCTTCCTATCAGTCATCAGATGTTTTTTAGTATAATACAAGGCAGATGGAAATGCAATTGCCCCACCTGCCCTTAAGTCTTACTCAGTCATTATTTTTATTTTGGTTTATTTATTAGTATTATTAATATTAAGACCCCATTTATTAGTTTTCGCTAAATTTCCCAAGGAATTCTTTCATTCTTTCGTTAGAAGAACCAAATACCTCCTCCGGCGTTCCTTCCACAGCAATATAACCGTTATCCATGAAAATTACATGATCTGAAACATTTTTTTTTTTGCAAAATTCATCTCATGTGTCACAATAACCATAGTCATATGCTCTGCAGCCAGATCTTTGATAACTTTCAAAATCTCACCGGTAAGTTCCGGGTCAAATGCAGATGTTGGTTCATCAAAAAAACAGAATATCCGGATTCATAGCAAGTGCACGGGCGATCGATACTCTCTGCTGCTGCCCACCCGAAAGCTGATACGGATAAGCGTTTTTTCCTTATCAGCAAGTCCCATCTTCGCAAGCAGCTCTCTCGCCTCTTTGTACACTTCCTCTTTTTTTTCTTTTTTGCACACGAAGCGGTGCATCTGTGATATTCTTCATAACCGAATAATGTGGAAACAAATTGAAATTCTGAAACACAAGTCCAAATGTTCCATCATAATTGATTTCTCCATCATCCGGTGTCTCAAGTCCTGTTGCGCAACGAAGAAGTGTAGATTTTCCGGAACCGGATGGCCTTTGATAATTCCCAAGCACTTCTCCTTTATCTACTTTTAGAGAAATGTCTTTTAATACTTCCACTCCTCCAAAATTTTTCTTCACATTTTTTATTTCCAGAAGACTCATGACTTTTCCTCCTACCGATAATAATTCATTTTCTTCTCAATCCGTTCCATAATAAATGCAACCACAAGATTCAGTATGTAATAGAACAGAGCCGCAAATGCATATGGGAGCATGGATACCTGGCCGGAAGCAAGTGCTTTTTTTGCCATCGTAAAAACATCTCTGTCACACCGATTGTAAATGCAAGAGATGTATCCTTTACAAGTGTAATGGTCTCATTTGTAATTGCCGGAAGGATTCGTTTGATGACCTGCGGAAGAATAATTCTTATGAACGTCTGAGCCTTTGTGTATCCAAGTATCTTGGCGACTTCATACTGTCCTTGCGGCATAGACTCAATTCCCCCGCGATAAATTTCTGCAAAATATGCTGCATAGTTCAGTACAAATCCAATTGCCACAGCCATATTCTTCCAGGACTGGGAAATCTGTACACCCAAAATATAAAACGGTCCAAAATAGATCACCATAAGCTGAAGCATCAGCGGAGTTCCTCTCATCACTGATATATAAAGTTTAAAAATTGTACTGATAATCTTATTCTTTGACATTCTGCCAAAAGAGATCAAAAGTCCTAACGGCAGAGAAAATATCAATGTCGCTGCAAATATCCACAGTGACGTAACCATTCCTTCTCCTAATTTTTTGTAACATGGACTGATGTTGCCATACCAAAATTCCTCCTCGCGAATCATTGTCATCGCTTTTCAAGAAAAACAGCCACCGTTTTTCAGGACGACCCGGTCTTTCCAGTTAGTCTGTTTATTTATTTTCCAATTGTTGTGATATCTTCACCAAACCATTTTGTAGAAATCTTTGCAAGTGTTCCGTCTGCCGCCATCTCTTCCAGCGTCTTCTGAACCTGATCTTTTACAGCATCATTTCCTTTTGCAAATCCAACTCCGTACTGCTCAGAAGCAATTTCATAATCGAGAATCTTAAATTCTGCAGAACGTGATTCAATCTGATACTTTGCTACTACAATATCCATTTGCGACAGCATCAACAGCTCCTGATTCCAGATTCATAAATCCTGTATTGTAATCCGGAATGATCTCTGTTGAAAATGTAGAGCTAAGTTCTGTATTATCTTTTTTAATGCTTTGCCTCTGCGGAAGAATCTGTCTGTACATCAACAGTCTTTCCTGCAAGATCCTTTTCGGAATTGATTCCAGAATCTGCTCTTACGACAAATACCTGCTGATTATCAAGATAAGGCTCTGACCATGTATATTCATCTTCTCTTCCATTCATGGTAAATCCGTTCCAGATACAGTCAATCTCTCCGGATTTCAAAAGTGCATCTTTAGAATCCCAGGCAATCGGTTCCGATTGAATTTCCAGCCATTGCGGTCACATACTTCCTTGGCCAGCTCTAAATCAAATCCTGTATACTCACCGTCGTCTCCTACAAATCCCATCGGTGGGAAATCCTGATCGAATCCTACCGTAAATGTATCTCCTTCTTTTTTTCTTCAAATGTAGCTGCAGAATCTTTTTGAATCTGCCGATTTACTACTGTCCTTTCCACCACAGCCGGCAAGAACCGTAACAACTGCCAGCGAAAAGTGCAACTAAAAAGTGCAGCTCTCTTTTTCATCTTTATTATCCTCCTGAACTCAAAGCTTTTTTCGCAAATCCCGATTCGAATTTAACCTCCTCGAGAAATACCTTTTTCTTTTCGAATCTCCTATTGCTTTGCGATGCGGTGTAATCTTTTATCAATTTACCAATTGATTACTTTACCACGCTAAATTGCCTTGTTATAGTAACATATTCAGGACTTCTTGTCAATCCTGCGGTTCTCGCTTTTCCATGTAATCAGCTTCTCATCAGAAAAATCCAGATCATTTTCCTTCTTTGCTTCCTCCATCTCTGCTTTAATCGTTGCAGACATTGAAAGAAAAACATCGAATTCCCGGATAACATTTTTACATAATCTTTTTTCCGGAAGTCCCCGATAGCAGCAATAAATATATGCTTTCAGCATATCTTCTTCCTCACAGATGCTGTAAGCCTCCTTATACATCAGTGCTGCTTCTTTATAAAGAAACAGGTATCCATAAGCGCTACCGAGACAGCCGTATATTTTTCCATAGAATTTTTTATTCACGGACTCATCCCAGTCCTGACTTAAAATAGATTGATATACCAAAATCGCAGACTCATATTCTCCTGATTTCATTAAACTGTCCGCCTTATACTTCGCACGTTCTACATCTCTTTGGTTTTTCAGTTGTTCCAAAAGATTCTGAATCTTCACGATCTCTGATGGTGCATAAATCACAGATCCTTTTCAATATTGTAAGCACGAACTCTTCTAATGTCGCATTCTGATCCAGATCACGGCGCAGATCCTCTGCCATTTTTGCAAGACCAAGTTCGTCTTCCAACCAGTCACACAGTCTCCGGTTCATAATTGTATAATCAATTAAATACAAATTATTACACAGATAATAACATAATTCTTCAATTGTATAAATTCGCATATGCACCCGGGAAATCTCGTACGGGCGCTTTTTGCACGTTTACTATGACATAGAATTAAACTGCCCATTGATTCCTCTAACTGAATTGTCTTCTCCACCCGGAAATCTGTCGGGGTGAAGAATTCGCCAAATCCCACATCGCGAAATGTCAATTTACAGGTACGTTCACATCTAAAAACATAGCCTCTACTTGAAGTCTTAAAGAATAATCTGTTCTCTTCGGAAGACCTTCCAGCGATACTTTCTCCACCTGTACTTCTTCGTCTACCAGACTTTCCACTAAAATTTCAATATCAGAAGCGTCCTCCAGGAGCACTTCCCACTGTCCATCTGCTTCATACCAATGCGTTCCCCATGTCACAAGCGGATACCACATTTCCTGACCATCCACACGCATACGCAGACAAATCCTCTCTGTCAGTTTTGTCTCATCTAAATAAATCGATCTGTCATCATTTGGCTCGCATTTCCGGATAGATTTATAGCAGGCTCCCTTTGCTGTAAAGATTATTTCCCATAAAGGCACGTCTGCCGTTACAAAGCACCCGGAGAGAATTCGGGTACCAGTTCTTCTCAAATCCTTCTCCTGTTAAATATACCGAAGAAATAACCTTTTTTCAAACACATTTTCAATCATAGACTTGAAACTTTCGTCCGGGCTCTTTTCCTTTATTCATAATCGGATAAAGCGCTTCCAGTTCCTTTCTCTGGGCATTTGCCACTTCATCGACTGTCACAAATGAATTCATGCCGTGGCTTGCATCCACTCGGAGCCTTCGAAGCATATATGCCTTGATTCGATCTTCATCACAATAGAACAGTGCAGATTCATACTGCCATAATTCTTTTGGCTGAAAAAATCATATACTGGCAAAAAGCTTTCTTTATAATCCTGAACATTGATGATTTCCTTGTCTACGCCAATATGTTGACCGATCCCTTTGAGCATCTTCGCCATATCCACATCCGTCTCCGGAGTTGTAAATGTCAGATACTGAATATTTTCAAAATCCTGAAGTGTCAGACTGATGTATTTTGCAAGGAGCCACACTGCATCATAAGTCTTGCCGGCAAGGCTTACTTTCTCGCGGCGCTTTGCCTTTCCATAAAGGTTGTCTCCGTGCAGTCTTTCTCCTACGACCGCCAGTCTTTTTGCCTCTTTTCCAAATACCCAGCGGTCTTTAAAATATCCCAATACAAGAGGAATCAGGTAATTATTGGACGAAGCCATCATTGTATCCGGCTCTTCCATAGAGTCGTCATAATAGCTGATCTGGCAGCCCTTCTCATTGATGTCATAGCCAATCACACAACCTCTTTTCATTACCATTCCTCCTTTCTCTTTTTGTTGTATTTATTCATAAAGTTTGAACATTTTTTTTTTTTTTTTTGCAAGTATATCCTCTTCTTCATACTCCATCATAGCCTTGTTACGGTTTGCCGGTGTCATCTGAATATGGCGTTGATTCTTCCGAAACGCCCAGCTAAAATTGCATGATCATTTCTGATAATCTGCTTTTCTGTATTTGTGCTCTCTTTTCCATCAGACTCCTGGATATAATAATCCAGTTCCTCATCTGCATAGAGTACAAACTGTTTCACATACAGATTCTCAAATACCGGAACAAGCATCTCTGAATGATAACCAAGTGTTTTCTTACCGGAACCCTTGATTTTATAGAACAATTTTACTTTTATTTCCTTCTTTTGCCTGATAAGAAACTATAGTCTTATCATAAAGCTGCACTTCACGAAGCCACTCTTCCTTGTATTTCATGTACGCTGGAAAAATAATCTGTTTTTTCACACATTTCCCGCAAGAGCTGATGCAGAACGGCTTCTATGTCTGCCGGGTAATCACTGCCCGCATAATAACATAAAAGTGCCACTTTGCAGACATCCGGAAGTTCTTCTTTCTGGTCACATTCTCTGGCAATAATATGAAATACACATGTTTCAAGTTCTCTTTCATAGAGAATATACTCTCTGAAACAAATGCAAGATATGCCTGTTTCAGCCGGAAATATGCTGTGTCAGACAGATAATAATCTTCGAAAATTTTCTCTTCATCAAAAATATTTTCCGAGAACAGCATCTGCGTAATAATACGCTCTGCTACTTTATAGGACGGAATCTCATATTCCCGCATAACTTCCCAAAGACGTTTTCATATCTCTTGTTGCACCACAGAAATATTCACCCAGATATGTCAGCGTCGCCTTATCATATTGCTGTTTCTTGAACATTTCAAATGTCAGATAAAGGAGAAATGCATCTTCTCCCGGATCTTCCTCGCGGATTTTTTCGCTGCAAAGACGAAAGACCTTTCTCTCATCTGCACCGGTCAGTCCACTTTCCCCGTAACGTGTCAAAAGTCACTTCCACGACCTCGCCAGTCTTCTTCCACATCCCGGCCTCGTCCTCATATTTCTTACACATTTCCATGAATCTCGGTTCGTAAAATAACCGTTTCGTCTCGTAAGCAATAGAATCTGTGTAATATCTGCCATCCATGGACTCCCACACAATTCGGGATTCTTTATCGTAGAGCTGAATGATTGCACCGGTCTCTTCGTCATACGGGATACGTTGCCTGACGGCACCATCTTTTTCAATGACAAGAACGCAGCGCATATGTGGAACTTTCGTGGAAACCTCATAAGAATAGCAAATATCTCTCATAGCTTTTTATTCGTTTCTCGTCCATTTCCTCTGGCAGACAGAAACGTTTATAAAGAATCTTCAATGCCTCTGTAATATGGCGTTTCATGAGCTGCTCCCATGTAAATGTCACAATCTGCTCACGGTAATTTAAGAACATTGCCTGATCATCACTGTAAGTCAGAAGATTTGCATATAAAAATGCTTCTTTCCGGTAATCCAGTGTATTACCATGCATAAAAATACAAATAAATTTTCCGTGGAAGCGGTCCGCGCATACGAGTCTCGTCCATGGCAATCATATAATACTCATAAAAGTCTGGCAATCCGAAAATCTTCCTCCACTGCTTTCTGATACCATGGAAAATATTCCGATGATGTCTTATTTCCTTTGATCAGAAGAGTGCAGATTGTATTCAGAATCATCGGCTCTTCGTTGTTATTATAGAGGCGCTTTAAAATCCGATAAACCCGCTCATTAAATGCCTTCTGCTGGCTGGCAAAATTCGCTACATAAAGGTAAGTTCCTTCGTCATAAGACGGTATTTTGATGCAAATGTCAGTACCAGAAGTTCAAATTCTCCAAGTTTTCGAAGAAGAATCGGCTTCTCCTTGTAGCACAGATATGCCTCCAGATAAAATAACACGTCCTCTGTCCCATACTCATACTGCTGTTCCAGAACTTCCAGCTTCTTATATGGATTCTTGTACTTTGGATCCATCTGGATGATCATATAGAGCAGAAGCCATGAATCCTGATGCCGGATATACGTCTTCTCCAATTCATCCAGCACACGGTCTGTATGCGCTTTATTATCCCGGATCTGAGCTGTCAGAAAGAGATAATAACAATTCGTGATCAGGTCTTTACCAATGGCAAAACGATTATAATTGTAATTTTCAAGAATCCATTTTGCGTCTTCGATACGGTCACCCAGCATGTAAATATGTGCCTGCACAAGTTGATATAATTCGCTCTGCGTCTCAATTCTTCGAACCACGCAGTCATTTTTTCCACTGCGCTGTCCACCCATGTCTTCAAGTCAATCCGTCCGGCCACAAATCCGATATATTCTTTTTCAATATCTGAGCAATCAAAAAGCTCCGGCACATGGTGATTCTCATCATATTCCTGATTCTGCAGCACTTCTACTTCATAGCTTAACGTCTCATATGGAGTCTGGAAACGGATTACGCCGTAATTACGCCCTACATGAAGGAATTCCGGGCGTACAAAGTATTCAACTTCATAGTTGTTACCTACAAAAAGTCTTCTGTAGAAATCTCCTGTCTGGACACTTTTAAGAAACGCCCTTCCGTCTCAATGTGGATTGGCACATAACCCCATGTATTTTCATCAGAGTCACAACACCTTTTGTAGCACTCAAAATATCCTCAAAGAGCATTTCGCTTCTCCAGGAAGTGTCAGAAAAATACATTCCTTCTGCTTTAATTCCCTACAAGAAATTCTTCCATTGCCTGCTCTTCCAGTGACCATTTG
>VOFJ01000294.1_pt1 | contig 20259 bp, 34 predicted proteins | sample 5384081 | NCBI WGS metagenome assembly VOFJ01 (sample SAMN12384729, study PRJNA508395) | human gut metagenome | isolation source: healthy gut I | host: Homo sapiens | reverse complement strand
CAGGTATGCTTTAGTTTCAGTTGCGTGCTAACCTGGCTGAATGCCTTTTTCTGGCTTCCACCATAACTACGATCACAAGCGCCACACCCATCAGGATACCGTACGATACCAGCCGTAAACATATCCGCAATAGATACGCCTGTGATGGATGCGTATACAACGAATGCGATACTTGGGAAATGACAATGGCGATAGAACTGAGGTAGCCATAAGCGCTGTTGCAAAGGAGCGCTGAAGCCGCCTCGTTCTACCATGGCCGGTACCAGAACTGGCAATCACAAGCTGGCAACAGTTGCCGGACCGGAACCGGAGATTGCGCCGAAGAAGCAGGCTACAATAACGCACACAAATGGCAATACCGCCTCTTCTGTGTCCCACACAGGTATCTACGAATTTAACAAGACGTTTGGAAATTCCGGCTTTGCCATGATATTTCCAGAAAGTACAAAAAATGGGATGGCCAGAAGCAAAAATTTGCTGATTCCGGCATACATATTGGTTGCCACAATGGTAAAGGGAGGTTCCGGAGTACAAGATGGCACATACAGAGGGAAAGCCCCAGGCAGATTGCAATGGGCACGCCCATGATTAGGAAAATAAAGAAAGAAACAAACAAAATTGCGCTTATCATTTATTTATCCTCCTTTTTTTATTTTATCTGTGCAAAAGTCGATGCAGAATTCAATAAAGTGTAAGATCATGCATCCGAACCACTGGGTACAAAGGACCAGAAAATCCATTCCGGCCAGTTTAATACGAAAGTTCGTTTTCCATTCTCCAGCTGCGTGAGTACCTTTTCCATACCGAACCAGAATAAGATGGCAGTAAAGATGATACACAGAACAGTGCTGAGGATCACGGATGGCTTTTTCAGTTTCTCCGGAAGGCGGTCTGTGACAAGAGACAGATTGACCAGCTTCCCCTCACGGCAGGCAAGTGCTGCTGCCATTAAGGTAATCAGTACAAAAACTGCAACTACAAGTTCCTCGGTAAAGGACCAGAACGATGGATGACTTTACGGGAAAAGACATTCCCCACAGTCAGGACCAGTATCAGCAGGGTAGATACTACCAGAATACAATTTTCTACTGCTGCTACTGCATTCATGATTTTTTGAAAATTTTCATGTTCTCTCCTCCTCTTTGGCTGCTTGTCAGATTTTAGTCTTTGCGTAAAAAGAATCGCTTAAAGAATCCTTCAACGCTTACCTGCCGCAGATTAAATCCGCCCGGCGGCGGGGGATTCCAACAGAATTTCCTATTGCATAAAAAAATCGTCCCCAAACTGGGGACGGACCATATAGAGCCGCAACCACCCTGTTTCCTCATTGAAACAAGTACGAAAAGACAACGTACCGACATTTTATGCAACAGGGATTCCAACGGAAATTCCTACTGGTTCCTGTTTGAAAAAAAAATGAAGGTCCGGCTCCCCAATGATCTTCAAACAGACTGACTTTTCCACCGACACAGCCTCTGTAGACAACCACCTTCCCTTCAAGGAATTTTAATCCTTAATTTTAGTTGTTTAACGAACTGAAGTAATTTTACTACCAAAAATATTAGAAGTCAACGTAATTATGCAAGTTGTTATTTACATGCGTTGAAAGTTGTTCGCGGATGATTCGGACGGAGATTGCACTGCCGGCGCAACGCCCAGCGAATTAACTGCTAACTGCGACTAAATCGTTCAGGAGAGCCTTCACGATTAGGTCTCCGTAAGCAGTGGATTTCGCCTCCTACGCTAAAACCGCGCCTCCCGAATGGCTCGCCAGGAGCAATCACCATTGCCCGAATGCTGTGTACTGGCTGGGACTTATTTGTACATAGGAACTTTCAACAGGTGGGGAGGGTGAGTGACTGGTTTCCCTATACTGTATCGGAAACGAAAATTTATGGGAAACTTGCCGGAAATTAGTGGCTTTACAATTTCTATGAAGTATTTGCACATTTTTAGGGCTGTTTTGCAAACAAAAAACTTGACATATTATTTTATGTGTTTTCGAAACCCCATTTAGATGGTTGATACTTCACAGCTTTATTGGTTTTACCTTAATCTAACATTGCCAAGAAAGTATCGGGAAACCAATCACTTCCCCTCCCCCGTTAAAAGTTTCTAAATAACCTCAATCTAGCCGACACACACAGCATTTGGGCAATGTGTATTACTCCAGCGATCCATTTCAGGCGCGCTCTTAGCGTAAGCGAAAATCCAGCGCTTACGGAGACTTATGCGTGAAGGCTCTCCTGAACGTTTTAGTCGCAGTTAGCAGTTAGTTCGCTGGAGCGTTGCGCCGGCGAGTGAGTAATACACATTGTCCAAATGCGTCCGCATTGAAGAACTTTTAATCAACTAAATAGCAACTTAGCTAAGTACCTTCCTGGACTCCTCATCCGCAAATTGCTGCCGTACCAACTGGTAATAGTAGCCTTTCTTCGCCAACAGTTCCTTGTGTTTTCCCTGCTCTACGATCTTACCGTCACGGACTACCAGAATCGGTCGGCGTTTCGGATGGTGGACAGCCGGTGTGCGATCGAGGGAAGGAAGTGCGGCCTTTCAATATTTGTCTGTGGCCTGCTGGATCAGCTGCTCGGTTTTGGTGTCAATGGAGGAGGTTGCTTCGTCCAGAACGAAAATGGCAGGATCTGCCAGTACTGCGCGGGCAAAGGAAAGAAGCTGCTTTTCTCCGGTGGAGAGACGGTCGCCGCCCTTCACCTACGTCACTGTCATAACCATTTTCCAGCTTTTTCGGCCACCTCATCGGCATGAACTGCCTTCGCAGCAGCCTTTACTTCTTCATCAGTGGCATCCAGTCTTCCATAACGGATATTCTCCATCACAGTCCCGGAGAACAGATGGGGATTCTGAAGCACATACCCGATGTTGCTGTGCAGCCACAACTGACTTCGCTCACGGTAATCTTTGTCGTCGATGAGGATTCTTCCCTTTAGTGGGCTCAAAAGAAACGGCAGGCCAGGTTCACCAGCGTACTTTTTTCCTGCACCGGTCTCTCCGACGATTGCCACATTGGTACCAGCCGGAATTTTCAGGTTGAAGTTGCTGAGCACCTCTTCTTTTCCATCGGGATACTGGAATGAAACGTTTTCAAACTCAATGTCGCCTTTAATGGGTTCCCAGTTCTCCTTGTGGGGATCAAAGAAATCTCCATACTTTTCCAGAACCTCCGGGAGTCTATCACCTGGGGCTTCTCTTCCAGAAGGGAGGTCACCCGCTCAATATTTGCCTGAGCAGAAATGCACTGGGGACAAAATTCCTGCAAGCCTCTGAATTGGTTCAAAAATTCCAACTGCATATGCAGTAAATGCAGCAAGTGTTCCTATGTCCATACTTCCATTCAGAACCATAATGCCACCACGCTCCAGTACAAGGGCAGTTGCCAGAGCTCCAAAGAAAACTACCAGCGGAATATAAATTGCATTTAATCTGGCAGCCTTGATAGACGCACTTCTCATCTCCTCAGTGACAGAGGCAAACTCCCGGAAGTTTTTCTCCTCCACAACCAGGGGCTTTCACAGTTTTTCGCGCCCATAATTCCTTCGTTGTATCCACTTGTGATCTTGAATTGATTTTTCTCACCCCATTTGGTTCCATGTGAGGATCTTATTCTGGAAATACCAGGTAAGACTGCAATAGCTGGAACGATCAGCATGATCACCAAAGCCAGTTTCCAGTTCAGAAACAGCATTGCAACAAACACACCCACTACATAAAAAGATAGCCCACAGCATATCGATCACATCCCAGGCGATCAACTCTGTGATCCTGGCTACGTCGTTCATTACCCTGGACAGGATATATCCAACCGGAGTTGCATTGTAGTAGGAAAAAAGACAGCTTCTGAAGATGAACAAACAATGCCCTTTTCATATCACGGCCTGTTTCGACATCAAGTGTCATGCAGCCTCTGGTGAAACAGATGACGGACCACATCTGAAAGACGATCACTGCAATATACAGCGCAATAAATCCTCCAAGTCCTGCCAGAGTATTTTTCTCGATAAAGGAATCAATGGCCTGTCGCTGAAATAACGGCATGATAATATCCACTGCTGAGCAGAGAATATTCATCACAATTACCATAATCAGCACATTTTTCCGGGGTGCAAGGAAAGGGAAAACCTTTTTCCAGATGGAAATATCAATAGACTTTGTATATTCTTTTTTTTCTTCTATTCGCATGCTGCACCTCCTTCCATGAGACGGATGTCACTGTTCATCTGGATCTCATAAATGTCTTTGTATGGTCCCTCCTGGTGGATCAGTTCCTCATGGGTACCCATCTGCTGGATTTCTCCCTTGTCCATCACAATAATACAGTCAGCCTGCATAAGAGATGTGATCCGGTGGGAAATCATAATAACCGTTGCTTTCTCCATCTCTTTTTTCAGTTCTTTGCGGATCTTGTTGTCTGTCTCCGTATCTACTGCGGATAGGGAATCGTCAAATACCAGGATCGGAGCTTCTTTCATCAGCATTCTGGCAATTGCAACACGCTGCTTCTGTCCACCGGACAAAGTGACGCCACGCTCACCTACGATGGTGTCATATCCGTCTGTAAAATGAAGAATTGACTCATCTACACAGGCAATCTCCGCTGCATGGCGGATTTCTTCATCCAGAAGCTTCTCCTTTGTGATGCCAATATTCTCACGGATGGTTCTGGAGAAAAGGAACGGTTCCTGAGTACCATGCCGATATTCTGGCGCAGGTACTGACGGTCAATGTCACGAATGTCTGTACCGCCAATGGTAATACTGCCGCAGTCTTCCGGCAGATCATATAAACGGTTCAGTAAATGGACCAGAGTTGATTTTCCACTTCCAGTTGTGCCAAGGATTGCAAAGGTGCTTCCGGATGGGATTGTGAAATTGATATTTTTTTTCTAGAACCGGGTGGTCTGAGAATAACCGAAAGATACATCGCGGAAGCAGATATCGCCATCCATGGCAGTTTTCATTCCACTGACAGGTCCCAAAGTCTGCTTTTCTCCACAGCCTTTATTTTCGGAATCCTCACTCGTTTGCTCTGCTGTCCGCGCAGGAATCTTATAAGCCAGAGTTGCCTCACTCTGTCCTGCCTTCTTCTTTTTCGCAATATTCTCTGCATTTTCATTTCTGTCTGTAGACTTAGCTTCACACTTTACAGCAGCATCTTCTTCCCTCAGCCTCCAGAATATAAGCCACACGTTCCATGGAAACCCCAGCCTTACTCATATCTGAAATAATCCTTCCCAGGCTTCACCGGCCAGGTCGGGGACGCATTATAGGAAATAAATGCCATAAACTCGCCCAATGTGATCTGTCCATTCACGGCAAAACAACACCAGTCACCATAACCACCAGCACCTGCAGGTTGGTGATCAAATCTCCCTGATGCCCAGTAAACGCTCATCAGTTTTCCAAGATATACCCATAAATTGGAGTAGGCATTATTTTTCTCATCAAAACCGATCGATCTCATACTTTTCTCTACCAAAAGCACGCACTACACGAACTCCAGTCAGATTCTCCTGCACGGTACTGGAAAGTGCCCCTCCGCCTCATCAGCATCCCTAAAAACGTTTCCCGATCCTGGAATAGAAATAGCAGGAATAACCGATGATCACCGGGAAAAAAGCTGCCGCAGCCAGTGTGATCTGCACATTCATGGAAAACATGATTCCCAGATACAGTACGATCAGAGGAAACAGATTCGAAACACCTCCGGCAGCTGCCTGCACACAAAGTTACGGATCACTTCCACGTCAGAGAGGTACATCTCTGAATGATCTCCCCGGTCTGGTGCTTTACATGCCAGGAAAAAGGCAGATACTGGGTGTGGTGATACAAGGTGTCACGGATGGATTTCAGGAAATTCTCTGAGCCTTTTGCTAGGCACATTTTACTTAAGTAATTAAAAACTCCCGAAAGAACTGCCGAAGCAGCTACCAGAAGTGCTGCCAGAAGCAGTGTCTGCCGCACATTCAGACCATCCGGAATTCCATCCAGCACCAGAATATGGTCTGCTGTGTATTTCACGATCTGTGGGATCAACGCATTACATGCTGTAAACAACATCGAAAATAATAGCGTTCCCACAAAAACCGGATATTTCCTTTTCAGAAACGGAAAATGATCCGGAATTTCCCGGTTTTATTCTTCGTATTCATACTTTCCCCCATTTTATAGAAAAAGGACACTCCCCGAACGAATCAAGGAATGTCCTCCTTCACTCCAAAAGTTTTACATATTCTTTCCAATGCATCATATTCCAAGGCCTTGTTTCCTACATAACTCTCAAAGGCTCCAAAAATTCCCAGGCCGCAGGCTGCAGATACAGTTCTTTTTCACATATCCATCCAGGATCACTGCTTCTGGCAAAAAGACTTTTATAGGCGGCGCTCTGTGCCCCCAGCACACATAAATCCTGTGCTCCTTCGACAGCTGCTCAATGCTTTTTCTGCTCTGCAGTTGGTGCAAGCTCACCATTTACCAGAATACTTCCCGGAACCGGCTTTGTACCAGCTTCATGGAAATACGTTCTCCCTGCAGGTTCCATTTCCCACACACAAAGGTAAGTCTCACCATTGGGAAACCGTTTCCACCTGGTTTTCTTCTGGTCTGGCTGCAGCAAGTACTGGAAGGCGCATTATCCGAAGGCGGTTTTCCTTTCCGTAGTCTCCCAGCTGCTGGCAATCTGCCGGAGCATATATCCGGTCAAATACAGTAAGGGCTTTTCGCCATCTTGCCGGATATTTTTCATGGATGTAAGGCAGAAAATCAAGATCCACCAGAACTTTCATTTTTGCCGGTGCCTCTGCTGCCAGATAATATGGCAGATACCCGGTACTTCCAGCCATGATTACCACATCCCAGGAACTGCTGCCGAACAGCCTGCCCCACTCTCTTCTGGCAAGCATTCGCATATATCTTCGTATTTCCGGATTTTCCAGATAAAGAGCCGGATTTTTCTCAATCATACGGTAATTCAGAAATCTTCCTCACTCAAAGTCATCCTTCCTGCGCCCATCACTTTTTGGAATCTCTTTTCAAAGGCGAGAAATTCTTTCACATCTCCCTGCTTCCAAGCCAGCCACTATAAATAACCGTATCATATTTTTTCCCTGTCCATACTGTCTGCAAGCTTTCGGACAACAAGCTTAGCCTCCCGCTCGGCTTTCCAGCTGCTAAGGATCAGGACTTTCTTCCTTTCCTCCTGATTTCGAAGGGAGAAAAAACTCCATTCCAGGCACTGCATTCTGACTTCGGATACACTCCAGAAGACTGCCTCTGCCTTCTTTTAATCCTTCCTTTTTCTCTATGATCACTTTTCCATCATAGACTTTTCCCCAGGGTGCATTTTTCCAGCCATGCTTCCTTCGCTTTGCTCTTAGACGGAGCACAGATATAATCTGTTTTCAGAAGCTCCCTTGCCGTAACTGAGAGAAACTCTGCTGTCTCCACAGACTTCCTATCATAAATTTCCAGCATGGGATTAAAATAAACCTGTGTTTCTTTTTTTTTTTTTCACAAAAAGAGCCTGGCAGAACCATATTACCGATAATGTAACCTGCCTGGGAAAGCGCCTCCAGATATTCACGACTTTCCTCTTTTTACATAGTCCACACCTGTTTTTTTTCACCAGATGAAAACCGCCTTTTATGCAGGCCGTAACACTCGCCTTCTCAGAGGAAACATAATTCTTCAGCGCATAGTCCAGCATTTCCAGAAGCAGGTCACTGCCAGGCTTTTTTCATCTATAAGGAAGAAAAATGGGAAGCATCCACCGGATTCCCGCATACCTCTGCGTAGGCATAGTTTTTGGAAAGTTCTTTTTCTTATTCTCATGGATGAATTTCAGAGCCTGACGTTTCACGCTCTCATAATCCTCCATATTATCTTTCAAAATCTTCTCTATCTCATTCATCTGAAGTCCTCTTACCTTCTATCAGCTCATCCAGCTTCTCACTCTGTTCCCGATTCCAGGACCTGGCCTGAAAGCTGTAAGGCATCTCTGTTGTGCAGTCTTCTGCCAGCAGCTTCATATTCATGGTTTTTGCAGCAAGGGTACCCAGGCTTTCTTCTTCCCCTTCCGGGCAGATAAAATAATCGCACAGATTCATAAATGCAAAGGGTTTCTCAAGCCATCCGGTAAGGATTACCCTTCCCTCCAGGTGAAGATCTGAAACCATAGCTTTCAGCTTCTGATACCCTTTTCCCTTTTCCGGTAATGTAAAGACAGGTATTTTTCTCCAGACGGCAAAAAAAGGCTTTCAGAACGTTCTGGGCTTTCTGCTGGTACATACAGATATAATTGATTTTCTCTGTATCCGGTGCCGGAATGGCTTCCACGGTAATAACAGCTGGATTGTTTCCCTGGTATCTGGCAATAAAGTAGCTTTCTGTGGCAGATACGATTACCTGCTGGCCTGCCAGCTCCTTTGCAATCTGTTTTTCCCGGACAAAACGTGCATTGTATTGGAAAACCGAACGCCATCCATCTCCTTTGCCACCACTGAAAACAGGCTCTTTTTCCCGGTAAGGTCAATTGCACAGTCGAATTTCGCCTCTCCAAACAGGCGCCTTGCCTCTCTCTTGTAAAAAGCATGTGGAATATCTTTTATTTTTCCCTTCAAAAACAGCTCATTCTGCGCGATTTCCTCCGCTTTTCCGTTAAAAGGCTGACCACGGTAAAGGAGCCAGAAGCCCGGCAGGGAAGACCTATGATCTGTTCTTCTGCAAAATCGTCTCCACCACCGCACACAAGCAGGGTAACATCGTATTTCTGAAAATACAGGTTCTCTGCAAGTCCAAGAAATGCTTCGGTGTCATCCCCTCCGAAAAAAATCACCGGCATACATCAGAAGCTTTTTCTTTGGTGACTGCGCCTCATCCTGACAGGCTATACACCGGGAATCTTCTTTTCCGTGGAACACAATGTCTGCAAGGCGGCGGCAGACCTCTCCGTCATCTTGCGGACACGCCCAGGCTGCTTCCCTTGCGTAAACCTTCCGGTATGGCTCCATGGCTCTTTCGGCATCCTTCACATAATCTCCAAGCTGCTCATAAGTTTCTGCAACAGGACCCGGCAGCTTATCAATTCCGAAGTATAAGCCTCTGTAATTTTTATATTCTGCAAGATCCTGGATAAAGAACAAAATGGGCTTTTTCGATACCAGATAGTCAAAATAAATACTGGAATAATCGGAAATCAGAACATCTGTAGCACGAAGAAGCTCATTGGTATCTACGGTTTGCAGGAATATACTGGCCGGTTATCCCCACTGTGTCTTTAATGTGGTAGTATACAATCTGATGAGGCTTCACCAGCACCTGGTACTCCCTGGTATCCACATTCTCCTCGATAGTGCGGATCATCTTCTCATAGGCATCCAGGCTGGTATCAGGGGCTGGAATACCTGCTGCCCTTCCAGGTAGGCGCATAAAGGATCAGCTTCTTCTTTGGATCTGCCTCCACGCCTGCCATCTGCAGCTTCTTAAATATGGCCTCCCGGTCTGTGTGAAAATAGCTGTCATTACGGGGCTGCCCGATTTCCAGGATTTTTCCGGGATAAAGATTTTTCATTTTGAACGCATTCTCATAAATCTCTGTCATAAAATGATTGGGCGCGATCAGATAGTCTGCTGCAAGGAAATTCCTTACTGTATTTCCTGCACTCACCTTGCCTGCCGGAATGTCAAATCCAATGGTTTTTAACGGGATTCCGTGCCAGGTATCTACAAAGATCTGCTCCTTGCGTTTGGTAAAAAAATATCCGGGAAAGCTTACATTATTGATCAGATATTTGGCTGTAGCCAGATATTCCCTGTATTCTACTGACTGGAATTTAATAAATTTCACGTTTGGATCATCCCTGATAAAGTCCCATCCATGGTTCATTATCCGAAAAATCGTCAATGACCCAGACATGGAGATACTCCTGAAATTCTGTCTGGGTCAGTAAATACTTGAAAATGGCATGAGGGCTGCAGGTCATGCCTCTGCCCCCAAATGCCTCGTATAGTATACATTTTTCCTTTATGGGACTGTCAAGAAAATCCACGTACTTCTCCCGAAGCTCCTCAGTAAGATTGTATTTTGCCTCATCCCTGGCTCTCTTTAAGGCAGCCTCAAAAAGTGTCCTTCTCTTTTACCGGAATTTCCATCCGGGCGGACCATCCTTTTCACCAGCTTCTTCAGGTTGTTCACGGTGTGATCTTCATGTCACTTCCCCTCTTCTTCGCAACTACACGTTCAAAAAGTCCGTCCCATTCTTTCACAGCCTTGTCGATAGAGAAATCATCAGACTTGGCAATGGCATTCGCAGACATCCGGGCACGAAGCTCTTCGTCATGTGCCAGTTTCAGCATGGCCTGGGCAAATTTGTGGGGATCAAACGCTTCAGGAAGGAAACCAGTCTTTCCGTCATCAATGATCAGATCCATGGCGCCCATATGATAAGCGATTACCGGAAGACCGAACTCAAAGGCTTCCATAATCACCATAGGCCAGCCCTCCCATCTGGATGGAAGAAGGAAAACAGAAGAATTCAGATAATACTTCTCGGGCTCATTGGTATATCCTACAAAATGGACACGCTTCTCCAGATGACGCTTCTTCGCGTCTGCCCCGATCTGGTCAAAAGATCTCCGTCTCCGATGATATCAAGCTCCCACTCCGAATCCTCTTTACAGAACTCTTCAAAGGATTCCATCATCAGATCCAGTCCTTTGGCATATACGAAACGGGTCGCCATAAGAAAACGTTTGATTTCATATCGCACTTCTTTTCACTGACAAAGCTTCTGGGATTGATTTTTTACTTCACAATCTATTCCAAGCTTCTCCATATAATCGCGCTTATCATAATCACTCAACACAATGTAGCGGTCCAGATTTGGGAGATACTGCTGAAGAAGGTTCTCCTGCTGCCAGAAGACTACAGGCTTCACATGAAGATATCCGTCATAGCAGTTATGCTGCCAGCCGATGGTTGCAGCTTTTAGCCGGGGCGCGATCATGGCAAGTCTCAGGCTTAAGGATGCTGTGGTAAGGATCACGTCATAATCCTGGGAATTGAAATATTCCACCCATTTCTCCCTTGTTTTTTTAGGGAAAAATTGCTTCTGCAAGAATGGGATTCAAGCTTTTTTTTTATTAAACATACCAGATCTGTCATTGAGCTTCTTCACCAGATAGCGGGCGCAGAAAGCCGGGGTATGATGCTTATTCACGAACTGGCTGTTGTCAATGAAATCCACATTGATATCTTTCACTTAAATGATACATGGTGCGGTCTTCACGAAAGCGGTCTTCATAAGTCATGATCGTCACTTCATGCTCTTTCACCAGCTCGTTGGCCAACAGGGAAACCACTCTCTTGGTTCCGCCCAGATCAAAAGATTTTTGTTATCCAGATACATATTTTCATGTTATATACCACCCCTGCAGGGGCTTCCTCCTTTTTGCGGGATAAATCCTGAAGCATGTAAAAAAGGCTTTCGTATTTTCTCTGTTATACCGTAATTTTGAAATAATCCAGAACACGTTTGCAGTAATTATCTGTTACATTATGAGTCTTTGCAAGAATTGCCTTACGCTGATTCTCATAGTCATCTTTTCCATTCTTCACATCAAGAACAAACTGTTCAAACTGCTGCACGTTATAAATATGCTCTCCTGGCATATATTCCAGTGGATCCTCAAACACCCATCCTCTTGATTCTGTATAGGCATCATAGTCATCCAGGGTAAATCCAATAGGTCTGTTGAAAGAAGCAGATAATCAATTGCCACAGAGGAATAGTCAGAAATCAGGGCATCCGAACAGTTAATAAACTCATAAAGCTGAAGGCCATTTTCCTCCAGGTCCTTATTTTCCAGGTAAACAATGTTTGTCAGCACATTTTCTCCAAAGTCATATGGAATCTGGAGATAATGCTTCTTAATTACCACAAGTACATGATTATCACGACAGAAATTATTAAAGCAAGAAGCCGCTCCTTATCGTCCAGGATCGGGATATTAAATTCATTGTTCAGCGTTTCCTCATTCAGTCTCTCGCTGCTTGCATGACGGTAGGTAGGCATCCACAGGATCAGCCTGTCACTGTCAGCTGCTTTCAGAAGCTTTTCCTTATATGCTCTTGCGGCGTCGCTTCCCTTCATCATCTGATCGTAACGGGGATAGCCAAGTGCAAGAAGCTTCCTGGAACTGCAGCCAAAGAACTCTTTCTTCGTCTCAATAAACACATCTCCTGGCACCAGACAGTAGTCGAAAAATACCTTGCGGTTGTTCTTGTTCGCCTTGTAGCCGCAGCCATGCCAGAGATTCACGAAGGTCTGGCCCTTTCTTGCCATTCCGATCCAGTTAAACGCCTGGGTGTAAAAAATAAAGGCTGAGGTCAATGCATAGCGGTAAGCTGCTGCCCTGCGGATCGTCGTGTTCTTCTTGAAATTGCGAACAAACTTCACATTCTCCGCCTGGTATTTCTTATACTTCTCCGGCTCATGAACCAGCCAGACAAGCTCATATTTTTTATTATATCCATTTGCAACCATATAATCAAAAAAGAGCCCGGCAATTGTCTGTAAAATCATCATTTGTCTCAAACAGGATTCTGTTTTTCACCATACGCGGGGGGAATTTACGAAGTCTTCTCACTTTCCAGCGGTCATATAAAGCATAAGTCACATAGCCTTTGAATGTGGTGAACAAAGGTCCTGCGCCCTGCTCTTTCAGGATTTTTGAAAATTTCTTTAGAATTCTCTTGTGCTCTTTCCATGGATTTTACCTTTCTTAATATATTACAATCCAGAGCCTGTTTAAAAAAAGGCTCTAAATCAGTCCGCATTAATACTCTTTCAGTTTCTCACGAAGCATTGTAGAAGAAGTATCTTTTGGTGTAGGGAAGATAAACCAGCCTGGCTCCCAGGGCTTCCATCTCTTTCCCGGTGCGCTCCCAGCGCTCATTTCCCTTCCAGTCATCTCCGATATAAATTTCATCGAAACGGATCTTATCCCAGATTTCTTTTTTATCAAGGGTATTCGTGATGATCACCTCGTCCACATATTTAATAGACCGGACGATCTCAGCCCGCTCTTCCAATGGCACGATAGGTCTTTTTATTCTTATAGCTTTCCACAAGCTCATCTGTATTTACGCCTACGATCAGATAATCACATCTTCTCTTAGCATTTTTGATCAGGTTCAGATGACCGATATGAAACATATCGTAAGTTCCCTGTGTGTATCCGATTACCTTTCCCATTTTATCCCTCTCCTGTATCTGTTTTTTTTCGAAAAAATAATCATAGCACATTGTTTTCTAAATAACTATACCACTCACTTGTCTGTGAATCCGATTGATATAATTATTTACGAAATGATGTACTAGAACCTTTTTGGATGGGTAACTTCTGCTTTTATTTTACTTTATATTCAAATACTCTGCAAGTGCCTCGCAGTAACCTGACTTCTTTGGCATAGTGTGCATTGCAGGCAATAATCTTCTTCTCTCTTCTTTAAAAGGATCCTCTCCCACTGCGATATGGGAAAAATAGTCCTTCAGATCCTCTAAATTGTAAATCTTCTCACCTGGCATATATGCTTCCGGATTTTCAAATACAAATCCTCTTGTATTTCGATAGCTTTCCAGGTCTGTGAGCACATAGCCCAGAGGTCGGTCAAGAAGCATATAGTCTACTGCAATGGAGGAATAATCCGAAATCAGTCCATCCATAAGTCCCACCAGTTCATACAGCTGAATGCCCGATTTCTGAAGCATTTCTTCTGTCACATAACGGATATTGGTATACGCACCTTCATCCAGGAACCAGCCAGACTGAAGGGGATGTTTTTTTGATGATCAGAAATATTCCGCATTCCCTTAAATGAACATCCAGTGCTTTCAGCTCCGCCTCGCTCTCCAATGCAGGAAGCTGAAAGGGAAGTTCAATTTCATTCTCTGCGCTGATCAGCACCTCACTTTTTTTCGGAAAGTAGGCATCCAGATCACGGTTTTCATATCCTTATGGGAAAAAAAAGCTTCTCCAGCGCCTCCCCACGGCTGACAGATGGATGGAGCATCCAGTCATATCTTGGATAGCCAAGGGCAAGAATCTTCTCTTTCTCACAGTTCCAGTAACGGGATTTTGTTTCCACAAACACAGGTCCCGGCACCATGGCATGGTCAAAATGCATCATGCTTTTTCCTGCAGGGCGGCTTGTTGTCTTTGGCTGCATCCTTTATAGCCGCAGCCATGCCACCATGTTCACTGTGGTCTGCCCTTTACAATGGTAAAAATTCAAGGTAAGCTGTATTGTTTGTATAGAAAAAAAATCCTGCAACAGCACCATAATAATAAGAAAAGGGGGCTGGACCAGCCATATTTATTCTCTGCCGTTACAAATTTAACATTCTTGCATTTCAGTTTCTTACATTTTTTCTTATCGGAAACCATCCAGATAATCTGATAGTTCTCATTTATTTTATTCTGAATCAGATATTCATAAAAGAGCCCTGGGATTGTCTGTCATGTCCTGCATGGTACGGTTTTTCAGCACAATACAGTTCTGACGGAGCTTCCCGTGATTCCCGAACCATTTTCCCACCATGGCAAGCTCCGCTTTTGAACAAAAGCGACCCAGATAATAAAGAACACTTCCAGCCAGACCCTCTTCTTTTTATTTTCCTTTTAAGGGAATCCTTTGTCATCTCTTACCCTCGTTTCTATAATTTACCTGACAAAATTACGATACACCAGAGCGCTGTATGAAAAAAAGGCTATTTGCAATTACATCTCAAAAGACGATTTCTCTGGAAAAATCACTTCAAAGCTTCTCTGAATTTCTTTCTTCTGCTTCTCAAAATCACCCACATTCACATCATCATTAAGGCAGATCATCTTACACGCCTGTCTGCGAATGGTATGGTGGATCTGCTGATCATGTTTTCCTATGGTATAAAATCTTCCAAGCTTCGGTGACTGGGGCGTAAATTTCCCTTCCATGTACTGCCAGTATTTCATCACGTACTGGTTCACATCGAATACTGTACGGAAACGATTCTTACAAACCTCATCCAGAACAGCGCCTTCTTCGTCCCATACTTTCCAATAGGTTGCTTTCAAAAAAAGGACTTGGAAGATGTGAATATTTAAAACTGGAAAATTCACGATAAGGCAGCATCAGCACATTGCGGAAGAGCATTGCTCCATAAGCCGGGCTAAACCATTTTTTGCCTGCTTTTTGATCACTTCTTTTTTTTTATTATAATGCATATTGACAAGAGCTGCATCATTCATAAGAATATTGGCAAAAGGGTTGCGGATATTGTCCTGCACAAGGGCGGTCTCAATACAGCAGTCACAGGGAAATCCGTTTTTGAAAAAATCTTCCGGTCTCACGGAATCAATGAGAAACATATCATCATTAAAAAGACAAAATGCTCTGACAATCCTTTTATTCGGTGAAGATTCAGTTCTATGGAATTAATATTAAAGGTAGGAAGATAAGCAGGCGCCATAAAATCCTCATGCTTTACAATCTGAATCTTCTCATGCGCTGTATTCAGCCACTTTGGAACATGTCCCCATGTGACAAAATATATTTTATTTACCCAGGGAGCAAATTTCTCCACACCGCGGAACCAGTACTGGAGATTGTCCCAATCGCGGTATCTGCTCTCCCCCGGCGTCAGTTCCCCCCTGCCAGGCTGATATTCCCTGCGCTGTGCAAGCCAGTCAGGGTCACTGCCGTCCACCCAGGTGGAGCACAAAATCTATTTTTTTTCCATTCCTATTCTCCTGCTCTTTAAATGGTTGCGGTCTAGAAATTGTGACGCACATCTTGCAGAAAGCCTTTTTCAAACACGCTCTAAAGCTTTCTCAGTCAGCTTATCTGCCATACAGAAGCATCAGCTTCTGCCCTTCCTTATGGATGTCAAATCCTGCTTCTGCCAGCCTTCTGGCCGCTTCTTCTCTTTCGATTCTCCCGGCTTCCTTCATCTTAAACACAGCTTTGGCCCATTTCTCCGGGCTTTCTGCCAGAGAAATCATCGTCACATTTTCCCGGGAGAGTACTGCTTCTCCTGTGATCTGGTCTGAAATCACACAGGGCAGGCCATTGGCCTGAGCTTCCAGAAGAGTAAATGGAAGTCCTTCAAATAAAGAAGGAAACAGGAAAACATCCATGGCGCTTAAAATACCGCTCCACGTCCCGACATACTCCCGTAAATATGATTTTATCCAGGACACCCGCCTTTTTTAGCCTGCTCCTGGATCTGTTCCTTTAATTCGCCGTCACCAATAAGGCAAAGCCTTGCAGCTGGCTCTTTTCGTTGGATTTCATGGAAAATACGAAGAATGGCCTCATGATTCTTCTGAATCCTGAAACCTGCCTACATGCCCTACTACCAGGGCATCCCCCAGAAATCCCCAGCTTTTCTCTGATTTTCCGCCTGTTTGACTCTGAAAAGCCATATTTATCTGTCTCAATTGCGTTTGCAACCAAAGTTACTTCTCCCCGTTCAAAAAGCCTTATCTCCGAACAGCCATCTGCCTGCTTTTTCGGAACAGGCAAACTTCTCATTCACATAATGCTTTATTCTGGGACGATTCATGCCATCCATCAGCTTACGCACAATTCCCGGTGCTGAAGCGTTATGGGAATGTGCGATCACCTTTCTCACTCCTGCCTGCTTCGCCAGGCGAAGTGGTACGATATTGGCTGCTGAAAGCATATTCACATGCACGACATCGTACTTCTCCCGGGGAAAGGAGCTTCCGAAAGGCCTTTAGATAGCAAAAGTAATCTTTTTTTATATTGGGAACATAAAAAACCCGTCCACCAAGCTCCAGGATTTCTTTCTCATAAGCAATCGTTCCATACATGGATACAAAATCAAAGGATACTCCCTGTCTGGCCAGTTCCCTGAAATAATTCATTACAAATGCTTCCATACCGCCAGGATTATTTCCCAGCCCTACCTGCAGGATTTTCATTTTTTCACCTTCTAAACGCTTTATCAGCTTGTCATATCTGGAAACTTCCCGGGTTAATTCCTTTTTTCATGATCAGCCACCTATCATTTTACTGTATTGCTCAGAGATCGGAACAATGTCGCCGTATGCGATCAGCTTACCTTTTTCCAGAATCATGGCCTTATTGCAAAGGCGCTGTACCTGTTCCAGAGAATGGGATACAAAAGGACGGTAACACCTGAGTCAAACATGCTCATGATCTTCTTTTTCACTTTTTTTACGGAACTTGGCATCCCCTACGGAAAGAACCTCGTCCAGGATCAGGGATCTTCGGTTCTACTACTGTGGCAATGGAAAAGCCAAGTCTGGATTTCATACCGGAGGAATAATTCTTCACCGGAACATCCATGAATTTCTGAAGTTCAGAGAATTCTACAATCTCATCATATTTGCTGTCAATAAATTTCTTGGTATATCCAAGCATGGCACCATACAGGTAAATATTCTCTTTTCCTGTATACTGCGGGTCAAAACCAGCGCCAAGTTCCAGAAGGGGAACCATTTTCCCATGTTTGTCCACATGACCCTCTGTAGGCTTGAACACACCAGAAATGACCTTCAGAAGAGTACTTTTTCCAGCTCCGTTAAGACCAAGGATACCTACACGGTCTCCCTTTTCCACGCTGAAGCTTACATTCTTCAGAGCCCAGAATTCATTGTACTGGATTTCTCTCTTAATAGTTTTAAATATATAATCTTTTAAACTGTCAACCTTCTCACGGCTCAAAGTTGAACTTCATGCTTACGTTATCGACTTCAATGGCTGTCTTGCTCATATTTTCTCCTTAACATGTTCCTGTAAATGGTAGTTTAGAGCGTATTTGAAAAATACCTTCTGCAGGGAATAATTTTTCAAACAGGTTCTAGATGTACAGAATAAAATTATCCTGTTTTTTTCTTGAAGCATACAAGTCCGATGATGGTGATCACTACGCTGAATGCAGCTGCATAAATTACATATGGCGCATACATAGGCTCTCCGAAGATTGCAGATCGGAAAATCTGAATGGTACAGTACAGCGGATTGAACTTCAGGATCCATGCCCAGCCACTCTTCAGCAGCTTGCTTGGATAATAGAAGATGGCACATGTATACATGATCAGCATCGTGGGCAACAGACCAGAGGTACTCAATATCTCTGAAAAATACACCGATAGTTGCAAGGAACATTCCACTTCCGTAGGAAAGGATCAAAATGATGATCAGGGCAACCGGTGCCTGAAGCAGGATAAATAGTCGGTTTCACACCCAGGATCACGCCTACAATGGCAAGCACAACCAGGGAGATCAGAAAAATAATATAATTATAAATTACAGTTGAAAGTGGATACAGATATTTCGGTACATACACTTTCTTGATCATTGCTGCATTGGACCGGATGGATTTCAGCGCAGCTTTGGTTGCAGAGGAATAAAAAGCTGTACAGAAGACGTCCGGAAAGAATGTATACAGGGAATGTTTTGTCCGTGTTTCCATACAGGGTTCCGAAGACAATGGTCAGTACCACCATGGAAAGCAGTGGTTCTAGCATGGACCACAAAATACCAAGGTAGGAACGACGATATTTCAGCTTGATTCCTTTTTTTTGACCAGCTCACTTAACAGGAACTGATACTGTCTGAGATTATCTAAATATTTCTTCATATTCACTCCATTATATTTTTGAAAAATTTGGCTTTCTGTTTTATCCAAAGCATTCGTATATAAACTTCTCTTTAAAAAAGCCCAAACTGTATTGTAACATACTCTTTCGCAGGTTGCAATATTGCGATTTGACCTGGAAGCGATCAATCAGTTACTGTGTTACTCCGTGACCAATAACATCAATCATTCCAGATTCTTACTTGCATCTACTGCCATCTGGTAGGCTTCTGCATAAGAAATTCCAGTCTTTCTACAGATTTCCGCCAGGCTTTCATACTCCGGATAGCATTTCTCTGCTCCTTCTGAACCGCAGATTTTCACTTCCACCTCACCGAAGGGAATCATTACTTTCCCGCTTTCTCCGGGGCAAAATCGTGCGCTCCATCTTGACCCTGCGGATACCAATACTGGTAGTTTCTGCAAAAATCAAAGCTTCCATTCCCGGACATCTTCTTCCCTTACAGATTACGGTAAGAAGCCATGCAGGACGGTTTTTCTTCATATATACAGGAGTATAATGCACATCCCTTGCACCGGCCTCAAAAAGCTTCTCCATGACAAAGCCAAGTACTTCACCGCTGCAGTCATCGATGTTTGTTTCCAGCTTGTAGATGTAATCTGCACAATCCGCGCTTTCCGTAACACCGGTCTGAATTTTGGCAGCAGCTTCCCGATTGAAAATTTCAGCAGTTTCATTTGCCGCACTTTCATTTCCTGCCAGAATTCCCACCGCTTTTCCGGTTTATGGGATTCTTCCGGGTGAATCAGCATTGCACGCAGGATTCCCGGGCACTCATACGTCCTCTTGCCAGCTCCGATACCTGTTTTCTCAATTGCAAAGGTCTCCGGTAATTTGCAGGAAGTACGGACTGCTGCCACAATTGCCGCACCTGTAGGAGTTACCAGTTCACCCTTGTACCGGAGTGATCCGCAGATCCAGACCACACTGCTGTACAATATGGGTCACCGCCGGAACCGGAACTGGTAAAATGCCATGCTGGCAGCGGACTGTACCCATTCCTTCGCATAATACAGGTACAATGACCTCTGTAATTCCAAGATTGTCCAGGCAGACTGCCACGGGACAAAATATCTACAATGGAATCCACAGCTCCAACTTCATGGAAATGCACCTCTTCCACCGGAACATTGTGGGCTTTTTGCTTCTGCCCTTTGCCAGAATCTGAAAAATTTTAAGGGCAATACCTCTGGCACTGTCAGTCATCTTTGTGTCAGCAAGTATCTGACAGATTTCGTTCATACCGCGATGTTTGTGATGACGATGGGGCTCGTGAGTATGTGCTGCTATCTCATCTCCATGATCATGTCCATGTGCTGCCACATTCTTTGCAGCTGCCTCATGGCTATGCTCATACTGGTGATTATGTTCTTCTGCCATATGCGTATGACTGTGATTATGTTCTTCTGCCTCATGCGTATGACTGTGATTATGTTCTTCTGCCCCATGCGTATGACTATGATCATGTCCATGCAAATACTCCATATCATGGTCATGTCCGTCTATCTCTGCATCCAGGATTACATCGAAATCACAGGCATCAATCCCGGAT
>VOFJ01002174.1_pt1 | contig 20273 bp, 28 predicted proteins | sample 5384081 | NCBI WGS metagenome assembly VOFJ01 (sample SAMN12384729, study PRJNA508395) | human gut metagenome | isolation source: healthy gut I | host: Homo sapiens | reverse complement strand
CTGTGTACTTCGTTCAGTTACGTATTGTCAGTCACTCCGGCTTCTACTTGCGAGTAACCCTAAAAACGAAATGGCACGCGACTATTTGCTTTTGCCTACATCTGTTGGCAAAAAACTTGCCTGCTTTTATTGAAGACTATCCGAAACAACCGGGGAAAGCCCCAAACGGTTATATGCCGAAGCATTGATGATTGATCTTGTTCGTCACCACGCCTCTGGTAAAGAAATACAGGAGACCATTATAGATCCTACTGTCGTACAAGATTTTAAAGAATATACTCGTTTACACCGACAATCAAAAGGAGACCCACAAGCATTGACCGGCAAATTCAGGGAAAACCTACTGGTACTATTATCATTTTGCACAAAACCAATAAAAAGAAATAAAGATGATCTATAATATAAAAAAGACTTATTCGATTGACAATGCTACTGGTATGTACAGCATGTACCTCCCAACCCAAACAGGTGACAGAAGTGAGCGAACCCCGCTCCCATTTATCCTGATTACACAAATGTGACCATTCCATACAACATTGCCCCTTTAAACTTCCTGCTTCGCAACGAGGCATCCGCTTTACAGGTAACCGTTAGCGGACAACAGGAAAGTTTGACCGTCCACGGAAACCGAAAGTTTGTTTTCCGCGCCGCAAATGGAAAAACTTGCTGGATGCTGAAAAAAGGACAGACACTAACCGTCACTATCACAGCCAAGGTCGAAGGTAAATGGCTGCAATACCCAACATTCACTTGGAAGGTCGTTTCCGAAAAACTAGACAGTTTCTTAAGTTACCGCTTAATAGAACCGGGGTATGAGGTATGGAATACCATCCAATTATGCGAACGCAACATCGAAACCTTTGAAGAAAAAGTAATTGCCGACAACAACCTGGTAGATGGCAACTGTATGAACTGTCACATTTACGGAAAACAAAACGGCAATCTATCTCTGTTTCATCTGCGTGGAAAGAATGGCGGCACAATCCTCAACCGCAACGGCGTATTACGCAAACTGTCACTTAAAAATGACCAAATGGTTTCCGGTGCCGTATACGGAGATTTCCATCCATCGGGACGCTATGGAGTCTTCTCTTCCAATATCATCATTCCGGCTTATCATGCCCAGAACAACAAACGCTTGGAAGTATATGACACAGTTTCCGACCTAGTTATTGCCGATTTCGACAACAACAAAATGCTTACCTCTCCTCAAACAGCCCGAAAAAGAGGTATTCGAAAACTTTCCCCACCTTCTCTGCCGACGGTAATTGGATTATATTATTGCGCCTCTCCAGCTGTGGAACTACCGGACAGCCTTCATCAACTCAATATTCCCTTTGCCGCATCGCTTTCGATGCAGAAAAAGGAGAATGGGGGCAACCATATCGACACACTTTGGAATGCAGCAGAACATCATGCCTCCGTTTGCTTCCCCGAAAGCCTCTCCCGATGGTCGCTATCTGCTCTATTCGGTTGCCGATTACGGCACTTTTCCCATTTGGCACAGGGAAACAGACTTAAAACTAATGGATTTACAAACCGGCCAAATCAATTCATTGCCTACTGTAAATTCCGACCGATCAGATACGTATCATAGCTGGTCGTCGAACAGCCGTTGGTTCGTCTTTGCCAGTAAACGGGGTGACGGGGCAATATGGCAAACCCTACTTTGCTTATATCTCTCCCGACGGAACAGCAGGAAAACCTTTCGTCTTACCCCAAAAGATCCGGAACATTACGATTATACATTCAAATCATACAATATTCCGGAGCTATCCTCCACACCTGTACCCTTCGACGCCTTCGACATATATCGGATATATCAGGGACATGAGTAATAAAACAGATTCCATCTGTTCATATTTTCATTTTATCACTATCTTCGCTTTTGTTCACACTGTTTTAATATTACATACCATGATAACAGAAGTTTTCAGAGAAAAGTCACCTCTATCCATTAAGGACAGTTTCATACTATTCGAACGTACAAAATCCTCTTTCACTTTCCCCTATACATGTCCACAATGTTTGGGAACTCAACTTTGTAGAAAATGCAAGCGGTGCCCAGCGTATTGTCGGCGACTCGGAAGAAACTATCGGCGAAAAAGACCTTGTACTGATCACCAATACAGAACTAAAACATGCCTTGGATGAACGGAAACTGCCGTTCGAACGACATCCATGAGATCACTCTCCAGTTTCATCCCTCCCTGTTTTCTAACCCTGCATTCCAGAAAAACCAGTTCGATTCAATCATGAAAATGATGGCAAAAAGCAGAACATGGATTGGCATTCGGACAAGCCGAGATCAACCGCATACAACCTATTATGCGAATGATATCTACGGAAAAAAGGATTCTATTCGGTCATAAAATTCTTTATTCTCCTACATGAGCTCTCCTTGTCGGAAGATGTACGCGTTTTATCTAAAAAAACATATCTCCGCAATATACGGAGGCAGACTACCAAATGAAAAAAAAAAATACTCGACTATATCAGTAAGAATTTAGCCGAGCCTATAACGATAGACGAACTGGCTCAATATATGGGTATGAGTCTTTCCACACTTTCCCGGTTCCTCAAAAAGAACACAAATCGTAATTTCACAGACTTCCTGCAGGAATACCGCATCAACTCTGTTGTGCGCGAACTAAATAATAATGAAAAGGAATGCATCATGGACATCGCTTCCCGGTGTGGTTTTGTCAGCCAGTCCTATTTTTACAAAGTATTTAAGAAATTCAAAGGTGTTACCCCACAGGAGTATCGCGAGAATTACCAGCGTATGCGAGTTATTATATAACTCGCTGCTTGCTTCCGGTCAGTCAAAAATAAAACCTGCACTTATTCATGTGACCGAATAGAGCAATCCGGTTTGACTTTACAGCGCACTCAAGATTCAGATAACATGCTAAATATAAACAACTTAAACAAATATAGCAAAACGAAATAACAAAAACATTTATTCACAATTAATATGTTTTCATTTCTTAATTTAATCTCTAAAAACACGTCTAGAAATTAATTTATGTTTAAAACAATATCCTAAAATAGTTTCACTTTAATAAAATTGACAGAAACACGCAATAAATTTGACTGAATAAGACACTTCTCGGTATTCTCCATTTCCTACATTTGCAATCAAAGATTAACATTAATATCATTTAATTATGAAAACACATCGAAATCTAACCTTAGGATTGTTCGCCTGTCTTTTTCCTGCTAGGATCTTGTACTGACAGCGAAATTGTAGACCAGAAAGCTGGTGGTTCCATTTGCGACAAAAGCCGTTGCAAATACTGACGTAATACTTCACTGGGATAAAGAAGAACAAAACATTGATGGTTTCGGTGTGTGGCACAGGCCGGATGGGCTGATTATCTGTATGCACACCGAAAACGTGATACAGTATTAGACCTAATGTTCGGAAAAAGATGGATTGCACCTGAATATCTTAAGAGGCGAAATCTATTCCCATTATTGGAAAAACGAAGGAGATACTTCTTTCCATTTGGATGAAGATATCGATATGCCGCTCGACGATCCATTCTTCGATATCGACTACAGCGCCGCCGGGAATGAAGCAGAAGAAGAAATAGCCCAACGCAAAGGCCAGTTATGGATCAACCAACGTGTCAAAGCGTTATATGACGTCGATAAATTCGTTTATTCAGTCTGGAGTCCGCCTGCCTATATGAAAAGTAACGGCAGTGATTCGGAAGGGTATTTAAAATCAGCTTACTATCAAAAATTTGCCGATTATCTGTCAGCTTTTTTTGTGATGCTTACAGTTCGGTAGGTTTGAAACCTTATGCCATATCACCAGCCAATGAACCGGAATATGCAGCTCCCTGGAGTTCTTGCCTCTGGTTACCGGGAACAACGACCCTAGGGCGATTCATTGTTAACAACATGGGACCGACGTTTGCCACCAATCACCGGATGTGAAGATTATCTTCGGTGAAAATGCACAATGGACAGGTATTTTAGGTTTTATCATGGGTAGTAAAAACTATGTACGCGATATTTTAAATGTCAATACCCGCATTACCAATTACCCGATCATCGCAGCCGGGCACGGTTATGTGGACCCAGTAACGAAAAAGATCCGGGTATCGAACCGTTTACGAAGGCTGAATCAAAAAATATACCGGTATGGTTAACTGAAATCAGCGATCCGAACGACTCATACACAACTTCCATAGATGACGGGCTAAACTGGCAGTCAAATTCCACCGTTACCTTTGTGAAGCCAATGTTAGTTCAATTATCTGGTTGGGCAGGAGCCTTACCCGACAATGGTACTAATGAAGGGTTGATTTATATTAACAAAGAAAACCGTACTGATTACGAAATCGGTAAACGTTATGAAACATTCGGAAACTTTACACGCTATATTCCTGTAGGTAGTACCCGCATCTCAGCCGAATACAACTCCGACCAAGGCTATATGGTATCCGGTTATAAAAAAAGGCAATGACTTTACGATTGTAGCCATCAAGACCAATGACACAGAAACGACTATCGACCTGGCGTTGAGACAACAACCAAACAGCTAGCCCGCTTGCCGGTTACCTGACTGATGCCACCCAAAATGGGAAGTTCAGGAGACTATCCAACCGGTAGGTAATACGTATGTGATAACTCTTCCTGCAAAGAGCGTTGTAACATTTACAGGAAAACGTTGAATAACTTTAAAATCATTTAAATATTAATTTTATGAACAAAAAAACTAGCTTTTTCTCTATTACTAGGAGCCTTTTGCAGTATCCAGTTGGGCACAGCAGGCAGTTACCGTGAAAGGTACGGTAAAAAGACTCGGAGAACAACCCAGTCATCGGAGCAACAGTTGTTGTAAAAGGAACCACAATAGGTACAACAACTGACATTGATGGGAATTACACCATCAATGTCAACCCAGGACAGGTCCTGGAATTTTCGTATGTAGGTATGCAACAATCATCTGTCACTGTTGGCAACAAAAACGTAATTGATATCACAATGGCCGATGGTGAATTATTAGATGAAGTTGTAGTAATCGGTTACGGTACTGTAAAGAAAAGTCACTTGACTGGAGCCGTTTCTTCCGTTTCCGGAAAAGAATTGCAGGCTAATGTTGCACGAACTACAGCTTCTGCCCTACAAGGACGTGTACCGGGTGTTACCGTATCAGCCAACACCGGACAACCAGGTTCAGGTATGACCATCAATATCCGTGGTATAAGCTCCTTGCAATCAACTACTCCGTTATATGTTATTGACGGCGTGTACGGTGATTATAAATATGGTAGATCCATCAGACATTCAATCCATTGAAGTATTGAAAGATGCTTCTGCTGCCGCCATTTATGGATCGCGTGCTGCCAACGGTGTTGTTCTGATTACTACTAAAGGCGGACGAAAAAGACATGCCGACTACAGTAACAGTAGACGCTTACACTGGTATCCAGATGGTTGCAAAAAAATATGATGTAATGGACGGTAATCAATATCGCGACTTCGCCAAGATCTACAACATCAATCAAGGTGTTGCAGAACTGACTGGCTGGCAAGGTAAAAGGCACCGACTGGCAAGACGAATTATTCTAACAAGCCAATGTCAGCAAAGTGAACTTCAATGTAACAGGAGGTAGCAAAACTCCCACATTCAACGTATCCGGCAGTTATCTGAAACAAGACGGTATTGTAAAAACAACGGGATACGAAGCCTGGAACTTACGTACAAAGAACACATTTTCTCTCTTCAACAACCATGTCCGCATAGGAAACACTTTCTTAATGAAATTCGCAAAAAAAAGATTTCGATGATATTTCTTTCAGCGAATTATTAAATATCGTCCCTCAACAGAATGTATATGACGAGAACAACTCTGTCGGTCATTGGGGTACAACTCCGAGTTGGGCAAAAGCCGGTGGAAACCCTGTCGGTTGGGCAGAAGCACACGACCGGCAAAAAACATTCCATCGACTTAATGTTGAACGGCTGGGCAGAAGTGGATCTGTACCTTGAAGGATTAAAATACAAATTCAATGTCGGCCTGAACAAATATACCAATCGTAATTATACGTATATCGCACCTTACTATTTCAGTTCTGCCGGACAGAACCTAAAAACGCAATTGGACGAAAAGTACCGGTTGGCAAAACGAATGGTTGATTGAAAATACCATCAACTATGACAAGGTATTCGGTAAACATACCATCAATGCAGTTGTAGGTTACTCTGCACAACAAAACGAATGGAGAGGTTTCGGTGCCGGACGTGACAATTTGCCGGAAGGCTTGTACGTGATTGATACCGGTGACTCTTCCACATCCACAACCAGTGGATCCACTTGGCGCGAATCAATGGTTTCCATGTTCGCCCGTGCTATGTATTCGTATGACGATCGCTATATGGCCAGTTTGTCTATTCGTCGCGACGGTTCTTCCAAATTTAATGACGGACACAAATGGGGTAATTTCCCCTTCCGGTTCTATAGGTTGGAATATCATGAATGAAGATTTCTTTGAAGATTTGAAAGAAACATTTAATGAAGTGAAACTACGTGGTAGCTATGGTGAATATTGGGTAACTTGAATGGTATTGACGCTACGCAATGCAATCAGCACCTTACCGGTTTGAACGGTGTATTTGGAAGCCAATGGCAAAACAACGGAGCCATCACTGGATACGAATGGGCAACACCGGGGTTAAGCAACCTGGGAAAAAAATAAAACATTGGATATCGGTCTTGACTTAGGTTTGTGGAATAACAAATTGACAGTTAGTGCGGACTACTTTATCCAAAAACAGAAGACATGTTATTAGCTATTCCGCAACCGGGTAGCTTCGGATTAGCAGGAACTCCAGTGTCTAACGCCGGTAATGTAGAAAACAAAGGCTTTGAAATCGCAATCAATCACCGTAACACAATTGGAGAAGTTTACTATCATGTTGGCGTGAACGCTTCTTTCTTGAGTAATGAATTAACTAAAAGTAAATTCAACTGCTGATGAATGGACAGGTTATGACCCACACGGTGGAGGTGCTGTTACATACGCCAAAACCGGATATCCTATCGGAGGTTTTTGGGTAATCAAGTCAAAAGGTATTTTCCAGAATCAAGGAGAAATTGATGCGGTAAACAAAGCAAACGGTTATACAGATGGTGAAGGCGTTTATCACGGTGTACAGGAAAAAGCACAACCCGGTGACTTGATTTTTGAAGATGCAAACGGCGATGGTAAAATCGACGTGGAAGATAAACAATATGCCGGTAGTGCATTACCTAAAGTCATCACTTTAGGATTGAATCTCGGTTTCGCATGGAAAGGTATCGACCTGAACATGTTCTTCGATGGTCAGTTCGGACATAAGATTTACAATGCGCTACCTTATTATAATATCAAAAAGAAGGAGTTGGAAACTTTGACCACATTTATGGACTCATGGCGTCCGGATAACACAAATACAACGATTCCTCGTTTTATTGGAGCCAGCGATGATCCGACTTCTATAACAGACAATAACGGTACGAATTGGGCTTATACAGACCGTTGGCTTAGAAAACGGCGACTTCTTCCGCCTAAAAACATTAGAATTGGGATGCACATTACCGAAAGCTTGGGTTACAAAAAGCAATGTTGGAAAATGTACGTATTTATACAGCCATGGAAAACTTATTTACAATAACAGGGTATTCTGGTTATACACCTGATTTGGGAGTCAATACCGGTGACGGTGCAACAGGATCGGGGTACAGACAATGTCATGAGTCGTGGTTGCGACGACGGTCGTCGTTATCCTTCTGCCCGTACAATCAGTTTCGGTTTACAAGTAACATTCTAATTGATTTTAAAGAGATAGAAATATGAAAACAAATTTAAAGAAATATATCGCTGCCTTGGCTTTTTTTCCACTTCTGTTCGCATCATGTAGCGATAGTTTCCTGGATCAAGGAAATAACCCCAATAAAGAAACAGAAGGTACATGGTGGAATAATGCTGCTAATGTAGAACGCGCATTAGTTGCCGTTTATAATCCGATACGTGACCATATGTATGGTTATTATGGTGTATTCTGTGGCATATGGAATCATTCCATGCGTGCAGACGATTTATACCCGACTCGCGGAGAAGAAGCTTTCGCATGGGAAGTTTTGTCGTTTACCAATACTCCGGAAAGCGGTTATGCCAGTAACCTGTGGGAAAACCTTTATAAAAGTATACAGTACGCCAACAGTTTTCTGTTTTACGCCCCAAACTCTCCAGCAGATCCGAATAAATTGAAAGAGTGGATGGCAGAAGCACACTTTATGCGCGGTTTCAATTACTTCCTGCTCCAGCAAAACTATCGCGAAGCCGTTTTACGCACTTTGCCGGAAAAAGAAGCACCGGAGCATATTCCCTATTCTTCCCAGGAAGATCTCTTAAAACAATGTGAAGAAGATTTCAAAGCCGCTGCTGCTGCACTGCCCGACACACGTCCGGCAGAAGAAAACGGACGGGTTACCAAAGGTGCAGCTATGGCAATGTTAGGAAAAACATATCTCTGGCAAAAAAGATATGATGAAGCAAAAAAGCAACTAGCCGATGTCATTAATGGTCCCTACGGTTATGATTTGGTGGAATACGAAAATAATTTCCGAGATGATACTGAATTTAATAAAGAATCCATTTTTGAAATTAATTATGAATTCGTTCCTGGTACAAGTGATGACTTGTGGGGAAATCAAAACGGAACAAATGCTTCCATGGGCAATAATATGGCCAATTTATTCGGTCCGGAATTTAGAAAAGGGGGATGGTACAAAATGCAGCCTTGCGCTCACCTGATAGATGAATATATCGTAGAAGAACGTCCAGCAGGTTCAGACAGTCGTTGGGACAAACGTTTATACACAACCTGTTACTTCAATTATGAAGATTACAATGACGTAAAGAAAAAACGAAATATTTTATGGAGATGCTGATTTTGAAGAAATGTGGGAAGGTTGTTTAAATAAAAAATTAAAACCTATGCCTGCGTTCCCGACGATTAACGGAAAGCCCGGACGTTTCTTATTCAAAAAATGGACATCATGGTGGGTAGAAGCCGGAGCATCCATGTATGCCGGTAATGATGCCCGTAAAAATAACCTTCGTGTCATGCGTTTTGCCGAAGTATTATTCCTGCATGCTGAAGCTTGCCTGCAAACCGGTGATATAGCTGGTGCTATGGCAGATATCAACCGCATCCGCATCCGTGCCGGACTTGCTGAAAAACAAATAAGTGACAGCAATGCTGCCTGGAAAGAACTCCGTCATCAGAAACTGTTGGAATTCTGTGGAGAAAACATCCGTTGGTACGACTTGATCCGCTGGTATGACGCCGCTGAACTAAAAAGCATACCTGATGGATACCAAAGATCCGACACAGAATATCACTGCTTTCGAAGCTAAACACATGTATCTGCCGATCCCTCAAAGCGAAGTGGATGCCAACCATGCTTTGGAACAGAAAGAAGATTGGAGATAGTTCCTATTAGATATTAGTCTTACATGTACAGCCAGGGCAATCCCGCCCCCGGTTGTTTTATCCGGCAAAATAATAATGTTATAAATACTTACAGTTGAATCGATGATCATGAAAAACAAATATTACATACATATTCTTTTTATTTTATTCTCTTTTACCGCTTGCAGTGAAGATCAGGGGAGGAAACTGTGTGGATCTCCCCTAAAGAATGTACCACTATCAAACAATTAATAGAAAACAACTCCTTTTGAAAGAAATCACGAAGAACAAAGAAGATTACAACCTTATCATTTGAAACACAAACAGTAACTTTAAACCAAAAAGATATCAAGGACATAGATATCAATAAAGATAACTGGAACACAACCATCACGTTCCCAGATAATTCGACATTGGAGATTCCGACTGTCGGCACATCTATCGACCAATTTATCAGCTATATAAACATCAATCCTTCCCCAATACAATCCACTGGCAGCAGAGGTTCGTCTGAATCTTCCAGCCGGAGGGGGTTAAGACAATTGTATACACAAAAAAAGGATATCAAACACCTGATATAGAGCATCAGAATTCTTTTACTTCTCAAAATATTCAATTCATAACGATATTGGGGTTATACGAAAATTATACCAACAAGGTAGAATTTATTTATACAGACCGCAACGGAAAAGAACGTGGACGTACCACCATAGAAATTCCGATTAAAGCATTGACTATGGACAATCTCCCCTTTTCATGTGGTAAAAGTATTACCTAACAGAATGGAACCAGGCTTGAATTTGGTAAATAGTCCTGGACATGACGAAGACGATACTTCACGCCCCTATATGGTAGACATGGATGGGGAAATCCGTTGGTTACTTGATTGGCGTGAATCAAAAAGAGTTGTTACATATCGGTGCCCAATGTGGCCTACATAGAATGAAAAACGGTAATTTCATCACTGGAGATGCTAACTTCCATCGGCTTGTCGAATTGGATTTATTAGGAAATGTTATTAATATATGGGATCTGAAAGCATGGGGATATAACTTTCACCATGAAGTATTCGAAAGATAAAAACAGGGAATATTATAGCTACAGTAACTAATAACAATGCAAAAACTTCCTGATAATAAAACCTCCCGCATTTTTGACCATGCAATAGAAATTAATCCTGAAACATCTACAATCACTAAAGTTTGGGATTTTTACATCCTTTTTAGACAGACCCGGATATTAAAGTGTAGATAAAGATTTACCGCTTTATGCTTACTTTGGCCAAAATGAAGCAAACTGGTTACATAATAACGGCCTTACGGAAATAGGTGATGACTTATTAGCTACAGGACGTTGGCAAAGGCGTGTTCAAATATACCCGTGAAGGTCAATTAAAATGGATCATTGCACCACATAATGACTGGAAGGATTCGTATAAACAGTATTTACTCACTCCTTTTAGACAAAAACAATCAACCTATCACAGATCTGGATGTATTGAACGGGAAAAAATCTCATCCAGATTTCGAATGGTGTTGGGGAGTACATTGTCCGGTAGCAATGCCTAATGGACATATTCTGGCTTTTGATAACGGATATTGCCGTAACTATGTACCCCAATTGACTAATGCATCCGGTCAATATAGCCGTATCGTTGAATACGAAATTAATGAAAAGAATAAAACAATACGTCAAGTATATCAATATGGAAGAGAACGTACAGATTGTTTTGCTTTTGCTATATCCGGTGTACAGTATCTGCCTAAAACAGATAACAGATTATTCTGTCCAGGGCAAAAACAATCAATTAAGTGATGGAACAACAGGAGGGCGAATTATTGAAATAGATCCTCGGACAGGAGAAGTCGTATTCGAATTAGAAGTAAATACGAATACATGCGCCAGTGCTTTCCACCGTGCCAACCGCATCTCCCTTTATCCCGAAGGTCTTTAAAACATTATTCCGAACAGCCATTCTCAATACGGCGTATTGAGGACGTCAATATGACGTATTGAGCGCGTCAATACGCCGTATCGAGAAATTAACATATTTATTAATAAAAAAACAAAAAGCTATGCCATTCTACAAGAAAGCGTACAACTCAAAGCAGAAAGTGTATTACCCTCGCGCCATCGTGCAAGGTAAACCGGTAGAAACAGAAACAATCGCCAAAGATTTGGCTAAGATTTCTGAGTAAGTAACTCGGACGTTCAGGCCGTGTTAGGTGACATCGCAGGCGTAATGCACACCCGTATGTCGCAAGGCAAGAGCGTACATATTAAAGGATTAGGATATTTCCCGTTACGTACTCGACACGACTGGCGTAAAAGATTTGAAGGATTTCAACTTCACCAAACAGGTAAAAAGCCGTCCACGTTGAATTTATTCCGGAACGTACGAAAATGGCAGGCGGTAATTACAGTCGTGCCCTGGTGGACAGCGACGACCTGGAATGGATCGAACTTTCACCCGAAACGGAAGATACGACTCCGGCGATGGTGGCGAAGGCGACCGTCCTGAGATCGAATAGAACAGAACACTTTGCCGCATACCGGTAAATTACATAGATAAATAAAGAACAATACGATACTGGAAATCAATTTCTCAGATACGATCGAAAAGTTGCAGATACAGCATGAAATGCTTCTATCTGCAGAGAATGTCCCTCTGATGCTCCCCGCAGCATTGCTACACGTTATAAGAACCCTGTCGTAACAGCATCGCATGTGCCACTCGAATGGCGTTACGACCTGAATCCCGGAAACCAACCCGTATTGCCTGGAACGCATCGGGGTGAATGCCTGTATGAATGCAGGTGCCATCAAATGGAACGGTAAATACCTGCTGATGGTACGCGTAGAGGGATTCGACCGAAAATCGTTTTCGCCATTGCCGAAAGTCCGAATGGCATAGATAATTTTCGGTTTTGGGAACGTCCGGTCAATCTTCCAGATATCGATCCGGAAGAAACCAACGTGTATGATATGCGCCTGACGGCACATGAAGACGGGTGGATATACGGTATCTTTTGCAGCGAACGGCATGACCGGGCAGCTGCTCCGGGTGATCTGTCTTCGGCTGTGGCCAAAGCCGGGATTGTCCGTACCAAAAATTTGATCGACTGGGAAAGGTTACCCGATCTGATATCGAAAAAGCCAGCAACGCAATGTTGTGCTGCATCCGGAATTCGTGGATGGGAAATATGCATTATATACCCGTCCGCAGGATGGTTTTATCGATGCCGGTAGCGGTGGCGGCATAGGCTGGAGCCTGATCGATGATATAACAAACGCGTCTATTCTCTCTGAACAAATTATAGACAAACGCCACTATCATACAATAAAAGAGGTAAAGAATGGGGAGGGACCACATCCCATCAAGACTCCGGCGGGCTGGTTACATCTGGCCCACGGAGTCAGGGGATGTGCTGCCGGATTGCGCTATGTACTTTATCTGTATATGACATCGCTGGAAGATCCGACCAAAGTCATCGCACAGCCCGGAGGCTACTTTCTCGCTCCGTGTGGGGGGAGAACGAATCGAGGGATGTTTCCAACGTCTTGTTCTCCAACGGATGGATTGCCGACGAAGATGGGAAGGTATTCATTTATTATGCATCCAGTGATACAAGGATGCATGTTGCGGTTTCAACAATAGAGGTACTAGTCGATTATTGTATGAATACCCCGCCCGACGGCCTCCGGTCTGCCGCTTCTGTAACAAAGATCAACGAGTTGATTGACAAAAGAACAAACAATACAAGGTGATGTGTCAAAAGTTGAAATTAAAGAACGCTTTGATCTCTAATCGTTATCCGGCAAAACTTTATTGGGAATAGCAACAGTGAGACTATCCACACAAGCTGTTCCCAATATGCCTACTCCTCCCTCGATATTATTGAATACACGAACCGGTTCGGCAAGACCAATATCCGCAAGGTCGTTATTCAATGATCCGTCATTCAGAGAAGTCAGAGCTGTCATATATTTGTAGTAAGATTCGGATATAGCATATAGATAAACTCTTATTGAATCCGGCATCCTATCAGGGTTTGTGGAGTCGGACCAGTAACCATAATAACCACGATCCAACTTCATCGTATATTCCTTTCCATTAAACAATTCATCCGAGAAAGGACGTCCTCGTCCACCCGATAACCAATCATTTCCCATCACTTTATCCAAAATAGAAATTGTATTTTCAAATACAGGTTCAGAGGCATAATCCACCGACTGTGAATGCCATTTATAAGTGCCTTGATAAACTTCCGGTTTCTCCCAATCTCCATCTTCATGCTCATACACCGGATACCCTCTGGAAAAAGAGATAAGATAACAGTTAACGGTTGCAGGATCATCTTTGAACGTTACTTTAAACCGTTCCTGAAAATAGTTATAATAAGAACCTTGGATATAATGATTTTCTGCTACAAAATTAAGTAATGTAGGGGGCGGCGGTACTATATCTTCCGCCATAACCGGCTTAAATCCATCCTTTTTCGCTTCAATACGTATTTTATCCCCAATAACCGGAACATAAGTTGCAACATAGTTGCCAAACGTATTATAGTTATTCGCATCAAGATTTAATGACAACTGTTCCACAAAACGTTCATTGACGTAAAGCTTAACATCTACACCATCCATAAGAATATTAGACTCTCCTTCCGTATAAAACCAAGTACGTGATAAAGATACAATTATCGGCTTATTTTGTGTAATGACACAGTTCAATACAAGCTTAGATCCGGACGTAAATGCTCCAGATCAATCTCTTTCATACAGGAAGTAACTAATAAAAAAAGAAGAGCTAAAAGAAAATATATGTTTCATATGCATAATCATTAAAATTTATAGGTATAAGAAATAGAAGGAATAATAGGCATTATTCCAATAGTTTTAAAGACCGGTACATTCTTACCGTAAGGGCTGCCTGGATCAGGAATCGTCTTATCACTTTTATAAATCATAAAAGGATTCATGCGGGAATAGACATTATATATACTAACTGTCCAGATACCCATCCGCCCTTTCTTTTTTTAGGACGATATATTTTGATTCCTAAATCGAGTCGATGATAGGCTGGCAACTGATAATTATTTCGTCCTTCGTAATAATCGATTGACTCACCAGAATTAACCACATAATGGTTATCATTATTCGTTGGAGAACCTGTTCCATTTTTCATAATAGTTTTCAAAGATAATGTCACGTGATTTCGGAAGCATACGACCAGGCAGCAGAAAGTTCAACTTTAGGAGATATCTTATGCATCACCACTATATTCAATTTATGCCGGTTATCAAAACGAGCCGGATAACGTGCTCCCTGATTCAGTTCATTAAACTGACGGTCGGACCAGGACAGGCCATAACCCACAACCCGTCGTACGGCCGGTTTCCTTACGTACCATAAATTCTGCTCCATAAGAACGTCCCTCACCCAGCAGTCAGTTTGTCTTCCCAATTGACAAAGGAAGGTGTAAAAGGTATGTCCGTCACGATATTCCAACAGATTATCCAATGTTTTATAATATCCTTCAACAGAGAAATTATATTCTTTATTAAGATTGTAGTAGAAACCGGCAGAGACCTGGTCACTTATCAGCGGTTTCAATTTTCGTGTAACCGGCATCCAGGCATCGGTCGGTAAACTGATAAAACTATTACTAATCAGATGAACATATTGATTCATTCGGGAATAAGAAGCTTTAAAACTCAGATTATCATCCAGCAACCAACGAAGAGATACCCGCGGTTCCAGTCCGGTATAAGTCTTTCCCTGTACATTGAAAAAGACTAAAACGCAGACCGGCATTCAACCTACGGCAGACGACAATGTCCAGTCATCCTCCGCATAGACTCCGGCTTCATGCCCCCACAACAAATCGTTTGCAAATTCTCGTCCTATCTCGACCGATGTTTCTTCATTCTTTTCATAAGCTACCGAACGATTGTATTCCGGATGAAAACGGTGTACCAGATAATCACCTCCAAAACGGATATGATGAGCAGATGCCGGCAGATAATCGAATGAAGTGCGTAACCCAAAATCCGTAATACCCGTATTTTTTGTTTCATTCTCCCTGAACGAATCAGAATAATCCTCATCTCCTTCGTTTCCTACCACATCGTGTTCTGTATTCCTCAATCTGGAATGATAGCGGGTAAAACACCTGACACTTTGCCAAACAAACGGTTATTAAACACATAAGTCCAACCGGCAGTAGCCATGATATTCCCCAACGGAGGGATACATCGGAATCATAATTATAATTATTGTCACTATCTTGATCCGGGAAATCTGTACTTCCTCCCTTTCAACACATCATTACCATTGTAAAGACTCAGATACATGCGGCTACGGTCGTTAAATATATGATTCACCTTCAAGTTCAGATCATGAAAAGCGTAACGGGCCCGCAGACGTGTTCCATCCTTCTTCGTTATCTTATTGGCGATAGCTACAGCCGGAGCTGAAAGTACATCCAGCCAGGTACGCGCAAACCGATATTAAAAAGAAGTACGGTCTTTTTTATGATAGGCCCTTCAAAATTTAGATTACCGGAAATCAAGCCAATTGAAGCACTACCGTGATATTCCTTCATATTACCCTCTTTTTGTATGCACATCCTACAGACGAAAGTCGTCGTCGCCATAACGCGAGGGAAACCGGATTTGAAGAAATCCATACCGCTGATCGCTTCCGGATTAAATGCCGAGAAGATACCGCCGATATGATTGATCTGATACACCGGGTTACCATCGATCAGGAATAAGTTTTCATCCACATTACCGCCACGGACATACATTCCTGCCGTTCCTTCCGTACCGGCCGACACGCCTGGCGTCAACTGCAAAGTCTTGATAGCCATCAGCCTCCCCAAACATTACGGGGTAGGCGGATCGTTTGCTGATTAATTTCCAACGCTCCATCTGGGTACTTAACACAGGTGCTTATCTTCTTTTGTCCGGTTATGACAACTTCCTCCAACCAAGCCGAGGCTCCAGTTCGATAGTAAGCACTGTATCGCTCTCAAGTCCGTTAAGTATATGCTTTGATGACTGGTATAACCAATATAAAAGAAGAACGAATTGTAATATCCTGGTGGCAATGTCAAACTGAAAAAACCCAAATGAGTGGCTGGAAGCTGTTCCCACACGACTGCTTATGAGCTTCCAAACCGGGCCCCCGATCAGGGGATTCGGATCTTTATCACGCACAAAACCACTGACCGTTACCTGCTTGGGTTTGCAGCTTCCAGAACCACCGTTTCCTGTCATCTTGGCTTTTTTCAAGATTCACTTGAACAACGCGTCCAGGCAATCCGTCAGTGCTTCCATGTTGGAACGTTGTTTTCTGAAGTCCACTCAACAAAAAGATGATTCGTAAGAAAAGGTTACTCCCGGGTTTGCTTCTGGATTTTTCATTAAGGATTTCCCGGACAGAGGCCTTTTGCATTCAACGTAACCATCCGTGTTCATCCACTCTATTTGTTGTCTGTTGCCTGAAAAGCCCGGACAAACTCTAAAAATCATCATCATTACCAAAGGTAACACGGGCACCTGTTTTGCAAGGTATACTTTCTTCATTTTGTTGATATCTGTTTTTTAAGACAGATTTTTCAGGAAATACCCTATCGGAGTAAGACAAAAAAAAACCTAGAATATTCCCTTTTTTGCTTTGTAGAAGAAGGATTTAGAGAGATTATAAATCATTATTGCACAGTTCTCCTTATCATTTTAGCAGGTCTCTCACTGGTATACTCACCTCACTCACTTAGTATTTATCAAAGTTATATGAAGATCAATGAAGAGCAGTTGACAAACGTGAAAATGAAAAGAAAGACTCGCTAAACGAGCAGAAAGCAAAAAAAAAGAGAAGAAAGAGAGTTATCCGGCAAGAATGACGGTTTTCGAGGATATGATTGTATGTCGTGAAGATGGCGTTCATCCACAGCAACCCCACCGGCTGAGAATCTCTCAAAAAGAAGAAAGAGATCAATCAGGAAGAAATAATGATCTCGGTGCCTAAAGAAGGAACCGGTCGTTTTAAAGGTAAGTCGATTTCTTCCAAAGCACATCAAGGATTCGGTTTATCAAGAAGGGCAGCAAAAAGAGGTGAAAGATACTTTTCCACAAACAATTTACTTTTTAAAGGTTGAAGAATTACATTCGACCTGGAACGTGGTTTGAAGGGGAATGAATGCGATCAATATATCTTTGGAGAACCGAACCGAGGAATAAAAACGGAAGACATATATTAAAATAGACAAAAAGTATGAAAAGGGAATCAACATGCGGTCAGACTGGGAATCAGGCCAATCAATTAATTGAAAATTCACTGAGTATAAAAAAGCATTGGCGAGGTAATATCGTTTCAGTAAGATCCGCGAACAACTATTGAATTGCCGACCCCGGTCTGACGCAGGCAGAAGAGATGCCCGTATCGAGATCTAAAAAATACATGGTTCGAAGATCTAAGAGCTCTCAATCAGATGGATACAGCCTAGTACCACACGTGCGTCCGATCACCGAAAGCATTGTAAAGGCGACGTGTGGAAATCTGATAACCTGTTACTACTCGAAACCGTCACAGTTACATTCCGAATAAATGGCAGTCGGTTCCAGCAAACCATCCAGAAAAGCATCCCCCAAAGAGATAGAGAACCGCGAATCTTTTTCAGATAGTTATAATAAGCTTCCGAAATAGTGGATATCATAATGTACAATAACTTCTATCGAATCATTCTTAAAAAGAACTTTCTGTAAAGGGAACGGTCAACGACACTCTTTCCCTTCAAACATCTCATCGGATAAAAGCTTACCCGGCAATACGTCATGATACTCGTCAGACGGGAGATGGAATGCCTTGCTGAAATGCAGGATCATCATGAAAACCTGAAAATTCGAAAGTTCAATTGCGACCACTACACTGTCACCGGAAATTACAGGACTTTCCCAACCATTATCGTTAAAATGAACACCCACAACACCTTATCCCTTTACGATACTCGATCAAACGTTCCACCACCAAACGGTAATAATTCGGACAGAAGGATCATCTTTCAACGTCAGATGTATCCGCGTACATCGAACTATAATCAGAAGGTAAATCACACTGGCCATCGGTGATAATATGTCTGTTTTTAGAAGGAATAATGGTTTCTACTTTACAAGCTGGATCAAATCGCGAAGACCTGAGCTTCAAGCCGCACTTTATCACCTGCCTGTGCGTGTAGCCGATGGAAGTCTGAACTGCCCGCTATATGCCATGTTATCCAGCCCCGGATCGTCGGATGCTCTTTGCATCGCCTTAGTTCCCCGAAAGCAATCCTCATTCACGTAAACGTCAACTTCACTCCTTCATCGGTAGATCATATTCGGAACACTATCCAGCAAAAACCGGCTTTTTGTAAAAAGCCACTTCCCGGCGTTACGGATACGTTCAGAACCAACACCGGAGGTGCAAGGTCAAGTTTTTAATATCATCGCGCGTGCACGAAGACATATGAATAATAACAACAGAGACAGCGGGAGTAATAATATCTTTTTTCGCAACGTCAAATTTAAGTATAAGACACAGCAGAGAAGGCAGGAACAGAAACAGGATGGTTGTTCAAAGATATATATTTTTTCTTTCCTGTCTCACCGTCTATATATAATGAGTTCTCACAGAAAACAGTTCGGATGGAGATACGCATTACCAAGGCTCGGGTTCAAGACCGCTACAGACGTCACTTTCTTTTTTTGATAAAATTCATCCCTAGGTCGAGACGGTGATAAGGTGGTGATTGATAGTTATTACGCGAACTGGCAGCATAAAAGCATTTCGCCCTCCTTTGGTATAGCGGCGTCTTCTCCCTGCTATAGCCATGGTCGATTCTCTTCGGTTCCTCCATGATAGATCTGATCCATGATAGTAATATGCTTATGATTACCAGAAGGCAAAAACCTCCAGGCGGCAGTCAACTCTACTTTACGGGAAATTTTATAAGTGCCGCCAGACCAACCTTATGGCGGTATCATGTTGGATGGGGAAACACGGCGCCCTTTGTTCACACTACCGTCCGAGCAAAGCGGTCAGGTGTTTCCAACGTATAACCGATCAACCGGGCGTCCAGTTTTTTCTGGGCCATCAACTCCATGCCAACCGCACTTGCGACCATATCCCATACCAACCCTTCTTCCAGTTGGAGCCAATAATCGTACCGACCGGAATGCGGTCTTTATATTCTATCGAATTATTCATCCGCTTGAAATATCCTTCCACGGAAAAATTATACTGCCTGTGCTGCAGCGGCATAAATAAAGACCACGCTGTAAACTGCGTGGGCATTCATCGGCCTGATAACAATACGGGTAACGGGTACCCAAAGCTATCCGTAGAGCTGGCTGATATAAGAATTGGAAAGCAAATGCGCATCTCTTCCTGAAACAGGGGCCATTCGTGACCGCGGATCAGCGAGTTTGCATAGACCGTATTGGTCTTCTGCGATTTGACAGAATCTTTTGTATAAACTCTTCATCGTATTCTGCTCCGGACGGAAATTATGGAAAGATAGTCTCCTCCGAACTTAGACGATGTTTCTCGCTAATCGAAAGACGCACGCAGGCTGACATCTTCCATCGCCGAACGGTAATGGGCTGTGCCGGTCCCCGATTGGGCGATAAGTATACCCTTCCTTATCCTGCTGGATATGCGAACGATAACGCGTATAGCCTGCCGTAAACGTAGCAAACAATTTATTACTGAACACATGGTCGGCCGGGAGCCGATCAAAACGGCACGTAAC
>VOFJ01000527.1_pt1 | contig 20275 bp, 33 predicted proteins | sample 5384081 | NCBI WGS metagenome assembly VOFJ01 (sample SAMN12384729, study PRJNA508395) | human gut metagenome | isolation source: healthy gut I | host: Homo sapiens | reverse complement strand
AAGTTACGCATTGCTGTGGAAATCTCGCCCTTAAATGGCAGCCCATGCTAAAAAGCGGCAAGTGACATATACAAAATGCCCACTCCCCCTGAGAATCTCAGACGAGTGGGCACTGTTTTAAAATCTCTCAGTGGTGGCAACCGCCGCCGCAGCCATGCTCACCGCGGCGATGGCCCGCTTCACGCCTGTTTTTCGCGCGGAGCCAGCAGGGGAGTCGATGGTTTTTCACCAGTGCTTTGCCCCGGCGGCCAAGGAGCTTGGGCAGCAGGATCCGGGCCATGGCCCAGACACCGGCAAAGTTGTACAGGATGATGCCCAGCGTGATGAGGCCGGTCCAGAGGCCGTAGAGGGGCACCTCGGCCAGCAGGACAAGAGCCTCTCCGGCCAACACCGCAAAGTTGAGCAGGACGCGGGCGGGGTGGATGCTCATGCCGATCATGCTGTGGGCGTCGATGGCGCGGAGGGTGAACACCACGCCCAGGCCCAGGAACGACGCGTAGCGCCCACAGGACCCCACCACTTGATGAAAAAGTAGTTCATAATGCAGTTGCTCACAGCACCGGCCAGCATGGTCCACAGGCTGTGGGTGGATTTTTTGTTGACAACGTAGCGCTGTTGAGGAACTGGTTGAAGCAGCTGCAGGTGGACGCCAGTGCCAGGAACGGCACAAAGTGCCAGGCGGTGTAGTAATTCGATTTCATGATGTGCATCACCGGGCGGCAGAGCCAGATGATGCCCGCTGCGCAGCAGAACAGCACGCTGGAATAGGTGCGGAAGATCTTGGTGAAGAACTTGGCGCGGCCGTCCTCCTCCGTTACGGCGGAAAGCTGCCAGGCATCGTAGAAGATCAGGCCCAGCGTGGTCAGGATGGTGGGCAGGAAGTAGCCGGTGGAGAGCAGGCCGCTCCAAGCGTCGCCGCTGTGGCCGTCGAGGCCGCCGCACATCTCACGCACGAAGAACAGGTCCGACGCGTTGATGACCCAGAAGCTGATCTGGGCCGGGATCATGGGCAGGGAAAAGCGGAGCATCTGCTGCCAGAGATCCCGGTTCAGGCCCTTGAGCTCCACATAGTTCCACAGCCTGCCGGTGATGCAGAGGAAGAGCACGCTGACGAGGTCGCCGCTGATGATGGCCAGCAGGTAGCCGTTGGCACCCAGCTTGAAGCCTACCAGATAAAGGACGTAGAACATCAGGGTGGCAAAGGTGCACAGGATGCCGTCCACGGCCACCAGCTTGTTCCACTGGCGGCTGCGCACGAACTGGGTGCAGAGGGTGCGCAGGCAGCTCATCAGAACGTAGATGTAAATGAGCATCGCCGTACTGCGCCATATCGGGCAGGAACTGCGCCACCGGCCAGCAGAGGATCAGGATGCCGAAGCCGCCGAGGATGGTCAGCAGGCCGTTGGTGAACACCTGCTTTTCGCTGTTGCCCTTGTCGAGGCCGAAGCGGATGATGGCGTTGGACATGCCCATCGACACAAAGGGGATGAGCAGGTTCGCGTACTGGCTCAAAATCTTGGAAAGGCCAAGGTCGGAAATTTCTGCCATTGCATAGGTCAGAAACGGCTGGACGATCAGCGTGAGCAGCTTTGACGAAAAGCTTGAGATCGCAAAGATGAGGGTGTTGCCGGCCAACTTTGAATATTTGTCGCCGCCGTTTGACATTTTTTTGATACTTTCCACGAAAGGTACACACTCTTTTACGTAATTTCAAACTTATGCGTTTTGTACAGAACCTTGCCCGACCTGCCAAGGGCTCCCCTGGTAGGAAAGCCAAGAAAACCTGGGAGGTGGCAAAAGTGCCGAAAGGGGAAACGGCTGGCGAGCGAAGCGCGGCGAGAGGTTTATTTTAATAAAGCGCCCGCCGGGCTTTCCAGTCCGGCATCAGCTTCGCCACCTCGGCCCAGAACGCCGGGCTGTGGTTGGGCTGCAAAAAGTGGCAGTACTCATGCACTACCACATAAATCTGCGCCGCCGGGGGCATATGATACAGCTGCAGCGCAAAGGTGATCTGCCGCTTTGCCATAAAGCACACGCCCCACCGGCTGGTCATGCTGCGCACCTTGATGACGGGTCTTGTGCCCGCCCAGCACTTCGGCAAAGGCCGGGTACACGGCGTCGCTCATGGCCGTAAAATAGGCCAGCGCCACCTCTTTGGGCGGTAGAGGCGTTTCCGTCTGGCGTTCGGCGCGGGCCAGCTGCCGGGCCTGCGCCTCGGCGATCCACTGGGCCTGCTCGGCCACAAAGCGGTCCGCCTGGGCCCAGTCCATCCGCAGGGGGGATGCTGACGGCCACCGAGCCGTCCCGCCGGACCCGCAGGTTGAGCTTTTTTCACCTTGCGGCGGGAGCACTCATACCAGATGCCGCCGGAGCACCGCAGCCGCGGTGCCGCTGTTCTGCCTGCCATGGGGTCAGGCGGCGCTCTCGGCGCGCCTGCCCAGCGGCAGCTGCGCCAGCACCACGGCTGTAAAGATCAGCGCGCAGCCGATGCCCTCCCGCGCTGAGAGGCTCTGGTGCAGGATGAGCCAGCCGCCAATGGCGCTGAACACACTTTCCAGACACATAATAAGGCTGGCAATGGCGGGGTTCAAATCCTTCTGGCCCAGGATCTGAAACGTATAGCCCGCGCCGCTGGACATGACGCCGCAGAACACGATGGGCCAGGCGTTGGCCGCAAAATCGGCCAGGGTGGGCGTCTCAAACAGGAACGCGGCAAGGGTGCTCTCGATGGCCGTGACCAGGAACTCCAGCAGGCTCAGGCGCACGCCGTCCACCTGCGGGGAGAAGTGGTCCACCGCAATGATCTGGAAGCTGAACAGCACCGCACAGCTCAGCAGGAGCCAGTCGCTGGACTCGATGCTGCCAAAGCCGTTTTTCATGCAGAGCAGGTACAGGCCCGCCACCGCGATGACCATGCTCACCCAGAGCTGCGCGCTGTTCCGCCGCCCCAGTGCCAGCCCGAACACCGGCACCAGTACCACATACATGGCAGTGACCGGGAAACCGGCCTTGGCCGTGGAGGGGTTGAGGATGATGCCCATTTGCTGGGCTGCCGAGGCAAGGAAGAGGAACGTGCCGCAGACGACGCCTGCGGTCAGCAGGGTCTTGCGGTCCTTTTTGGCCTTGGGCCAGCCGTAGGGGCACCTGCCCGGCGGTGGAGCGCGTCAAACACATACATGGTGGGAATCAGCACCAGCACGGCCAGCCAGCTCCGCCCGGCCAGAAACGAATAGGCTCCCATGCCGGAACCGGAGCTCTGTGCCACGAACGCGAAGCCCCAGATAAAGGAGCAGAGCATCAGCAGCAGTGAAATTCTTGGTCTGTGTCGTCATCCGGCAATGCCCTCCACTTTCAGTCCGCCGTAGAGGTAATAACGGCTGGAATCGTAGGAGATGGTGAGCCGGTAGCTGGCGGCCGGGTCCAGCCCGCCGATGGAGCAGCGGTAGTTCTGGCCGTCTGTCTTGATATAATAGGTGCTGCCGTCCACATACTGGGCACCGCCATCCACCTTGCGCCAGAGGGCGATTTTATACTTCTGGGTGCCCTCGGCGGTGCCGTAGCCTGTGATGGTGATGACGCCGTTGGGGGCCGTGAAGTAATCGGTCTGGCGGCTCCAGATGCCGTTGAAGACGATGTTCAGGCAGCTGTTGACGGCTGCCGCGGCATACTTGGCCGAGGGGTCGCCGATGCCCTCCAGGCTGAGGGGTCGCTGGTGAGCTCTGCCCACTGGGTGGTATCTTCTTCCTGCACGGTGTCGGCCTTGCCTGTGGCCTGGTCGATCACAGCGCCCAGCGTGTCCTTACAGCTGTTTTCAGCGCCAGCAGGACCACCAGCACGATCACCACCGGGATGATGACGCGTTTTGCGTTTTTCATAACTTTGTATCCTCAAAACATTTCGTGAAATTTCCGTCTTTTTTATCATACCGCATTTTGGGCCGCGTTACAAGAGAAAGCCCCTGTTCCGCGTGGCTTTGGGTCGGTTTTCACCAAAATTTTGCCCGGGCTCAGGCGTTTGCCCGGGCCAGGGCCTCCCGCTCGGCGGCGGCCTGCTCCGGGGCGGCGCTCCCGAACAGGGAGCCGTACCGGTAGAGTGCCCAGCCGCCAGCGCCCTGGGCACGCAGGGTCTCCACCTGCTTTGCCAGCGCGCTGCCCGTGCTCCACTGGCTGGTGCTGTCCTCATTGGCACCGCCGTCTCCGGTGCCTACCCGGTAGGCACCCAGCCCGAAATAGAGGGCCACGTTCCCGCTCCGGGGCATGGCACACCACGCGGGCACGATGTTTTCAAAGGCAAAGCGGGTGCTGCCGGATTTTAACGTATAGCCAAAGCCCCAGTAGATCTGCGGGCAGAGGTAATCCACCACGGCGTCCTCCCCCTCAGCCGTCAGCCAGCTGGTCACATCGCTGTACTGTTCGGTGAGGTCGTTGTCCGGGCCCTGAGGGCTGATACCGAACCGCAGGGTGGGGTCGTCGGCTTTACGGCGTCGTGGGCCGCCTTGACAAGGGCGGTCACATTGGCCCGCCGCCAGCTGCCCAGATCCCCTGCCCCGCTGGCCGCAAACCGGGCAGCGTCCAGTGCCGGGTCTGTCGTCGGGTAAAAGTAATCGTCAAAGTGCACGCCGTCGATGGCGTAGTTCTGCACCAGCTCGGCTACCCCCTGCACGACATAATCCGCCGCCTCCGGGATGGCCGGGTTCAGGTAGGCACTGCCGTTGTCCGGGTTCTGCCACACCCATTCCGGGTGGGTGTTCATCAGGTTGTTTTCCGCAAGAGCGGCGGGCATGGAGGCCGAACCTTTCAGCCGGGAGGGGGTTAATCCACGCTTCCACCGAGAGTCCCCGCCCATGGGCCTCGGTGAGGAGGACGTCCAGCGGGTCAAAGCCGGGGTCCTGCCCCTGCACGCCGGTGCAGAGATGGCTCCACGGGAAAAGCTGACTGCGGTAGAGCGCGTCCCCAAAGGGCCGCACCTGTGCAATGACCGTGTTCAACCCAAGGGAGAGGCAGTTGTCCAGCAGCTGGGCCGCCCCGGCCCGGAACGCCTCTTCCGAGGAGAAATCCAGCTCTGCCCATTCGAGATAGCTGACCCAGACAGCCCGCCACTCCCCGGCCGGGAGGGCCGGATCAGGCGCTGTAGGCGCGGGGCCGGGTGCTTCGGGGGAGTAGCTGCCGCCTGTGTGCCTCGGCGGAGGAAGAACGCCCCCCGCCGCGCAGGCTGAAACACCCAGCCCCGCCAGAAAGGCCCGGCGGCCAAAGCGGCGCCGGGCGCGGCGGGCAGGACGGCGGGGCCGTCGGCGCTGGGTCATACGGTCTCCTCCTGCCCCCTTATACAGAGCCAGAGCAGCCCAGCCCCGGGCGCAGGCCAGCAGCACCCAGAGGATGTTGGTCCAGAAACTCATGGCAGACACGCCGCCGTAGACCGTCAGGAGCAGAAACAGCAGGTGGAGCGCTTCCGAGATGCCCACCAGCTGAAGCTGCCGCTGGATGGGCTTGCCGTGCTGGTATTCCACCAGCAGCAGGGCGGGCCAGGCCAGCGCCGAGCAGAGATAGCCCAGCCAGCCGTTGATCATATAGCTGAACAGGAGCAGCAGAAAGACAAGGAAATAATTCCGCTTGTCCTTGGCGGGGGAACCCTTTTCCGCCGCCAGGAACAGCGCCGCAATGGCTGCCAGACAGAACGCGATCTGTTCCAGCAGGCCGAACGTCTGCCCGGCCAGCACAAAAAAAATCCGTTGAGCATGGACACCGCCGCCGAGGCCAGCAGGAAAAAATACCAGGTCTTGCGGGTGAAATTCAGTTTCATAAAGTCCCTCCTGCCTGCAAAAAGGCGCAGACTGCCTTTGAAATTCAGATTTTTCAAATATTATATCACGATTTCCGGCGGGTTGTGTTACAATAAGGAAAACTTGACCTGAAAATCACCTTGGGGAGGCGCACATGAACGCTGTTTTTTCCATTATCATCCTGATTGCCGTCATCGGGCTCATCATTTTCCTGCTCAGCCGCCGGGAGAACACCCGCCGCAGCCAGTACGGCCCCGCCGGGCTCAGCGAGTTCCGCACCGACCTGCCGCTGGACGACTGCTTTGACCGGCTGGACCAGCACAGCGAGGACGACGTTTTCGCCTATGAGTGCCGCCGGGAGAACGACGGCGGTTTCCTGCTCCACCTCACCCTCCACCAGCCCACAAAGCAGCCGCTGGATACCCTGTACACTCTCCGGCTGGATCCCGGGCGGCAGACCGTGGTGACGCTCATTTTTATCCGGGAAGCCTTTGGCTATCAAGAGCCGCTTTTCCCGCCCGCCATGCTGGACGAGTTCCTGCTGCAGAAGCTGGAAGCGCACCGCACCAAATAAAAAACGGAAAAACGCTTTTCATTTTTGCGTTTTTTGTTATACTATCCGTTGTGGCAGTGCGCGGGCATTGCCGCAGCCGTAGGGGCCATTAGCTTAACGGTTAAAGCACGCGGCTCATAACCGCAGGAGTGGGGGTTCGAATCCCTCATGGCCCATCTAAAAAAAGACACCCACTCGGGTGTCTTTTTTATGGCGTCAGGACTGGAACAGCTGCCCAACGCGGTGTTCCCCCGGCGGCGAGGGCCGCTAAATCGGATAGCGACCAGTTGCGTTCTTTACGGTAGGCGGTTATGGGATTCAGAATGTTATCCACCGCCACTCCTCACTTTCGTACAATAAACTTTTCGCTTATTGTACCGTACTACGCACAAAATTATGATCCTTATTGAAGATTGCATGAAAATGTGCTATGATAAATTTGGTAGATTGGAATTTAGAGGATGGGAATAAGCAGCATGAGGCAAGCAAAAAGAAGGAGTTAATTTGCAAAAACTCCTTAGGCCGAAAAATACAGGCAGTATTTTTGTGATTGCTGGGCTTTTGATAATTTTCGTAATAGCGTCGTACACATATATTCTGCAAAGTTCTTACACTAAGACCGCCCTTGAAACAGAAATCGCACGTGACACAGCGAGTGCAGATGCAGTACACAAACTTGTGAACGGAAGAATCAGCAAAGAAGATTTTAATCAAATCAACGATCAATCTGATGAAAAGGAGCAATTATATAAGGATATTTCTTCATATTTCAATGAAGTCAGAACACTGAATTCTACTCGATATATTTACACCGCTAAAAAAAATGAAGAAGGAAAACTCGTTTATGTGGTAGACGGTTTGGATCCGGATGCAGATGATGTAAGACACCCCGGAGATTATATTGAGGACGAAATGGTTCCGTATATTGATAGGGCTATTTCTGGGGAGAATGTGTACTCTCAGGATATCATTGATACAACATGGGGGCCGATTTTTACGGCTTGCTATCCTGTAAGCGCAAATCATGATGGGACAGGAGAAATCATTGGCGCATTTTGCATTGAAATGGATATGCAATCAGCTTATGGAATGGTTGAAAAGACGAATCATATTTCCATCATCTGCGGTTTAGTCGCAGGAGCTGTATTGCTTTTAATTTGTCTATATACCTATTATGTTTACCAAAAAAGCAAGGCAGAAGAGCAAAAACAAAAACAATTATTGATGAACGCCGCTGAGGAAGCAGATGCTGCCAACAAAGCAAAATCTGCGTTTTTGCTTAGTATGAGCCATGACATCAGAACGCCGATGAATGCCATTATTGGATTTACAAACATTGCGCTTCACCAGAACATGGTTTCAGATATTCATACTAGCTTGAAGAAAGTTCAACAAAGTTCGAATCATCTTCTCTCTTTGTTGAATGACGTTCTGGATTTTACTCGCATTGAAAGCGGAAAAGTTACTATTTCGCCCGAGCCAGTGGACATTAATCAATTGACAGATAACGTCCAGGCGATTATGAATGGACTTCTTTACAATCGAGATCTTCAGTTTGAAGTACATCGAGAAAGCCTAAAGAACCCCTATGTCCTTGCGGATGTTGCGCGTATCCGAGAAGTTTTGGTGAATCTTCTTGGCAATGCTGTCAAATTCACAAAGGACGGCGGAGCGATTACTTTGGATATCAGCAGTTACCCAGGAGCGGATGAGAAACATATCATAGCTCGTTTTGTTGTTCGAGATAACGGGATTGGCATGAGCGAAGAGTTCCAGAAAAAATTATTCGCTCCGTTTTCACAAGAAGATGATTCCAATGCCAGAACCCAATATAAGGGAACCGGTCTTGGTATGGCCATCACAAAAAAATATGTGGATATGATGGGCGGTTCGATTGCTGTTGAGAGCAAAAAAGGTGTAGGCGCTACATTCACAGTGGAGATCCCGCTGGAGTTGCCAGAACAGGTTATTCCATCAGAACAAAAACAACATCTGCATAGAGATTTGACGGGTATCCATGTTCTTATGGCTGAGGATAATGATCTAAATGCTGAACTTGCTACGATAATGCTGGAAGATGCTGGTATGATCGTAACACGCGCATCAGACGGAAAAGAAGTTGTGGATTTGTTTAAAAATAATCCACGAGACACATACGATCTTATTTTGATGGATATTATGATGCCAAACATGGATGGACACCAAGCAGCAAAAGCCATTCGAGCCTTGGGTATAGAGCGGCCCGATGCAGTTACGATTCCAATTGTAGCTTTGTCTGCAAATGCTTTTATAGATGATATTCAGGCATCCCTGAATTCAGGCATGAATGACCATATTTCCAAGCCGATTAACATGGAGGAATTAATCGATACTATCACTAAATACATTAAACGCGATTAAAAATCACAGTTTTTGAAAGCGCGGTGCAAAACAAGTTGCACTGCGCTTTTTTCTGTGCTAAACTGAACCTGTGCGGAAATGCGATCGTTGAAAATGGGAAAATAGCTTTTAAAAAGCTTAGAATAGGAAAAAAGAAAAAATTTTATGGCCAATCAATATCGAGTCAAAACCGGCGTCAAGCTGTATACGCAGGTGCTGGAGCAGGTCAAAAAGCATGATCGCGCAGGGCGTGTACCAAAAAGGGGACCTGCTCCCCAGCGAGAAAAAGAGCTCATTGAGATGATGGGGGTCAGCCGCATCACGGTGCGCAAGGCCCCTGCAGATCCTCAGCGAGGCAGGTGTCATCGAGACCCGCAAGGGCAAGGGCAGCTTTGTGGCAGTGGATGCCAGTGAGCTGGCCCCCGCCAGCATGGACCTGAAAAAGTACTGTGAATCGTTCGTTCAGGCTACCCGGGCCCGGCTGCTGCTGGAACCCGCCATTGCCCGGCAGGCCGCCCAGACCGCCACCCCGGAGGAACTGGAACAGCTGCGCAAGAATGTCCACACGGCCCTGCCCGATGGATCGTTTCCACGATGTGTTGGTGGAAATGGTGCATAACCCGCTGGTGACGGACTGGATCCAGCAGAGCCACCGGCTGGAAACGGACCCCACCCTCTCGACCCTCATCCCGCCGGCCCGGCAGCGGAGCATGTCCCCGCAGCTGGAGGCACAGCACCAGAAAATTTATGAGGCGATCCGGGACCACAAGAGCGAGCACGCCTATTTCTACATGAAAGAGCACCTCGAATTTGTGTTGGAGAGCTATCAGGAATATTTCGCCATGTTTTATTGAGCAGCGTATCAAAAAAGGCAGTGCCGCCCGGCACTGCCTTTTTTTGCGTGCTTATTTCTGGAACGCGTCGTCGGCCTTGAAATGCTTTTCAAACGCCGCAAACACGGCCTCCCGGGCTTCTTTTTCAAAGGCGAGGTAGCGGTCCAGCAGCTCTTCGCCCTGAGGGGTCAGGGTGCTGCCCGCCCGTTTGGTGCCGCCTTTCTGGGTGTCCAGCAGGGGGGGGATGCCAAGGTCGGCCTCAGCGCTCTTGAGCAGCCGCCACGCCTTGGAGTAGGAGAGCCCCCATCTGGGCGCAGGCGGCCCGCAGGGGAGCTGCCCTGCCGCACCAGCATCATAATGGAGACGATGCCCTTGCCGAAATGTGGGCTTGTATTATAAATTTGCAGCTTCATCATAACATGCTGCGGGCCCCGGGCCGTGCTTCCCGGGCGTTCCTGCGTCATCAAAAAAAGAGACACTTCCTTTCGATTTTACCTGTATTTTCATCTCTTTTCAAAAGATATTATACCATTGTTGTTTCTTTTGACACAATGGTTGATTTTTGCGGGGATTTCCATTATACTCTATAAAGAACATAACAAGCGAGGGTTCGCGCGAAAGGGAGCGTGTTTTTATGAAGCTGATGCGTACGGAGGATGCCATTGGGCAGGTGCTCTGCCACGATATCACCCAGATCATCCCGGGGGTCAAGAAAGGCCCGGTCTTCCAAAAAAGGCCATATCATTGCCCCGGAGGACGTGCCTGTCCTGCTGAGCGTGGGCAAGGAGCATGTCTACATCTGGGAAAAAAGATGACACCCGCTTCCATGAGAACGAGGCCGCGCGGATCCTGTGCGAGATGAGCCGGAACGACTACATGGACGCCAGCGAGCCCAGCGAGGGCAAAATTGAGCTGACGGCACAGGTGGACGGTCTGTTCACGCTGGACCGCCAGCGGCTCTACGCCGTGAACAGCCTGGGCGAAATGATGATCGCCACCCGGCATGCCGGCCCCGTGAAAAAAGGGCGACAAGCTGGCCGGAATGCGGGTCATCCCGCTGGTCATTGAGAAAGAGAAGATGGCCGAGGCCCGCAAGACGGCGGGCAATACCCCGCTGCTTACCCTGACCCCCCTACCGCGCCCTGAAAGTGGGCCTCGTCACCACGGGCAGTGAGGTGTACTATGGCCGCATTCAGGACCAGTTCACCCCGGTCATCAAGGCAAAGCTGGCTGAGTATGGGGCCGAAGTGACCCACCACGTTCTCCTGCCGGATGATCACGCGGCTGTGACCGAGAAGATCAAAGAATTTCTGGCCGACGGCGTGGACATGGTGCTCTGCACCGGTGGCATGAGCGTGGACCCTGACGACAAGACCCCGCTGGCCATCAAAAATGCAGGCGTGAACGTGGTCACTTATGGTGCCCCCGGTGCTGCCTGGGGCCATGTTCCTGCTCAGCTATACGGACGATGGCCGCCCGGTCTGCGGCCTGCCCGGCTGTGTGATGTACGCCAAGCGGACGATTTTTGATTTGGTGCTGCCCTACCTGGCAGCCGGTGTGCCGGTGACCAGGGGAGCAGATCGCCGCTTATGGCGAGGGCGGCCTCTGCCTGAACTGCAAGGTCTGCACCTGGCCCAACTGCGGTTTCGGAAAAAGGAGTTTAAACGGAATGGACAATCATTTTACCCATGTGGACGCTGCGGGCAATGCCCGGATGGTGGATGGGGCGAAAAAGCCGTCACCCCACCGCACGGCAGTGGCCGTGGGCCGCGTCACCATGAGCCCGGAATGCTTTGCGGCCGTGGCCGAGGGCCGCGCCAAAAGGGCGACGTGCTGGGCGTGGCCCAGGTGGCTGGCATCATGGGCACTAAGCGCACCAGCGACCTGATCCCCCTCTGCCACACCCTGCTGCTGACCAAGAGCGCCGTGGAATTCACCCTCCACCCGGGAGGAGCACAGCATCGAGGCGGAGTGCACCGTCCGGTGCGAGGGCCAGACCGGCGTGGAGATGGAGGCCCTGACCGGCGTTTCGGTGGCCCTGCTGACGGTCTACGATATGTGCAAGGCCATTGACAAGCGGATGACGCTGGGCGAGATCCATCTGGTGGAAAAGCACGGCGGCAAGAGCGGCGATTTTTATTTTGAGGAGCAAGAGCATTGAAGGATCATTTCGGGCGGAACATCAATTACCTGCGCCTGTCCATCACCAACCGCTGCAACCTGCGCTGCAAATATTGTATGCCCCACGGGGTGGAGTTCACGCCCCACGAACAGATCTTGACCTACGAAGAATTCCTGCGCGTTGCGCGGGCGGCGGTGCATCTGGGCATTCCCCGCTTCAAGATCACGGGCGGGGAGCCGCTGGTGCGCAAGGGGGTCACGGATTTTATCGCGGCCCTCAAGCGGCTGCCCGGCGTGGAGGAAGTGACCCTGACCACCAACGGTGTCCGGCTGGCGGAGCTGGTCCCGGCGCTGAAAGCCGCGGGCGTGGACGGCGTGAACATCAGCCTGGACGCCGCCGACCCGGAAACGTTCCAAGCCATCACGGGCTTTGACCAGCTCGGGAACGTGCTGGCCGGGCTGGACGCCAGTCTGGCGGCGGGGCTCCACACCAAAATCAACTTTGTGCTGCTGGCGGGCTGCGAGGGCCGGGTGCTCCCGGTGGCAAAGCTGGCTCAGAGCCGCCCGGTGGATGTGCGGTTCATCGAGGTCATGCCCATCGGCGCGGGGGCGGAGAGCCGCGGTCTTGCCCCCGGCGGAGGCCCGCAAACTGCTGCTGGCCCAGTGGCCCGATCTGCACCCGGTGGACGAGCACCGGGGCAACGGCCCGGCCCACTACGACGCCAGCGCCCAGCTGCTGGGCCGCATCGGCTGGATCGAGGCCGTGAGCCACGCGTTCTGCGCCAGCTGCAACCGGGCGCGGGTGACCAGCACCGGCCTGCTCAAGCCCCTGCCTGTGCTACGGCGAGGGCACCGATCTGCGGGTCCTGCTCCGCGGCGGGGCCGGTGACGCGGCTTTGGAACAGGCCATGGCGGCCACCATCTACGAAAAACCCCGGTCCCACTGCTTTGGCACGGGTCCGATCACGGAACAGCACGTCATGGCGGCCATTGGCGGCTGAAAATAGGAAAACATCGAGGATTTTTATACTTATGGGAATCATCCAAGCAATTTGCATTTCCGAAGTCCGGGGCGTGCAGAAGCACGCCATCCCGGAAGCCGACCTGACCCCGGAATGGGGCATTGTGGGCGACGCCCACGCCGGCAACTGGCACCGGCAGGTCAGCCTGCTGGGGCTGGAAAAAATCGAAGCGTTCCGCGCCAAGGGGGCCGATGTGGCTTATGGCGCGTTTGGGGAAAAATCTGGTGGTGGACGGGTTCGATTTCCGCACCCTGCCCGTGGGCAGCCTGCTGGCGGTGGGCGATGTCCTGCTCCAGATGACCCAGATCGGCAAGGGAGTGCCACAACCACTGCGCCATCTACAAGGCCGTGGGCGACTGCATCATGCCCCGGGAGGGCGTGTTTGCCAAGGTGCTCCACGGCGGCCACATCAAGGTGGGCGACGAGATGAAGCTCATCCCCCCGCACCGAGCCTGCCCTGGCAGGCGGCGGTCATCACCCTGAGCGATAAGGGCGCCCGGGGCGAGCGGGAGGACAAGAGCGGCCCCGCCATCGTCCAGCGGCTGGAAGCCGAGGGCTATGAGGTGGTGGAGCAGATCCTGCTGGCGGACGACGCCGCGGCCCTGAAGACCACCCTGACGCGCCTGGCCGACCAGCGCCAGCTCGATTTGATCCTGACCACCGGCGGCACCGGCTTTGGCCCCCGGGATGTGACCCCCGAGGCCACCATGGCCGTGGCCACCCGCCTGGCCCCCGGCATTGCCGAGGCCATCCGGGCTGCTTCGCTGGCCATCACCCCCCCGCGCGATGCTCTCCCGCGCGGTGTCGGTCATCCGGGGGAAGACGCTGATCGTCAACCTGCCCGGCAGCCCGAAAGCAGTATGCGAAAGCATGGATGTGTTTCTGCCGCAGATGCCCCACGCGCTGGGGCTCCTGCGCGGAGAAGTGCGCGACTGCGCGCGCTGATGGATGCCTTTACATTTTCTGGAGGTTTGGAACAACATGAAACGTCGTGCCCTGATCCTGGGCTCTCTGGCCCTGTCCGCTTCCCTGCTGCTGAGTGCCTGCGGCGGCTCCGCTGCTTCCTCTCAGGCCGCTTCCGCCTCTTCCGAGGCTGTGGCTTCCTCTGCCGCTGCTTCTTCCGAGGCTTCCGGCGAGAGCGTCCAGCTGACCGTCTTTGCCGCTGCTTCCCTGACAGAGACCCTGAACGAGATCGCCGAGCAGTATAAGACCGTGGCCCCCAACGTGGAGCTGGTCTTCAACTTTGATTCCTCCGGCACCCTGAAGACCCAGATCGAGGAGGGCGCGGACTGCGATCTGTTCCTCTCTGCCGCTCAGAAGCAGATGAACGCCCTGCAGGATGAGGATCTCATCAACACCAACACCCGCGTTGATCTGCTGGAGAACAAGGTCGTTCTGGCGGTTCCCGAGGGAAACCCCGCCGACATCCAGAGCTTTGAGGACATCGGCACCGATCGGTGCAAGCTGATCGCTCTGGGCAACGAGGACGTGCCCGTGGGCAGCTACTCTGTTGAGATCCTGACCAACCTGGGCATCCTGGACGAGCTGGAGAGCGGCAACAAGATCACCTATGGCTCCAACGTCAAGGGAAGTCACCACCCAGGTCAAGGAAGCTGCTGCCGACTGCGGCATCGTCTACGCTACCGACGCGTTCTCTGCCGGTCTGGAAACGGTGGACCAGGCTACCGCTGAGGAGTGCAGCCCGGTCATCTACCCCGCTGCGCTGACCGCTTCCACCGAGCACGCCGATGAGGCACAGGCTTTCCTGGACTACCTCACCACCGACGATGCCGCGGCCATCTTTGAGAGTGTTGGCTTTGCCATGGTGAAATAATGGACTGGTATCCGCTTTATAACTCGCTGCGCGTTGCGGCCATTGCCTGCGTGGCAGTGTTCTTTACGGGCATTTTTGCCGCGTACTATGTAGCCAAACTGCCCCGGCTGGTCAAGGGCCTGCTGGACGTGGTGCTCACCCTGCCCATGGTGCTGCCGCCCACGGTCGTGGGGTACTTCCTGCTGCTGCTTTTTCGGTGTCAAACGGCCATTTGGCATTTTCCTTGCCCGGTTTGGCATCAAGGTGCCCATGACCTGGTGGTCGGCGGTGTTTGCAGCGGCGGTGGTGTCGTTCCCGCTGATGTACCGCACGGCACGCGGCGCGTTTGAAGCCTTTGACGAGGACCTGGCCGACGCTGGCCGGACGCTGGGCCTCTCCAATCCCTACATTTTCTGGCGGGTGCGGATGCCCGTGTGCCGCCAGGGCATCCTGGCGGGGACTGTGCTGGCCTTTGCCCGGGCTCGCTGGGGGAGTATGGTGCCACCTCCATGATCGCCGGCTACACCCCCGGCCGCACCGCCACCATCTCCACCACCGTCTACCAGCTCTGGCGCACCGACAACGAGGCGCTGGCGTGCCGCTGGGTGCTGGTCAACCTGGCCATCTCGGCGGTGGTGCTGCTGGCCGTGAACATGCTGGAACAGAAGCAGAAAGGGAAAACGCGATGAGTCTTTTTGGTGGATATTGAAAAGGACTATGGCGGGTTCCATCTCTGCTCCCGGTTTGAGACCAATGGCGGCATTACCGGCCTGCTGGGCGCTTCCGGCTGCGGCAAAAGCCAGACGCTGCGCTGCATTGCGGGCGTCCAGACACCGGATCAAGGCCGCATCGTGCTGGACGGCGTGACCCTCTACGACAGCGAGCAGCACATCAACCTCACCCCGCAGCAGCGGGGCGTGGGGTATCTGTTCCAGAGCTACGCGCTCTTCCCGAACATGACGGTGCGGGCCAACATTTTAACGGGCCTGCGCCGGGAGAAAGACGCCGCCAAAAAGCAGGCCGCCTTTGAGCACGCCATCCATCTGCTCAAGCTGGAGGGGGCTGGAAGACCGCCGCCCGGCCCAGCTTTCGGGCGGGCAGGCCCAGCGCGTGGCGCTGGCCCGGATGCTGGTCTCCCGGCCCAAGGCCCTGCTGCTGGACGAGCCGTTCTCGGCCATCGACAGCCACCTGCGGGATCAGCTGCAGGTGGCCCTGCTGGCCCTGCTGGCGGATTTCCCCGGCGATATGGTCATCGTGACCCACAGCCGGGACGAAGCCTACCACATGTGCGGGCAGATCGCCGTGATGGACGCCGGGCGGGTGCTGGCCCACGGCCCCACCAAGCAGGTGTTTGCCGACCCCGCACCGTGCAGGGCGGCCGCCTGACGGGCTGCAAGAACATCTTCCCGGCCCGCAAGGTGGATGACCACACCATCTTTGTGCCGGACTGGGGCGTCGATCTCCACCCGGCCCGGATGGTCGAGGACGGACTGGTGGCCATGGGCGTCCGCGCTCATTCTTTCCGCCCGGAAGAGGTGCGGAACCCGCTTGCCGTCCACTGCGTGGGCAAGATGGAAGCGCCATTTGAGTGGATCATCCGGATGCGCGCCGAGGGTCAGACCGCCGGAAGCCCGGATCTCTGGTGGCGTGTCTCGAAAGAGATCGTCCCCGAAACCATGCCCACCCGGCTGGGCGTGGCCCCGGAACAGGTGCTTTTGTTCTACGAATAAGACGAATTTTCAACAGGATTCCGATTTGTTGTGAGAGGAGCCGTCAACATGCCGCAGAAAAAGCGGGGCCAGACCCCGGTGGAAGAGGCCGTGGCGCGGATTTTGAACGCGCTGGATGTGCCAGAGAAAACCGAGGAGATCCCGCTGCTGCAGGCGTTGGGCCGGGTGGTGGCGGGGATGTCTGTGCCCGGGTGGCACAGCCCCTTTTGACCGCTCGGCACTGGACGGCTATGCCCTGCGGGCGGCGGACATTGCCGCCGCAGGCCCGGAAACGCCCGTTACCCTGCCCGTCAGCCGGTATCTCTGTGCCGGCAGCGACCCCGGCGGGCCGCTGGCCCCGGGCACGGCTGCCCGCATCATGACGGGGGCCCCGGTCCCCGCCGGAGCGGACTGTGTGCTGCGGCAGGAGGATACCGAGAGCGATGGCCAGACCGTGACGTTCCATGCTCCTGTGGAAGCCCGGGCCAACGTCTGCTTTGCGGGTGAGGACATCGCCCCGGGGAAATGCCTGATCCCGGCGGGCACCCGGCTGGACGAAGTCTGCCTCGGCCTGCTGGCCGGGCAGGGCGTGCAGACCGTGACCGTTTACGCCAAGCCCCGCGCGGCCCTCATGCCCACGGGAGACGAGCTCTGCAGTCCGGAAACCCCGCTCCGTCCCGGCAAGATCTACGATTCCAACGGCCCCATGCTGGCGGCCCGGATGCTCCGCCTCGGTGCCGAGCCCACCCTGCTGGCGGCAGGCCCGGATGACCCCGCCGCGCTGGCCGGAAAGCTGGCCCGGCTGCTGGCGGAGTACCCGCTGGTCATCACCACGGGCGGCGTGTCCGTCGGTGACCGGGACTATCTGCCCCAGGCCGCCGAAGAGGCGGGTGCAAAGCTGCTGTTTTACGGCATCGACGCAAAGCCCGGCACCCCGGCGCTGGCGGCGGGGGAAAGACGGGCATATTCTGCTCTGCCTCTCCGGCAACCCCTTTGCCAGCTTTGCGACGTTTGAGCTGCTGGCCCGGCCCGCACTGGCCAAATTGCAGGGGGGCTGACCCTGCCCCCGTTGCGGGTGAGAGCCGCCCTTGCCAATGGCTTTGGCAAGCCGTCGCCCCTGCGCCGCTTTGTGCGGGCCACGCTGATGGGCGGTGTGGTCACTCTGCCCAAGGGTGGGCACTTCTCGGGCGGCATCAGGGGCGCTGGCGGGCTGCAACTGCCTGGTGGATGTCCCGGCGGGCAGCCGGGCCCTGAATGCCGGAGACGAAGTTGAGGTGATCCTGCTGTGAGCGCGCGAAAGCCCTTTGTAGCCGCCATCAGCGGCATCAAGAACAGCGGCAAGACCACGTTCCTGGAGCATCTGGTGCCCGTTCTGCGGGCACGGGGCTGCGGGTGGCCGTCATCAAGCACGACGGGCATGATTTTTACGGACGTGCCCGGCACCGACAGCTTCCGGATGCGGCAGGCCGGGGCCGACGGCGTGGCCGTCTACAGCGGCCATCAGTGGATGGTGGTCCGCCCCCAGCCCGGCAGTCTGGAAGCTCTTATCGGGCAGTTTGCTGACTGTGACCTCGTTTTGCTGGAGGGACAGAAAGCGTCGCCCTACCCCAAGATCGAGCTGGTGCGGGGCGCGGTGAGCCATGAGAGCGTCTGTGTCCCGGAGACCCTGCTGGCCCTTGCCACGGATACCCCGGCAAGGGTGGACGGCGTGGAGACCATCGGGCTGGAAGACTACGCCCGGGCGGCGGGGATCCTGCTGCACGCAATGCGGCGGTGACCCATACGGAAGAAAAAATCCCCCTTTGCAGCGATGAAACTGCAAAGGGGGATTTCTGCGTGTGTGGGAAATTGCGGTCAGGGCTGCAGCTGAGCTTCCAGCCAGTGGGCAATGTCGGCCATGACCTCCCTGCCGGTTGAGCTCCATCAGCAGCTCGTGGCGCGCCCGGGGTAGAGCTTCTTCTGGATGTTCTGTGCCCCGGCAGCTTTCAGGCTGTCGATGGCGCGCTGGACGCCTTTGCCCTGTTCGCCCACCGGGTCGGCGTCGCCGGCCAGGAAAAGCAGGGGCAGGTCCCTTTTGGGCACCCGGGCCAGAACCGCCGGGTCGTACAGCCGCAGGATGCCGGTGAACATGCTGTAGTAGGCGTTCAGGGTAAAGATAAAGGTACAGCGCTCGTCGGCACGGTAGCGGTCCACCTCCACCGGGTCACGGTTGAGCCAGTCGTGGGCCGTGCGGCCCTCCAGCCCCTTGTTGTACCCCAAAAACGAAAGTCTGGCCACCAGTTTGCTGCGGTAGTGCCAGCCATGGAACACGGCCAGCACCCGGCAGATGGTCCTGGCCAGCTGCACCAGCGCTTTGGGCTGGAAGCCGGTGCCCATGATGATGGCACCGTCCAGCTCCTCGCCCCACTCGCAGAGGTACTGCCGGGCATAGAACGAGCCCATGCTGTGCCCCAGCAGAAAATACGGGACGCCGGGGTAGAGCTGCTTCGTCAGCTTGGTCACGGCGTGCAGGTCCTCCAGCAGGGCGCGGTTGCCGTCGGGTTCGCCGAAGTAGCCATAATCCTCTTTGGTGCGGATGGACCCGCCGTGGCCCAGATGGTCGTGGCCGGTGACGAGGATGCCCCGGGCGGCCAGATACTCGGCCAGAGGCTTGTACCGGTCGATGAACTCCACCATGCCGTGGGAGAGCTGTAGGATGGCCCGCACCTCGCCCTCTTCGGCACACAGCGGAACGCGTGGAGCGTCCGGCCCGGCTCGCAGGAGGGCAGGGTGAAGTCGGTCATCTGGCTCATGGGCTGCCCTCCTTCTCCGCATTATTTTTTTCATGTTGCCGATCTTCTTGCGGCAGGAGGTACAGATGCAGTAGCCTGCATACTGGATGGCATTATCGTCCACCTCGCCGCAGAAATCGCAGCTTCCGGCGGGACGGTGCTTTTTTGAGGATGATCTGATCGCCCTCCACGAAGATCTCGAGGTTGGCATCGTTGTCCAGCTTCATGCTGGTGCGCAGCTCCTTGGGGAGGACGATGCGGCCCAGGCCGTCAACACCGCGGACGATTCCGGTACTCTTCATAGTTTTTTTTCTCCTTTGTCATTTACACCTCAGACAGCCATTTCCCGTTTTCTCCCGGCCCCGATCTCTCCTTCAGAGCCTTCAAAGGAAAATTGTGCCATCTCTCCCACTCAGTATACAAAATTTCCAATCATTCGTCAATGATTGCGTGCAGTTTCGACAAAAATATTTTTCTTTTTGCTTCCAAACGCCCATTCTGCCAAATCTGCGGCCGATTCGTTGACAAAACAGCGCACAGCGATTAAACTAAAAAGGTAGCTATCCGCATTTTTTTGCCTGTAAATATAAAGGAGCGTTTTTCTATGCCGAGCAATAAAGTCCGCACCCGGTTTGCCCCCTCGCCCACCGGCTACATGCACGTTGGCAACCTGCGCACCGCGCTGTACACCTACCTGATGGCCAAGCACGAGGATGGCACCTTCATCCTGCGCATTGAGGACACCGACCAGGGCCGTTATGTTGAGGGCGCAGTAGATGTCATCTACAACACCCTGCGGGAGACCGGCCTGCTGTGGGACGAGGGCCCGGACATCGGCGGCCCTGTGGGCCCCTACGTTCAGAGTGAGCGGATGGGCATGTTCAAGCAGTATGCCGAGCAGCTGGTGGCAGAGGGCAAGGCCTACTACTGCTTCTGCACCGAGGAGCGGCTGGAGGCACTGCACGCCGAACAACGCGCCAACGGTGAGATGACCCACTACGACGGCTGCTGCCGCGACCTGCCCGAGGAGGAGGTCAAGCAGCGTCTCGGCTGCAGGTGAGCCCTACGTCATCCGCCAGAAGATCCCCAAGGAGGGCGTGACCGGCTTTGACGATGTGGTCTACGGCCACATCGAGGTCGAGAACAGCGAGATGGACGACCAGATCCTCATCAAGACCGACGGAATGCCCACCTACAACTTTGCAAATGTTGTGGACGACCACCTGATGGGCATCACCCATGTCATCCGCGGCAGCGAGTATCTGTCCAGCAATACGTAACTGAACGAAGCAATA
>VOFJ01002359.1_pt1 | contig 20299 bp, 29 predicted proteins | sample 5384081 | NCBI WGS metagenome assembly VOFJ01 (sample SAMN12384729, study PRJNA508395) | human gut metagenome | isolation source: healthy gut I | host: Homo sapiens | reverse complement strand
CACATATTGCTTACTATGCTTATAGTATGTATTTGAATTTCTATTTTGGCTTGTACTATTTATATTCTAAAGCACCAATCTTTTAAAAAAATGTTGTTGTAAAGACAAATGGTTTAATTTATAATCAATATAAGGGATGGCTTGTAAGTAGAAATACCAAAGGGAGAATCATTTTAGATTCCTGCTCAATGACTACATAGTAATACTTTCGTGGAAGAAAGCAAGAAATAAATTTTATCAAGGTCTCTAGTAGATGCCTTAAACTTCTTGTATTTTGGATATAATTAATTGTTTTTACTTAATTCAAATTTTACCTACATACATGTGAGGAGTTGTTTTATTTGGAGAAAAAGAAAGAAAGGTGTTCGATTTTGTCGGGGGCGACTCTCGCGGGCAACCGACCATAATACCAGTTGTCACATCTCCAAGAATTAAACCTGAAATCAACCCACCGATCAAAGGACGACCGAGTGTATAGTTCCCGATACTGGAACCTCCCATACCAGGCATTGAAGACAAGCTGGCGAAAATACCAAGCAAGATTGCTTGAATCCATGAAATTGTCATAACAAACGCTCCTTTTGTTTGTAAATTTATTTACCTAACAGATAGGACTGTTAGTTTTAAAAACCAAATTTTGATTTGAAATCATCCCAATAACCGATGGAAACATCTGGCAACAATTGAATTTCACCTTGTAGCCTGCTGCTTGAATGGCTTGAAGGCTTCTGCTTCTTCCTGAGTGATGGATTGGTTATTTCCCAATTTCACAGCCCAGGACGATCATTGGCAGGGGGCCAACAATGATTTCTTTGTAACATCACCTGGGACAAAACCCTTGGTCGACCAAAATTTCCTTCATATCGATTGATTTTTGGTGATTAAGAAGTAACGACTATCTGATTCTGTTACTTTTGCTGATTTTTCTTTTAAAGGCTTCCTTTTGTCCATACAAAGGTTTTCTTGTCTGATGCGCCTTTGTAAGCTTGGATCAAAACACTTGTTTGATGCTGCTGCATCGTTTACAGCAATCAAACCATCACATGGTTTTTCCTTTGCCCAGCGTGTGACTGTCTGACCGTGAATCATGCGGTCATCAATCCGTACAAATGTTACTACCATAAGGTACCTCCCTATTAAATATCGTCATCATCTTCTTCAGCACCAGTGGCTGAAACTTCAAAAAAGGCTGTAGTGCAGATCGTGCTTCTGATAAGATGGTGGCTGACAAATCGTCTCCATCCAACACATCCTTCATCACAACTGCCGTCAAGGCCATGGTGAGGTTCATCCCACCAAGCATCAAGGCTCCATCGAGCTTTCCAGCTTCTTCTAGAACCGTGGCTGCAGTGGTTAATGGACTACCACCTACGATATCTCTGCCAAGACCAAAACAGAATCATCAGCTGTCAATCCTGGAAATGCTCTCTGAAATCAACTGCGAAATCATCGACCGATTTTTCCTTTCTTTGAGTCCAACTGCGATGACCTGATCCAGCTTGTCACCAGCAAACATGGCTAGTGATGTTTTTAGACCTTTCTGCCAGTCCACCATGACTGACCAAAAATGAGGTATTTCATTTTGCTACGCCTCCTTTTATTTGACTCTATTGTAGACTATTTGAAAGCGCTTTTTATACATTGTCAAATGTCACATTCCCAATATGACATTTAGCAATAAAAATGACATCTGTCACTTGACAAAATGCCATCTTTTATTTTACTCTAAACTCCTACCTGTAGACTACTTTCAATCTCCTCTGAATTTGAGGCAAGCGGTTCTTTACATCCTTGATCGCGCAAGGCATTGCCAATCAAGTAGTCCAGCTTTTCTAACACCTCTTTGAGACATTTTTCGGACTACTTTCAACAGCTTGTTCCATGATGCGGTTCAAGGTCTGATTGGTCAAGGAATCTGTTCCAAAATCATCCACCTGCAGAAGGTTTTTACTAGAGCGACTCTTGACTACCTGTGGCATGACAGAGATCCCTTGGGATTGAGCAAAGAGGGGTTTGTTGAATGTCTGGATCCTCTGTCAAAACTTGCATCAGCTCCCAAGCCAACTTGGAATGAGAACTTCGAGCCGACATAGCAAAAGAAGTCGTCGTGACTAAGGTTGCCTTGGTCGTTTTTGACTTAGCAGGCATCGGGATACAGGTCCAGGTGAAGTTTGAATATTTTGAAACATGGTAGGGATAAGGTTTATAGGTCCGATATTGGGCCAAGGTCATGGGATAGAAGGCGACTTTTCCCCTGGTCAAAATCTTTAGAACTCACCTTGTAATTTTTATTTAAATCTTCCATTTTTTGAAGAAAAGTCAAAGACTCTTTGACTTTTTGGAGCTGTCAGCTTGAGCATGCCTCCTTGGAAGAGATGACCTCCATTTGCCGCCAAGGCTTCTTTCCAGGTGTATTCTGTGCTCCCAAATTGGTCCAATTGACCATCTCCATTGGTATCTTTGGTTAGTTTTTTACAAATTGTATAGAACTCTTCCAAGCTCCAACCTTCTTTGGGAACCTCAATGCCTTCTTTATCCAGCAAATCTTTATTGACACACATCAAAATAGGATTACTTTCATATGGCAAGGCATAGGTTTGCCCCCTGATAGACACCTGATTCAAAGGCAACGGGGGGTAAAAGGCAGCTTGATCTTTTCGATCCATATAGCCGTTTAACTTTTCTAATACGCCACGCGCCGCTAATAAGGAAAGATCTTGCTCAGAGACCATAAACACATCTGGTGTCTTTCCTGAGACAATCTTTTCAGAGAGCCAGTCTGAATAATCTGATCTGCGGGATCCCATTTTCATACTCCACACGAACGTGGGGATGAGACTTTTCAAATTTTTCAATCGCACGATCCAAGGCATGGGAACGTTGACTGGTCGGCACATCCCAACTAGAACCTGCATACACGCCAATATGAAGCACGGTCGGTTGCTGTTTCCACCAATAAAAAACTCGCGCTCGCACAGAGCGCAACAAGGACCAAGCCCCCAACAAAGATGCTTTCGCTTCAATTTCATTCCTGTATTTCCTTTAGAAAAATCACGTCTCGTCACTCCAGTTTGACTGACCAGATCGCTAATTGTGTTCGATCCCGTAGGTTTAATTTTGCCAAAATCGTTGATAAGTAATTGCGCACGGTTCCTTCTGACAAGAAAAGTTTGGCGGCAATTTCTTTGTTTGACTCGCCATAACCAACTTCTTGGATAATGCGCCATTCTGTTGTGCTCAAATCCTTGACATTGTCCTCATCCACAGCAATAGAGAAGTTGGATTTAGCCATTTGTGAGAAAATTTGAAAGACTTTGCTAGCGATATTCAGGGTTAATCATAGCTCCACCCTGATACACCACCTTAATAGCTTCGTAGAGCTCGTCTGTCGAGGTCCCTTTTAAGAGATATCCTGAAGCACCATACTTGAGCGCACTGTAGATAAATTCATCATCGTCAAAGGTCGTTAAAATAATAATTTTGATATCCGATAGTGTTCTTTTTTACTTTTTTGTCGTTAAAACCCCATCCATCCCTGGCATCCGGATATCCATCAAGATTAGGTCAGGATGGGTTTGGGGAATGCTAGACAGGACGTGATTGCCGTCTTCCACTGTGGCCACCACTTCGATATCGGGGTGGGCTGACAAAATAATTTTCAGAGATTCTCGAATCAAGGCCTGGTCATCTGCCACCATTACTTTTATTACCATCTCTTATCTCCCTTCTTTATATTTCGGTAAACTGACGCGTGAAAAAATCCATCGCGGCTTTCAAATTGAAGCTGTCCTCCTAGGATAGAAATTCGTTCCATCATCTGTTTGAGTCCATAGCCATAAGTCAAGGTTTCAAACCCAACCCCATTGTCCTGCAACTCGATCAGGTAATCTTCTTCATCCTCAAAAAAAATGAAGGCTCATCTGACTGGCATGACCGTGGCGAACCGCATTGGTCATAGACTCTTGGATCACACGAAAGATCGTATCTTCAATCATGACGTCCATATCGACATCGACCCATTCATAGTGTAAATCAACCTGCAAGTTGGAAAGCGTCTGGTTGCGGATCATCTTTTCTAAAAGCATCTTTGGAGGGTTCGTCCCTCAAGGGCACCTTAATGGAGGCGGTTGAGAGACCCTCTCACATCCTTGAATTCCTTCACGAACCACTTCTGATACGCCACCTGCTCTTTTGCTCGATTGGGGATCGATATCAATCAAGACCCCCAACAGCATCTAAACCTGCCGAGATCCCCGTTAGCGCATGCCCCAAAGGTATCGAATCTCCTGAGCAATCGCTTGCGCTCCTGATCTTCTGCAATTTTCTCAGACAAGGCCATATAGTTGTTCAACTCCGTATTGACCTTCGAAACCATGGCCAACTCTTCTTCCACTTCGTGGTTTTCCGCAAGGACATTCATAATATAACAACAAAAGCGAAATAATGAAGAGAACCATATTCAAGGCATAGAGGGAATTCTTTAAGAAAAGGCCAGAACTGAATAGAGGCGGGATAAAAATGAATATAGACATCCAGAGAAGGTATCGGAAAGAAAAAGCGAAAAGACGTCTGAATTGGTCACAAGAAGAATCAAGAAACTCACTAGGATAAAGGCAAACCAATACTTGCGGTCCTAAGCTTGGTATTCAACTCTTTGGAACCATAGAAGATATCCGCAAAAACCAATAGAATAAAGCCCGTTATAAGCTACATTTTGGACCCACATCAAGAGCAACATCAGGAGGATCTCCAGAATGTTCCACTGATCCAAAAATAGACCATCTACTCGTTTTGAGACCGGTAACGACTCATGGAGATCAAGGCAATCCCAGCAAATAAGAGCGCAGACAACCAAAAAGTTGTAGAGGGCGCAAAAAGGAATACGCTCTAAGCGTTCTACTAATAGAGAAGCTTGTCGTTGGGCAATGATATAGTTGGTTGCTTGAAGAGAAATGATGCTATTGAGCATCACAGCGATAAAATTTCACGACCATCAGGATGGCCAAACTGTATCTCACACCTCTAAATTTTTCTCATTACTGCCACCCATTCACACATCAAATTGATCGATGTTTTCCTTTGTCATCATTTGAACCGGAATGGTTATTTCTTTTTGCAGCTTTTCCCAGCCGTCATATCTTGGATGACCTCCATCACGCGGTCTCCCATCTTCAACGGAGACTGGGCAACGGTTCCTACGACATCATCTGTCGAGTGCAGCAAGGCTTTCATATCTGGTGAGCCATCGATCCCATAAATCGCAATGGGATGGGTGATTCCTTGCTCCTTGATCGCTGCTAAAAGCTCCTATAGCTGAACGGGTCATTTTAGGGCAACTAGTGTATCGACATTCCCCTGACTTTAAGAACTTACGGACAGCTGGCATGGCGATCTCCGTCTGACCCTTGGTTTCTAGTTCCGAGATAATCTCATAAGACCCATGTCCTTTGATGGTATCCTTAAATCCCCTGAATCCGCGTATCTGCTGAAACAGTCCCCTTTGTGCTCCAAGAGAAGGATCTGAGCATTTGAAGAGCGTTTCATCAGCTCTTTTCGCAATCAAGACTCCTGCTTTGGTAGTTGTCGGAGACAATGCTGGCATCCGGCTTAAAATGCTTGAGCTGGGTATCAACTGCAATGATCTTAATTCCTTGTTTTCTAGCTTTTTTAAGAGCCCTTAAATGGCTGACTATCCCCTTTGACCGAATTAATCACAATCACATTTACTTTTTGGGCGCAAAAATCATCGATCTGCTGGCTCTGCCTTTTTTCATCCAATTCCGGATCTCGGAACAGATACAAGAGCACCTCTCTCATCGGCAATTGACTAATTTCCGAATGAATACTTTTATAGAACTCATTGTTCATGGTCATATAGGTGACACCGATCTTGGTCTGATCCTTGATGCTACTGGTTTGACAAACGGCATAGATCCACAAGAGGATGCAAGCCACTGGAATCACCAGTAAAACCCGTTTTATCAGCCATTTCAACCGTTCTTTTCTTTTCTTTCTTTCCCCTTCAAACTCCGTTCCTTTTTCTGAAAATTTTGAATATATATTACTTTATTTTACTACTTTTTTCAAGAAAAGTGCTGGCTTTTATTGTACAGATGCATATTTTTGATTTATTTTTAAAAGACTTGTTCCCGAATGAAATCCCCCTAAAGTAGCAAAAAAAGCTGGTCTATAAACGAACCAGCTTTTTTTTTTTCTAAAAAAGGAAGATCTTCCTCCTCTAAAAAAATGATGTCGGCTAAATCTCCCGTTCCACCATTTTCACGCATCGCTCGCGCTGAGCGCGGCTCTCTATCAACTGAAAACTTTGGCAGAGGACCTCTGTCACATACCGCATGATGCCATTTTTCTCGTAGCGGCGCGTCCGAATCTCCATCCAAAGAGATCAAGCTCCCTTTACTGGCATAATAGCCATGGTTTCAGCCAATTCAGACAACGACATTGACAAAATCAGCCTTCGCTCCCCGTTTTGTCTCTGCGACGATTGACCGCAACGGTCACTCGGGCAACGGATTTGTCTGTGCTGGTTTTTATGTAATTCTGGGGCGCCAATTGCATGACCGATTAAAAATAACTTTTATTATACATCATTTACCTCCTATCTATTTATTCGAAAAAAAATTTCAAAAAATGGAGGTGACAAAACAATCAAAAAAAATCTAGGATTCCAAAACATCCTAGATTTTCCCTTTATTCATGCCAGTGACGAGCAGGATCTGCAGCAAATCCCTGCTTACTTGCGTCATCCAATTCAATAATGCCTCGTTTTTGAGGAGCATTTGGCAAGTGCAATTCACGCGGACTGCACATCATACCATAGCTTTTTTCTCCACGAAGGGCCCTTGGGAAAATCAAGCTACCATCCGGCATCATGGCACCTGGAAGAGCGACAATGGTCTTTAGACCCACCCGCGCATTTGGAGCTCCAGCTACGATCTGAACTGTCTTATCTGGTCCAACTGCTACCTGGCAGATATTCAAGTGGTCACTATCTGGATGGGCCACCATTTCAAGGATTTCTCCCACCACAAATTTTGGTTCCCGATCGTTGACCAAACGTTCTGCGAAGCCTTCTCTTTCCAATTCTTGGTTCAAACGAGCTACTTGCTCATCTGTCAAAAAGACTTGGCCCCTTGCCTTCGATGGCGAAGAAAGATGAGGCATCAAAGATATTCCAGGCAACGGTTTTCTTGGTTGTCCTCACGGTAAACGCGAGCCACTTTCCCTTTTTCTCTCCACCGCGAGCTTTGCTTCCCACTATTTTTCAAGGTCAGCATCAATACATCGCCGACTTGTTCTTTTGTTGTATGTTACAATCATGTTTTTCTCCTATTTTAATCCTGCTAAGAATGCTGTAATCTGCGCTTTGGTTTTCCGATCCCGATTGACAAACCGACCCGATTTCCTTATCCTTTTCCAGAACCACCAAACTTGGGATCCCATAAACATCCCAGACTTTCGCCAGATCCATATAGGCATCTCTGTCAATCAAGATAAAGGTAAATTCGGGATTTTCAGCTTCAATCTCCGGCAAAAAGGCTTGAGGTAACGACAATCCCCACACCAGTCGGCTGAAAAGACAAAGACTTTCTTGCCATCTTGCTCTACGTATGAAGCAATTTCTTCTAGAGAATTTGGTGTAATCATAATTTTTCCTCTTCGTAATGCAAGAGACCGTCCTCATAGACAAAAGCGGTAATGGCGCTCATCTTCAAAAATGACGCCTCCTACTAAGCGCTCTTCACTAGACTCGTAGAGTTCCACATACACAGAGTCGCAATCGTCCCCATGGCTTCCATTTGCTCCCGTACTTCTGCTACCAATTCTTCTTGGGTACGAAGACGCTTTTGATCTTTTGCAATTTTATAAACACCGGCCGCAAGGGCTCCTGCACTTGCTACAGCCAGACTAGACAAAATAATTTTTTTAGCTTTTTCATAGTGCCTATTGTAACACAAAATAAGCAGAGGGACAACGGTCTAGGCTAGATCTCTCCCTCCGCTTTTTGGGACTGATTTCCATAATAACGCTACCATCCTTGTAGAAAAAGTGATAAAAATAGCATCAGAAAGAAGGTAACCTATGACTGATTTATTTTCTAAAATCAAAGAAGTAACTGAAATCCCTGCTATCTCAGGTCATGAAGCTCCTGTACGGGATTATTTGCGCCAACAATTGACCCCTCATGTGGACGAAATCGTGACAGATGGTCTGGTGGGATCTTTGGAGTCAAACATTCAACAGCTGCCGATGCCCTCGTATCTTAGTAGCTGCTCACATGGATGAAGTTGGTTTTATGATCAGCGAAATCAAAGCTGACGGAACTTTCCCGTGTTGTCCCAATCGGGAGGTTGAACCCGAGCAGCCAACGTTCAAACTTTACAGGACGGACGTGAATACCCTGCTATTTCAGGATCTGTTCCTCCTCATTTGACACGTGGAACAGGTGGACCAACCGTACCTGCCATTAGCGACATCGTCTTTGATGCAGGCTTTAGGCTCTAAAGCCGAAGCTGAAAGCTATGGGGTCCGTCCTGGAGATACCTTGGTCCCCAGATAGCTCTGCGATTCTTACTGCGAATGGTAAAAACGTCATCTCAAAGCATGGGATAACCGCTACGGTGTCTTGATGGTCAGCAATTGGCCAAGAGCCTTTCTGGACAAAGCCTTAAACAACGAACTCTATGTAGGGGCCAACGTTCAAGAAGAAGTGGGACTTCGTGAGCCCACACTTCAACCACTAAATTTGATCCTGAAATCTTCCTTGCTGTTGACTGTTCGCCAGCAGCCGATGTCTTTGGAGACCAAGGCGCGATTGGGGAAGGAACACTGCTTCGCTTCTTCGATCCAGGTCACATCATGCTACCAAATATGAAAGATTTCTTGCTCACTACGGCTGAAGAAGCGGGCATCAAATTCCAATACTATTGTGCCAAAGGTGGTACCGATGCAGGTGCAGCACACTGAAGAACGGTGGAGTCCCATCAACCACTATTGGTGTCTGTGCAACGTTACATCCACTCTCACCAAACCCTCTATGCCATGGATGATTTCTTACAAGCGCAAGCCTTCTTTTAAGCATTGGTTAAGAAATTGGATCGCTCTACAGTTGATTTGATCAAACACTATTAAACAACATCGATCACGAAGCCCCCGTAAAAAGGGGCTTTTTTTAGGGAAAACAAGGTTCTCTTTGAAACTTTCCAGCGTGAGTCACCATTAAGCCCTTTGGCATCCACACTCCCCTTAGGAAAGTATCTTAGAATATTTTATCTTCCATCTGTTTTCTGATATAATATGAAAAGAATGAAATGGTAGGGAACGGAACACTCATCCTTGGATTTGTGAGGCAGACCCTTCCCTTATATACAGGAGTTTTACATGAAAAACAAGCTTTTTAGTTCTGAAAAGTATTTGAACTTGCAACGCGACCACATTATTGAGCGGGATCAACCAATTCGATGGCAAAGCTCTACCTTGAATTTGGTGGTAAGATGTTAGAAGACTTCCACGCTGCTCGTGTCCCTCCTGGATACGAACCAGACAATAAGATCAAGTTGCTCCAAGAATTGCGCGACCAGGTGGAAATTGTCATTGCCATCAACGCCAACAACATTGAGCACTCAAAAGCCCGTGGGGATCTAGGAATTTCTTATGACCAAGAAGTGCTACGCTTGATCGACAAATTCAATGAATTGGGGATCTTTGTAGGCTCTGTCGTCATCACCCAATATGCTGGACAAGCTGCAGCAGATGCCTTTCGCAAACAACTGGACAAGAGCGGGATCGCCTCTTATCTCCACTATCCGATCAAGGGCTATCCGACCGATATGGACCACATCATCTCTCCTGAAGGTATGGGGAAAATGACTACATCAAAACTAGCCGCAATTTGGTCGTTGGCGACAGCTCTGGACCTGGTTCTGGTAAGCTGGCAACTTGTATGTCCAATATGTACCATGACCAATTAAATGGGATCAAATCAGGTTATGCCAAGTTTGAAACCTTCCCAGTATGGAATCTTCCTTTGCACCACCCAGTTAACTTGGCTTATGAAGCAGCGACTGCAGATCTAGACGATGTCAATATGATCGATCCTTTCCACCTCCAAACCTACGGAGAAACAACGGTCAATTACAACCGCGATATCGAAATCTTCCCTGTCTTGAAGCGCATGTTGGAACGCATCTTAGGAACCTCTCCTTACGCTTCTCCAACAGACATGGGCGTCAACATGGTTGGCTTTGCCATTGTGGACAATGACGCTGCGATTGAAGCTTCCCAACAAGAAATCATCCGTCGCTATTACCAAACTATCTTGGATGTCAAAGCTGAACGTGTCGGTGAAGGAGCTGTCAAGAAGATTGAGCTCTTGATGAATGATTTGGGCATTACTCCAAATGATCGGAAAGTGACCGTTCTTGCCCGCCAAAAAAGAAGAAGAAACAGGTGAGCCAGCCTTGGCCTTGAATTTATGAACGGCGAGATGGTAACCGGAAAAACCTCTGATCTCTTTGGCCCAACCGCAGCCCTCTTGATCAATGCGATCAAAGAAATTGGCGCATATTGATAAAAAGAAACCAAATTAATCGAGCCAGAATACGTCCAACCTATCCAAGGCTTGAAGATCAATCATTTGGGTAGCCGTAATCCTCGTCTCCACTCCAACGAAATCCTTATCGCTCTTGCCATTTGCTATGAGCAACGAAGATGCAATGCATGCTAAAGCTTGCTATGCAAAAATTGACAGGCAAGTTGCTTCGAAGCTCGCAACGTCAATGGACCCTGTCTACCAATACCGTGATGCTAACGACACGAAAGAATCAAAGAATGTCCAGATTGAACAAAGTCTTCTTAAAAAAACTTTCGGTGAGTCAACGTCACGAACTTCTACGAAGTTCCATAGCTAATTATTGAGCCTAAGGTCTCAATACGATCCTTGAGTCGTTTCAGGCACTCGTGGAAAGTTTCAGAATATGATTGAATAACTATAACAGTATAATTTTTTAAAAATTGATTAGATTTTATTAAAAGATTCGTTTCTCAACGCTCTCAACAATCCTTCGAGGATTGTTTTTATAATGCAAAAAAGAAAACTATTTGACGGCATCCCATAATTGGCGAATGGGCTTTCTTTGAACAGGGTCCACAAAATGAGGAGCAATTTCATTCAAAAGATTCTAGGACAAAGGCACGTTCTGCCACATAAGGATACGGTAGATCAAACTCCGGACTGTAACAAATGGTGTCCTCCATGTAGGCAGATCTAGATCAATCACACGTGGCCCCCACTTGACCTCACAGAACGTCCATTTCCTGCTCAATGGCAAGTAAGGTCTCTAATAAATCCTCTGGGGTCCATCAGGTTTCAACTTCGCACCTGGGTTAAAAGGGTATCCTGCTCACTCTCCCCAAGGTTCTGTTTCAATCCTTGTGGATGTCTGAAGAAGGCAGATACCTCGATCAGCAGCAGGTTTTCTAGCACTTGAATCTCTAGTTGCAGTTGTTTATCTCCCATATTGGTGCCAAGCCCAATAAAGGCCCGTTTTTCTCCCGTTCGATTGTCACCAACAAGTCTCTAATGGCAAGGAACAAGCAGGGCCAGGGGCTTTTTCAACTCCAGACGAACTTTTCTACAAAGGCATAGCTTTTTCGAAAATCTTTTGCACCAATTGAAAGGCCACCGTTTCAATCAGATCGATTTTTCTGCCTGCATCCACTCGGTCAATTGTTCCCGCTAAGATCCCGTAATGGATCGAAGCTTCCAAATCACTGTGCGGGCAGCACGGTCATTCATAATCCACCCAGGTCTGGAGGACAAAGCGTTGTCCCAATTCTTTTCTGCTGGAAAAACATGATAGGCGTATACCTCTAAGTCCTTTGATCCGTAATTGATCCACTCTCTTCACCTCTTATGGCCCAGCCATTAGTAAATGCCCCTTAGGTTTATAGGCTTCATTTCAAGTCTTTATCTGTCGCAAGCAATCCACACGCAGCAGTTGTCACTATAGCAGTCCCAGGTTTATTTTGACACCCCGCATGTTCATACACATATGTTCTGCTTCTACCCAGACAAGGCACCTTTGCGCTCAAGATATTCCATCAAGGCATCTACGATTTCTGCCGTCAATCGTTCCTGAATCTGTGGTTTTTTAGCATAAACTTCCGTACAGGCAGTTTTGAAAGCCCAGCAACACGGCCATTTGGAATGTAGGCAATGTGCACTTTTCCATAAAACGGCAAAAAGTGATGCTCACACATGGAATGGAAGAAAATATCCTTCCTCAACCACCATATTGTTATCAATGATTTAAATGATTTAGACAGGTGCTCTTCTGCCGTCTGTCCTAGTCCTGAAAAATTTTTGGTACATCTTTGCAATGCAGGACAGGGTTCTTGAAGCCCTTCATTGTTCTCATCTTCACCGACTGCCTCGATAATCATTTTTACTGCTTCTTCAATTTTCTTTGTATCCATATCATCTCCTAGTTGGATTTTTCTGTTTTTAATAAATAAGGTCGTACTTGGCTAAGGAAATAGAGCGATCCTGTTACAATGAGGAGCTCATCATCTCCAGCTTGCCAGTTTTGTAAAATTCTCGCCAGTTGACTTCCTCAAGCTGGTGGTGGTTTGCAGCAGCTGTCATCTCTTCTTGAGAATAGGCTCTTGGATGTCTTCAAAAGGTCGTGAGGATCAAGCGACTATTTTCCAGTTCCTGCCACTGAATGAGCATCTCTTCTAAGGCTTTTTGGTCCGATGCAAAAAAAAGAATGGTCTTTTTGACTTAGGAACAGTTCTCAAGACTTTTGCGATCAAAGGGCGCAACGGCATGGGGGGGTTATGGGCCCCGTCCAAGCAAGATCATGGGTTTTCGAGATCACTTCATCCGACCAGGCCAGACAACCTGACACAAAGCCTTATCTCACCAACTCTTTTGACAAGAGTTCACGCCCTTCTCTTTCAAAAAGCACATCACAGATACTGATAGCAAGAGCTGCATTTCTGGCCTGGTGATGACCTAAGAGTGCTACTTGATAAGAAAGCTGTTTCTCTTTTGGAACTGTGATAAAGAAAAAAGGATTGGCCCGATAGATAAGAGGCTTCTAGCTCAACTTGGTAATCTCTGTCATAGGCTGTTATCGGTGCCTGCTCTTGAATCGCAATGCCTTCAATGACTTGGCTAGCTTCTGCTTCTAATTTCCCTAGAACCAGAGGAATTGCAGCTTAATGATACCTGCCTTTTCACGGGCAATGGAAGCCAGATCTGGCCCAAGAAGAGCGACATGATCCAAGCCAATCGAAGTGATCGCAGTCAGAATGGGCTGACAGACATTGGTACTGTCTAGTCGCCCCCCATACCGACTTCCATGATCACATAATCCAGCTCCTCATGAGCAAAAATAATCATAGGCGACCGCCGTCATCACTTCAAATTCCGTCAAACCTTGAAAGATGTCTCTGATTCTTCAGCTTCCAAGAGCCGTTGGTAGCTATCCAGATAGGTTGCAGGTCTTGATCCGCAATAGCTTCGCCATTAATGGTGATTTGGTCATTGTAATGGATCAGATAAGGAGAGGTAAAGACTAACTCGTAAACCTGCCTGCCTCAAGAAGTTGGGACAAGGTAGCAATGGTAGATCCCTTGCCATTAGTCCCCGCAACATGAATGACCCGACAGTCTAGGTGAGGATTTCCTCTCAACGCCAAGAGCTTCCATGCGCTCCAAGCCGAAATGGGATCTTGGGAACGATAGGCTTCAGCCAACGAAGATCCAACTGATGTTCTTTTGTCTTCATTTACTTGTATTGTTTTAAATTAGTATCTGCTGCCTCTTGGGCTTGGAAAATGGCTTGGCCCAGACTGGCTGCCATCTTGTGTAGGGGAATATCATGCACCCGCACCACTTCGACTCCTTGACTGGCTGCAATACTCGTCAAATGGCTCGAAGCCGTCCCGATTCCAAAAACCAGTCTCCGTTGCAGGATCTGTCTCAAATCCAGCTTCTTCAATAATATTGACCACAAAACGTTTGCGGGAGACCCCTAGAAAGATCGGATAACCTTTTTGGTGGATGGTTTCAAGCTCTTGTAATAAGAGTAAGTTCTCGCGCTTGGTCAAACCAAAGCCGATACCAGGATCTAGCATGATCCGTTCCGCCTGGACACCGGCTTCTTTTGCGACCGCAAGCGAGCGGTCAAAGAAGGTCCACATCACGTCTTGAATCGGTTCTTGAGCCATTGTTTGAAGCTCTGCTTCTGTAAAAGCTGGTTCAAAACCAAAAAGTTGGAAAAAATAGTGGAACTTGGATGATGCGGTCTTGCCATCACTGGATTAAACATGAGAACTGCGCTGGCTTCATGCTCTGCAACCACAGTAGCCATCTTAGAATCTCCAAGAAAACCAGTAATATCATTGACAATATCGGCTCTCAGCTTCGAGCCGCCGCCACCTGGGACTTCCAGGTATCCACTGATATCAAGACATCACTTTCTTTCCGAATGGCTTTTAATCACTGGAACCACGCGGCCAATCTTTCTTGGATCTCCACATAATGACTTCTGGTCTGGTTGATTCTCCTCCGATATCCGAGGATCTGAGCTCAACTTCTTGGATCAGTTTTCTCGCCTGCTGCAAAGGCTACATCCAACTCTCGTATACTTACCGCCATCAGAAAATGAATCCGAGTGACATTTAAGATCCCACAAAGAAGGGGCCCTGGCCACTCAGCCATTTTTTTATCAATCATTTTTCGTTCTCCTTTGATTCCCTTCCTACAGCATGATTGCGAATAAAAGAGGCTAGAACAAGTGTTCTAAACCTCTGAGTCTACTCTCCATACGGATTTCTTTTTTTCTGACCTTCTGTAGGATGGTTCTGCATCAAAACTCATTGGTACCTATTTTATCATAATTTATCATGGAAGAAAACTCTCCATACTGGCAATAAACAAAGGAGTATGACCACCGGATAATAATAAGCCAGCGCATTCAAGGTCATGAAGGCAAATGCTATACTCGATCCGCTTTGTAGCGATAAGCCACCCAAGTTAAGATCAAGGACATCCCCTCCGTAAGCTACCCATTCCCCTAGGGTACTCGGTCCATGCAAGTAAGTAAAAAGAGAGCACCAGCTAGGTAACCGATTGGTTCTGCCCCTCGAAAGATCAAACGAGGGATGATGGCCCGACAGAGCAGCTCTTCTAGAATCGGAGCAACAAGGATCACGACCATGCCCATAGCAAGAAAAAGGGAGCATGAGATTGCAGTTCATTCAGAGCCGCTTTGGTTTGCCGTCGTACCACCTGCCTCTTGTTTTCAACAAAGGATAGGCGAGCAGGTTATTAGCCATCAACAAGAGAGAAGAAAAAGAAAATTTCTCCCCCAGAGCCAAAGCTGGCTATGACCCGAACATCTAAGTTCTCCAGAGGGCTCATCTTAATGACCTTATAAAAACAAAGAGCACCGCCACTGTCACCAAGAGAGTGAGGATAGTGACCCACCTTGCAGCCATTCCTTCTTGAAGGGAATAAACCATAGTGATGAGGGGAAATTGTGAGAGAAAGAATAAGGGCACAAAAAAAAGAAGGAGCCAGAGGGCATTCTTACATAATGGGTGCTTTCGAACAAAAAGACTGTATATTTTTCAATGGACAACCTCTTTCTTGTATAAATAAGAAGACTGGGGCTTTCGCCTCCAGCCTTCTCTCTTTATTACAGTTTACTGATTTTTGAAACGTTCAACGTCACGCGCAATCACCAACTCTTCATCCGTTGAATCACCAATACCTTCACACGGAATCATCTGTGGAAATGTCTCCGACAACTCCAAAGACGTTCTTTTCAGGGTCGACCTTGCAGCCAAACCAGCTGATGCCATTGATAATAGAAGAGCGAACGTTTACTGCATTTTCACCGATTCCTGCTGTAAAGATGATGGCATCTGCCCATTCAAGACAGCCAAGTATTGACCGATGTATTTTTGCAAACGATCGATAAAGATATCGTAAGCCAATTTGGCTTTTTTCATCTCCATTGTGCATCGCTGTATGGATATCCCGCATGTCACTAGAAGATCCAGAAACACCCAGAAGACCTGATTCACGATTGAGGATACGGGCTGATATCTTCAGGCTTATTGAAATCCTCTGTATGTTCCATCAAGTAAGGAATAATCGCTGATCGAGATCCCCCTGTACGGCCTCCCATCATGACTCCACCTAGAGGGGTGAAGCCCATTGAGGTATTTGACAGAGATTCCCTTGTCAAATCGCTGTAACAGATACAGACTATTCCCAACGCAGGTGATCAATTTCAATTCTTCTAATGGTTTTCCAAGAAGTTTAGCAGCTTCACCAGCTACATACTGATGACTGGTTCCATGAGCGCCGTATTTACGGACCTTATTTTCTGTGTAATATTTAGTTGGAAGAGGGTAACGATAAGCTTTTTCCGGCATGGTTGTATGGAAAGAAGCTATCAAATACCACAACACTGGTAATATTTGGACAAATCTCTAAAGGCACGAATTCCAGCTGCATTTGCAGGATTATGAAGAGGTGCTAACAAAGACAATTCTTCTACTTTTCGAAGGACTTCGTCATCTACCAAGGCAGAATCCTTTTGAAGTATTCTCCACCAGCAACGACGCGGTGGCCCACACCTGTAATCTCATCGTAGGATTTGATAATATCAAAAGCGAATCAAATCATCCAACAAAATTTTTACAGCTTGTGTATGGTCCTGATATCTAATACTTGTTTTTCAGAGCGTCCATCAAATTTAACGGTTGAAATAGAATCCTTCAAACCGATCCGTTCAATCAACCTTTTTGCAAGAACAGTTTCCTCTGGCATTTGGTACAATTGCCATTTCAAACTAGAGCTTCCTGCATTAATAGAAATTGTTTTCGACATATATTCACCTCATTAAGCGTTTTCACTTCCTCTATTATATCAGATCTTTGATCAAATTTCACTATCCTTTTAACCAGTTTTGGAAACTTTCCATGAAGAGTGAACCACCTTGGTTTGATCCCAGATCGGTAAAGGATAAACAAAGGGCTGAACAGACTCTCTTTTCTTGTTTTCGTAGGACGAAAATCGTCTTAGCATAGGCTGGATTTGAAAAAGAGATTCTGGCAAGGTCAGCATGGCAAGGATTTGGGCCTTGTCTGTTAGCCAAGCTTTCAACAGATCACTCTGAGGGCTCGTCAAGAGGTTATTTGGAGCTAAAAAGATGGCAACTCCTTGAGGTTTCAGATATTTCAGAGCCTGTTCCATCATGAGGTGATGGGCATAGGTATGGCCTTCGGAGCTCGCCACCTGATAGCGCTGTGCAATCGCATCATCTGGATAATAACCAATTGGTAAGTCGCTAACGATCAAGTCACTTTCTTTCAACACTTGCGGACGCACCGCATCGCCTTGTGCAAAGACAACACTGGATTCCATCACATCTGCGATACTAGCAGATAGATCAATCAAGAGATCATCTACCTCCAATCCTAAAGTAATCAATCGTGAGACGGCTATTGTTGACAATAGTCTCAGCGAGATTTCCGGTTCCACTTCCCACTTCTAAGACATCCAGTTGGTCGCCTTTGGCCAACTGATCGATCAAAAATGTAATGATAAAACCAATCGCATCTGGTGTGAACTGGTGATTCGCTTGTGTTCTGCTCTGTCTGAGTAGCTTTCATAAAAAAAGGAATTCGGTAGGCTCTGCGCCATTCTTCCTTACTTAAACCTAGTTCTTTTTTTTTTTTTGCTATTGTTTTTTTAACAATGTCTAAATCAGTCTTGCCATCCAAATACATGGCATTTTGTTCAATCAAGGCGTCATAAAAGTTGGTCGACAATTCATTTTGAATACTTTGAGTGTTTTCTAATAGATAGGTATAAGCTTGTTCAATTTTTTTCGAAATTCATGATTTCCTCCGCACCCTATCATACCAAAAATTAGTCTTTTTTCGCTATTTTCTGATGGCTCCTTGATCTCGTTTGAAGTCTCTTCAGAAGGCGTTTCCCCCTGTCTTCGCCTTTATCTTTCCGCGTCTTTTTCTTTTTAGCTTTCTTGCTTTCTTTTTTCTTCCTCACAGGAAGGACAAACTCATAGCTTTTTCGCCATCCATCTTAGCCTGGGCATGAAGAAAATCAGTGTCCTTCTGTAGCTGAACAACTTCCAGACTTTAAATGAATCTCTGATGTCTTCATCACTTTTCTCTTTTCAAGAGCTACCGCACAAAAGCATAGGCCCGAAGGCGATCTTGACTCGTCTTTAAGAGATCCGTCTTCTCCGCAACCCGACGGTGGAAAAACTGAAGCAAGAGACTAAAAATCGCCGCCATCAAGAGGGCGTAGAGCAAGACACCAGCCTTAACTTTTTCATTTTGTATCGCTGGTACCATGGTAGACATACTTTTCTAGACCTTCTCTTCAAAATCCAACCGCAGATGAAGCAATCTCCCTCCCCAAGCCAAATTTGGCTAGAGCGAACACCTGAAATCATAGGGCTGATAGCCCCCTGCCCCCATCATCTGTTTTCGGATATCATCTCCTTTAGATTGGCCCAATAGCAATTGGTTTTGATCCTGAACCAAGTGATATGATTGTCCGCTACTTTTTTCAAAATGACTCCGGTCCAATTCCACCCTCCTGCAATTGTTGCTGAAAAAAGTATCCATTCTTCCTGCTTTTTGATGCGCCTTGGTGTCCAATTCAGCATGCAGAAGCTTGGTCAAGCCTTGAAAGACCAACACACCTCCACTGAGCACTAAGGAAACGGCCCAACGGCTTCGAGAAGGGTAAAGGCCTTTGACCTTTTCTTTTATTCCACATGCAGCTCCAACCTTTCCTTGATGATAGACCGTGAGTTGATCCTGGCATCTTTTTTCGACTTGAACCTGAATACCATTGGCCTCTAGATGATTTTTTGCCCCTGTCTGAAGCGCCATTTGAGCGACAGATAAGACCTCTACCTCTTTGAAAAATCCGCTGTCGCTCCTTGCGCGAACGCCGGATCTCCTAACAATAAGGTCGTAATCATGGCAAATAAACCCAAGGCTACCAAAGATTCTATGAGAATACTAGCGGGAACGGATGCTTTTTTAATTTTCCCCATTTCAAGCGACAGTTGATAGGTCACCACTCCTCTCTGTGTCTGAAAGTGAACATTGGCCGGGGATGAATTGCCACCTGCTGCTCGGTCTAAACGAATAGTTTTTAGGATCTTGCAAAATGACAGAATCAGGAATCTCCACCGTCTGGTAAGGCGTTTGAATCTTTCCTTTGCAGTCACTTCAACATCCAATTCCGTTTGCCCCCCTTGCCAGCGCTTGTTTTCACAGCTTTCTTGATAGAGGTGTTCAAACTCTGCAAAAATACTTTTTTCTTCCACCTGCTGAAAGCTCGTCTTGATCGATCCCGATAAGCCCAGATAGATAAAAACTGACGATCATCAAGGTCAGAAGGGTCTCCACCAAAGTGAAGGCCTTTAATCTGCAACCGCACGAGTTTCTCCACTATTTTTCGCATAATAGGAACGGTAGGATTCCTGCTTGTTTGTTGGTAATATTTCCATCAGCAACTGCCTATTACGTATTGCTCTCTCCATCCTCTACAGCGTATACGGCACTTTGTCCGGAGGGATGATCTCATCAAAAGGCGTATTTTTCAGCCTGTCCAGTCTATAAATTGTCGGCCAGATTTCGTGAATCTGCGGATTATCAAAGAAAAAAACTTGCCTCTTCAATGATGTCATTGCTCTGAAAAATGCTCCGGATCGTCTTGAGTTCGTTTTGAGAAAACTTTTACCAGCTGCAAACCATCCGCATCCATATCGGACGTACAAAAAGCGAACAAATTCCCTCTGGCTGAGCGCTGAAGACGCGCTAGTATCAATTCTGGCCGCATTGGACGCTGTCTCTATGCGCAAATTCTGAGCGCTGCGGCAGAATCCTTTTCAAAGCTGTCATAGACAAACTCGATCCTACCCTTGATCCACAGTGCGGCAATGATTACGCATGGAATGATCCATATTAGCGACAACATTTTAATGATTTTCGCTGCCAATCTGGTTTTCCCTGGGAAGCATACTCTTTTGGGCACGATACAACACCTCCTGCGTAAATCATTATAGCATGTTGACACTTGTTTCGACAAAGGGAAAGGCGGTGGGCAAGTGCCCACCGCCCAAAAATTCTACTTACTGAAAGAGCGCCTTCCGCACATCCAGCAGGTTCTGCTCATAGCTGACAACCTTTTCGTAGCCATAGCTGTCCCGTGC
>VOFJ01000905.1_pt1 | contig 20346 bp, 32 predicted proteins | sample 5384081 | NCBI WGS metagenome assembly VOFJ01 (sample SAMN12384729, study PRJNA508395) | human gut metagenome | isolation source: healthy gut I | host: Homo sapiens | reverse complement strand
GTCGGCAAGAAAATCGTTAATACTGCGAAAAAGGTAGTCAAAACAGTAGTAAATACAGCTAAGAAAGCGAAGAAAAACTATTGTTAACACAGTGAAGGGGGGTAGCAAAAACTGCCAAAAATGCAGCTAAACATGCAAAACAGACATATCAATCTGTGAAAAATCGTGTAACCAGTAGCAGTACATATCAAAAAGATCACATCCAGAGGAAGTCAGTTTATTCGTTCTGTAAGCAATGGGGTACAGAAAATTGGAAAAACTTATACATCTTTCAAATCCTATGTTTCAGAAAGAACGGCAGAAATCCGCTCAGAAGTGGTACGACATATGTGTACGACAACAAAATCGTATTACAGATAAGCTTGGAAAAGTAGACTGGAATGCGGTGAAAAAAAGTAGCCATTGGTATAACTGCGGTTACAGTTTCTGGTCTTGTAGTTCTTTGCAACAGGCGGTTTGGCTCGCAGGAGCAGTTCTGGCAGCATTGCCAGCAATGGGTGGCTTAGGAACGGCGATGGTTTCAGGAGCAGTTATTGGAGCTATTGGTGGAGCTTCATATAGTGCAGTGAATTCAGGTTTGTCTGGAAATAGTCTGAAACAAGTAGCAAAAGATACGTTAGTCGGTGGTATTGCAGGAGCAGTGACAGGTGGCGTTATGGGTGGCCTTAGTTATGGGGCTGGGAAACTTTTGAATGTAGTAAGGAGTGCAGGAAGTACCCATAATGATGGGATTGATAAATCGTTTAAAAAATTAGTTGCAGAAGTAACCGAAACAAAGTTGCCAGAAGGCACTTGGGAAAAACCACCATTAGAGCGAGGAGATATTATTGACAAAGCTATGGGAAATAACTTGGGATACAATTTCCCGACCATAGATAAAGTAGAAAATGGTGTTGTGACTAGTGTTAAAAAGCCGAGACTTGGGTGCAAAGACTTATCAAAATGGTAATAAATTGGAAAAGGTAATTGTCAAGGACATTAATAAAGTTTCAGGATTTATAGGAGAAACATTTAATGGTAAATTTGTTAATGCGGAAGAAATAGTGGGTAGACAATTACAAGTAGTTGTTCCAAATGTAACATTAAGCGAAGCTCAGATAAATGCAGTTAATAATGCTACAAAACATGGTATTGATAAAGGTGTTAAACTCATTATTACAGTAGGAAAATAATAGCAAAGTAAATAGCTTAAGGGGAATATTTTATTCCCCTTAAGTAATAGAGAGGAGAAAACGGATATGATTTCTGTATATTATAATCAAAAATATGGTTTCTTAATTGTGCCTAATGCCATTGAAAGGTTTATGGGATGTTATATTTCTATCGAACCTACAATTGAAATTATGGCTGAAGAAACAATAGATAAGATAGGCTGTGCAATTAGAAAAGGAATAAAAATTGCAGAAAGTTCCCCAAAAGTAGACGAATCTCAATTAAACAATTTTTGAAACAAACAAAATATAAAAGTTTTCCAACATTTTCCAAGAATTATCAAAGAATTGATTTGAAACAAAATGGAGATGAATTAGAAATTAGAAGATGGGAACGGAATAATAGAGGGGGATATTCGCGAAAAACGGAAGAAAAAGATTATATTAATTTTATAGAAATGTCGGATTATGAATTGGGCTTGTTTATAAAAAAAATGTTTGAACCATGTGAAATTAGAATTGATGAAACAGAAAGATTTTAAACATTAGAGGGGAAAATAATTAGTTATTCGATTCCAAATGAGCATTATAAAAATATTGGTGATGGTCATACAGATTCTTATATGACATATAGAAATGAAGATTATGATAAGTTGTATATTTCTTTTTTTGATAGGTGATGGAACTGATTTGTACAGATGAAGTAAGCATAAAAAATCATTACAAAAAATATACAAGCAAATGTCGAATATTAAATTTGAAAGTAAATGTAATAAAAAATATGTACATTTTTTAACAGAAAATGGAGAAGTATTGCTGAGTTTTATTGATAATGGTTATGTGGAGTTTTTTATGTGCATTCCATATAATATTGAAAGAAAAGTTCAAAAGGAGTCAATAGAACAGTATTTAAAAATGTTATTTTCGATAAAAATTGAAGATAAATAAAGCGTGAAGGAGAGAATATGCAAAAAAAGAAGAATTGTGTTTTGTGCATAAGTATAGGAATTATAGTATGTATATTGTTATCAGCTTGCTCCAGACAACCAGACTTTGATGCCAAATCCTACGTCCAAAGTTCTCTTGATGCACACTATCATGGAGAATATAAGGACTATGCGAATCTGTTAGAAATCTCGGAAAAAGATGCCAAGAAAGAAATCGAAGAGGATTTTAATGAGAGTATCCAACAGCAATTTGATGATTCCGATAACATTACGGATAAAGGAATTGCTGATTATGCGGAAAAACTGACAGAAGTAAAGAAACTGGCAAAATACAAAGTACAAGATGTGAAAGAAGAGGATGGAGTCTATACAGTAAGTGTACAAGTTGAACCATCCAATGTATTTCAGACATTGCAACAAAGCTCTACAGAGGTAAGCAATGAAAAAAATAAAGCAGGGATTGGATGGAAATGATCCGGAAGTCTTTGCAGCTGTATTAACAGAAAGTGTCCAGAAGAGTCTTGAAAAGAACAGATATGGAAAAGCTGTTACTGTAAACGTATCCGTGGAAAAAGATAACTCAGGAAAATATGGTCTTTTGGATACAGAGATGAATAAGTTGGAAGCGACGATGTTCCCAACAGAATAAGAATGAATGGAAAGCTATCAGAGGAAAAAAAACTGGTAGCTTTCTTTTAAACTCAAGACAAGAAAACTTGTTAAAAAGCTATTGTAATAGTAGAAAAAATTATAATAAATAATGGATGACAAGAGTCTTTTATTCATTATGAGAAAAAGAAGGAATCTCCTATGAACCAACAAGAAATATTCACGTAAGATGGAAAAAAGTGCTGTAATCGAAGAGGTTGCAGCATTTTTTTTTCTTCGACATTTTTCGAACATTATAACGTACCTATCCGGTCACCGCCATGCTCCGATTTGATTTCTATATCAAAAAATCAGATCGGAGGAAAGATAAATGGCTTATAACAAGACAAGTGAAGAACGAAAGTGGAATTATTGGAAAGAACAGGAAGAAAAAGAAATTGCGTGAACTGGGAATGGAAGAAGAGAAGATCCAAAAGTTGCGCCAGATGGACAGGGAAGATTTTTCTGGAAGAGCGCAGATACCGGGAACATCTGGATGAAACGATGCAGGATATGGATTCCATAAAAGAAAGGGACAGCGAGCTGTTTGCAAGGGATGTATATCCGAGAACTTTTAGATAACATTGGAGACCAACGGAATCTATGAATTATTGAAAGAACACGGAGCATCAGACATTGGAAATCCTCTTGACTCAGTACATGGGGATATTCTGGAAGAGAAGATTGCTAAGATTATGGGAATGGCAGAACAGACCGTTTATACCAAAAGAAACCGTTTAAGAAAAAAAATTAAAAAATTTATCGAAAAATTGAATAATAACAGCATTTTTCGTCGGCTATTTAATAGGCAGGTAAATTTTGCCAGTGTACTTTGACAATCCTCATACCAGCATTACAGGTACGTTCCCGTAAGTAGAAGCGTGGCAGGAAGACGCGAGGACAGATGAAAAGGGCATGGAAGAAATTAGACCAGAAAGAGAGGCAGAGTTCTTTTGTGGCGTTTTCGTTTCGAGCGAATCATCTTTAACTGAAACAGGACCGTGGCGGTCTTTTGCGAGGATCACTTACGAGGGGATAATGATACATAGGAACTGCCAGTGAGCAGAGGATGGACTTTGGGTTGTAATCAGCAAGACTTTTAGAAAATCCGTGAGTGGTGCAATGCCAAGCATTCGCCTGTAATGTTCCCGTAAGGCAATGGGGGAGTCGAGGACAAATACAACGCCAAAAATCAAAAGTATAAGAAATCAAGGAAGAATGTGTCGTTGATATCAGATACATGCGGCTGTAGGGAGAAATCCTTTACAGCCGTATTGATGTGATATCAGCACGCATATTAGGTAACAAATTATGTATTACACAAGAGAATATCTCAATAGAGCGCATCGTGAAATTGATACAATCTTTCCGTGTGCTGTTTCCAGAACATGGAATGGCAGTAAGGGAAGAACAGATTATGTTATGCCACGAAATGCTGGATAACCTGCTGGGAAGAAACATAGCACTGTGTGACGCGGGTGTCGGTATCGGCAAGACGTATGCCTATCTGGTGGCCTGTGTTCTGATGAGAAAATATTCCCTCCTTGCAGAAGGATGTTCCCCTTATGAGCAGCGTCCGGTCGTGATATCCACTTCCAGCATTGCACTCCAGAAAGCAATTCTTACAGAATATATCCCTTTTCTCTCCCGGATTCTTCAGGAGAACGGGACGATTCAGGCCCCTATTAAAGCTGTGATACGAAAAGGGAAAGAGCATTTTGTCTGCGATGAGAGGTTGGAGCAACGAATCGTTGCAATCGAAGAAAAAAAAAAAAAATGCGTTGCAGAAAGAAGCTCTGCTGTCGTTAAAAGAACATTATGATATGGACGAGGTGTCTAATTTAAGTGGGTTTGACCGAAGGCTGGTGAATGTGCCAAAGTTCTGTTCGGGAGACTGCCCGAAAAGAGGCTCATGCAGGTATCAGCAGTATCTGGAGCGTTCCAGAGATCATGAAATGTTCATTCAGATCTGTAATCACAATTATCTGCTGGCTGATGGTTATCACAGGCTGCAGGATTACCGCCCGTTATTAAAAAGACTACAGGGCATTGATTGTAGATGAAGCACACAAGCTGCCAGATGCGGCAAAGCAGATGTTCCGGGAAGAGCCTCTGTTATGACGATATCCGGGAAATCTGCTTTTATCTTGGGAAAGAGTACCAAGGTCCGGAGATAAGAAAACTGTCCGGGACGATCCGTATGGTGCTGGATATCATAGGAGAAAACCACAGAACCAGATATGGGATAAAAGAAGAATTCCACATGACAGAAGAGTGTGCAATGTATTTATGTGAGGGGATACAGACCATGAATAAGATCATAGAAAAATTAGAAAAAGAAGATTCCGAAGTGGATCAGAAACAAGCTGGAAGAAACCAGAAGTGTGCTGGAATGCTTTTTCCATCAGGATAAGAAGTATGTGCTGCATCTGAAGCAGGACCATGACCACCGGATTATATTGTGTGCATCCAGCAGGCGGATTCCACAGTATCTGGATCAGATGTTGTGGAGCAGAGCAATGGGAGCGATTCTTACAAGCGGAACATTAAAAACCGGACAGGGATTTGCCCATATCCGGAAGATGATAGGACTACAGAAGAGTGCAGAGGGTACGTGAATATGTGGCAGACTCTCCATTTGAATATCAGAGGAACTGTCTTTTATATCTGCCAAAGAATTTGAAAAATGCAGAAGAGGAAGTCAGGAAGAGGCAGAGATGATAGCAGGCCATATCCATTCACTGATCTGTTCGACTTACGGGCATACGCTGGTGCTGTTTACATCTTATCATTTGATGGGAAACGTTTACCAGATGTTAAGGGATGAAATTCCGTTCCCGATGATAGAGGTGTGGAGACATTCACCGGAAGAGATCACAAGATTTAAACAGATGGACAATGCTGTCCTTTTTTGCAGCCGGCTCCTGTTGGGAAGGAGTAGACTTCCCTGGAGATATGGTATCTTCGCTGATTATAGTAAAACTGCCCTTTGCTGTTCCTGATCCCATCAGTGAAGCACAGAAGAAGGAATATGCCAGCCTGAAAGATTATATTCAGGCAGTGATTGTTCCAGACATGCAGAAAAAACTAAGACAGGGATTCGGACGTGCTCTCCGCACCGAGACAGATACTTGTGTCGTGTCCATTTTAGACGAGCGTGCAGGAGAAGGTGGCAGGTATCATGAGGAAGTAATGTGTGCGCTTCCGAGCTGCAAGATGGCAAAAGACATCAAGGATGTCCAGCACTTTATCCGAAACCGAAAAGGCGTGGAATACTACCTGTAACCGTTCGTGGTTCTGCTACAGAAAAAGCAGATTTTTAGCACGAAAAAGTTTGGTGGTATTTCAAGGGCGTTTTCGGTGAGATTGTTGGTATTGATGAATAGCTATTTCGGCATGAAGTGGGTATACTGTGTATAGCGTTAGAGGAAAGGAGGCAGCTTATGATATACAAGGTGGAAACGATAAAAGATGGAACAGAAAAATATTTTTTCATCAGAAATCTGGAAACAATGAGTATTGAAGAACTGCCAAGTAAATATCTAATGCATAAGATTAAATGTAAACGTTCACCAAATACAGTGAAACGCACAGCATTTTCAATCTGCTATTATATGAAATATATGGCAGAGAAAGAAATGGAACTCACAGAAGTCTATCAGTTAGATTATGAAAAACAGACAGAACACTTTGTGGAATTTTTATACTGGCTTAAAGCCGGAAACCATACAGAGCAAACGGCTGGAGAAAAGAAGTGTCCGAATGAAGGAACCTGCAACGCATACTTAAAAGATGTGTTCAGGTTCTATTTATTTATAGAGGCAGAATATGAACAGTACGGAAGTCTCAAAACCTTATCGTATAACCAGATTATAGCGGTTAATCAGGTGGGAGTAAAAAAGGTACTGCGGAATCATTCTTTTTAAAGCCTATCTGAAGGAAGAGGAACATCGTGGGAGAACAGCAAAAAGAAAATCAGATTATTACAATTTTACAGGCCTGTACGAACCGAAGAGATCAGCTTCTGTTACTTATGTTAGCAGAAACCGGATACAGAATTGGGGAACTACTGGGAGTAAAATATGTCAAAGATATTGATTATAGGAATCACATGATAAGGGTATGCTTCCGGGAAGATAATGAAAATGAAGCGAGAGCCAAAAATGCGGAATACAGAAGTGCCAAGATAAGTAATGATACGTTTGAATTTCTCATGGATTATCTGGCAAAATATCGGAAAATCCTGCAACATCAGGATTACCTGTTTGTGAATATCATGGGTGAGAACATTGGAAAGCCATTAAGAGTGGACAGTGTATATGATATGTTGGACCGAATGGAAAAGAAAACCGGAGTTAAAATCACACCCCACATGTTACGTCACTATTTTGCAAATATGCGAAAGCAGGCAGGATGGGAACTGGAAATGATCAGTCAGGCATTGGGGCATAAACATATGGATACGACTATAACGTATCTGGACTGGCTGGATGATGAACTGATAGAAGCAAGTAATGAGTTTTATGCACAACACACTGCTATTTATGGGGCGGAACGTCTGCTGGAGTAGGGAGGTGTGAGAAATACCTATATATTTATTGCAACAGGCAGAACACATAACAGAATCTGAAGTAGATATTGAGAAGAAAAAGCAGGAACTATATTCAGAAATTGATGCACTTGGAATAAAAAAGCGATTCAAGAATTAACAAATTGAAAAAGTTCTTGGCAGATAGAAAAATCTGGCATCTGGAAGAAATGGATTATCCTTTGCGAAATTCGTATGAACAATATTTAAGAGGACAGATACGATCACAAATTGTATCTTTCTATTTGAAAATATATGATACGGTAAAACAACAACATATCTATCAACAGATGCAGACGCTAAATGGAAAGCGGATATATGAATGGAAATATCAAAATAAAATTTATTTTCTGAAGTATTATCCGGAAAAGGAAATAGCTGAGACCTTTGAAACTTCTTATAAAACAAACCTATTGGTGTGGGATTTTTACACAAAATTGTTCAGAAGTTTTAAAGAAACAAATTTTTTATACGTTGAGTCGTATCATTGCCAAATACTTCCAATGTCTAAGGCTTATAGAAATGTCAGGTTAAAATCCTTAAAACTTCTTTATGATTCTTGTGTTCAGTTAAATATTACGGATATTGGATTGCTGGAAATGGAACAAGTGGAAACTATTTTAAAGAATTTTCCCGAAACGAGTCAACGAAGTATTTTAGGTGAATGCAGAAGAGATGCGTTTATGCAAAGCAGGAACAGATCCAATGGGAAGCAAATGTATGGTATCTGGAACGATTACATCTTGGAAAACATCGGATAGACGAAAGTAAATCCTTAATTAGCATTTCTTTTTATGGAAGTCAAGGAAATACAGAATCGAGAAATTTTACAGGCATACATGAAATATGAACTGGGAATTACTGGACAGGCAGTCAGCACGATTGTACGAAGATTTGTATGTATTAGAAATTTTATTGAACTGCTGGAACAAGAAAAGATACTGGCGATTCATGCAACTGTCGCAGAAGTAAAAAAGTATGCAGACGGCTTGCGAGAACGGGGGGGAATACAGGCAAAGGGATTTAATGAAAGAATTTTCGGTATCGGTCATTTTTATAAATTCATGGAAGTTAAACAGTATATTACAAGAATGCCATTCCGAATTGAATATTTCCAACAAAAAGAAGTAATAGTACATCATGATCGTAGCGTTGAGGAAACAGTATATATGGAAATTTTGAAAAAATTATATCTTTTTCCAGAGCGATTACGATGTATGTTCCTACATCTGTGGTGTCTAGGATTACGGGCGAGTGAAGTGTGTACATTGAAAGGAAATGCTTATTATCAGCAGGGCGAGGATTATTGATTCAGGTGTATCAGGTCAAAATGAAGAATTATAAAAGGATTCCAATCCCACAGGCACTTTATCAGATTATGAAAGTATACTTGAAAAAACATGAAATTCAGCCTGAAGAATTCATTTTTAAAAACAACAGAGGTGGTGCTTGTCTATATGGCATTCCGAACTCAGATGATAGAAGCGTGCCGGGAAAATAAGATTGCAAATGGAGAATATTTATTTCAATCACACGATTATCGACATACAGTAGCAACTATGTTTTATGACAGTCATGTATCACTGCAAAGTATCAGGGATTATCTTGGACATACTTATGAAGAGATGACAAGACAGTATATTGATTATATGCCACAAAAAGGATTGCAAAAGCAAATGATGAGTTCTTTGAAATGCAAGGAAGTAGTTTAGCATCATGGCTAAAGAAAGAGGAAAAAGATGGAAAATGATATTATATACTTCAGCGATTTCCCCAATTTACAAGAAACAGGGACACGTAAGGATAATGGAAAATTTGATTTAACGTTGCTTCCAACGCAAGAATTAAAGGAAGAGTTTCGAGGTTATATTATGTATCGCTGCAAAAACGGAACGTTTAGAGCATTGATTCAGGATCGAACAGCTTATAATCATATTGCAAAAAGTTTTTGAACAGCAGAATAAATCGGAGAATCAAAAGCCTTGGAGATAGAAATCCAGAAAAAATGGATATCACTTTTAAAAAGGCTGGATGTTAGAACAGGGAATAACTATTGTAAAAGAAAAAGAAGAGTGTGTATGGTACAGTAAGCTATGGCGAAGCAATGACGATATTATATTTCAGAAACGTACTGAAATTTTTAGAGCCAGAAGATTTACGGGATGAGATAGAAAAAAGATGTTTGGGAACTAAAAATCTGGATATTAAAATCAGATCCAATCCAATTTATAATGTAAAAACACTGGATTTCAGAAAAATATATCAGCCAGATATCCGGGAAGAATGTAAGAAAGCTGTTTATATGAATCTACAGTATGAAGCAATAGGAACTGTACAGGGAGAACTGACAATAATGAGGATATTCTCAGAATATCTCCAAAAAAGAGTATTCCAAAATAAAAAGCTGCAGTGAAATAGACAGAGAAGTGCTGGAAGAATTTTTGATACATCTGTCAACAAAAGATACTTCCCATAGTGCGAATAGTTCTTATGTAATTTCATTAAGACGACAGTTAGAGACAATCGGAAAAATTTACAGCTATGAAAGATTGGAGCATTTATTTATTAATACGGATATTCCACCGGAAGTAAATGCAGAATTTAGAGTGTATTCTGATGATGAAATGAAACGACTGAATGCGGAAATTACACAGATGGATGTACAGATTGCAAGATGTCTTCTGATACATCAGATGCTTGGAACTAGGATATCAGATACCCTTACACTGAGACCAGATTGTCTGACGAGAGAAAATGGCCAAGATATGATTGAAATATATCAAGTTAAAACTAAAAGATATAAAAAAACCGATCAGTAAAGAACTTGCAAAACTGTTACAGAGTTCTATTGAATATACACAGGAAAAGTTCGGTGATACAGAATACATATTTGTTAATGAAAAAGAACCTGACCGCCCGATGCAGTATATGGCTATAAAAACAAAAAGTCATGTCCATGATACAGGAAAAGCAGTTGAAAGATGATCACGGCGAATTATTTCTTCGGGTTTGGAACGCACATGTTCCGGCACTACTATGGCGTCAAACTTACAGAAATGCATCTGGATGACTGGACGATAGCGAGACTATTGGGGCATAAAAGACTGAATAATGTACAGCATTACCGGAAAATGAGCAATCAAAGAATGGCAGACGAAACCAGAGAAGTAAGACAGAGGATGAGTGACATCATATATATGAGTCTGGCAGGATGGGGTGAAGAATATGAGCAAATACGACAAGATGATTGAGGAAAATCAGAGAAAAAAAGTAAAGAGAAAATTGAACTGGCATTGCAAGCAATACAAGATATGCTGGCAAATAAAGAACGTATCAGCGTTCCAAAGCTGATGAAGAAAACTGGATTGTCGAGAGGATTCTTTTTATAAAAATCCAACCGTCCGAGGATACATTGAACCAAGCAGTAGAGCAACAGGCCGGAATGATAGATCCAAGAAGAGAAATTCTGAACATGGCGATGGAAAAACAGATTGAACTGTTGCTGAACGAACCAGAAGGTGGCGAGCTCTGAGCAGAGAAAATAAGGAACTGAAGAGAAAAAACGAACGAAAAGTTACAGAAGGCATTACGGAAACAGGATTTGAATTTTATTAAGAACTTATAACATTGAAAATAATAAGATGGAAGAGATGTGTGCAGACACATCTTTTCATCGTTGAGGATAAAATATATAGAATGAGAATGGGATTGTTTTATGGTATACTAAAAGTGAAATGCTAACTTTGATATGAGGTATAAAAAACAATATGACAGAAATACAAATTAAAAATTTAATTAAAGAATATGAAAAAAAGAATATATTGAGTTTATGGAAATTGAGAAATTACCACAGTATAAGATAGATTTTTTTGAAATTAATGTTGAGGAAAGCGATGCAAAGCAGGATTCGCTTCAGCCGCCCAAGCTTACTATAATACGAAAACAGATGAACATATATTAAGGATATGCAAAAAGTTCGGAAATACCAAGGTATATTGTGTTTCATGAAATTTACGCATATTTTAGATACGGAAATGTATGCAAAAGCAAGATTCTTGGAAATATATGGCTTTGTCTGGTTATACAGAATATCATGCAGCACAAGTTGAATTGATGATAATGTTAGGAGCAGATAGTATACAAACTCAAGATTTTTCATTTACAGTTGATGTTGAAATAGGTAATAGTACAGTTAGAATTACCTAAACTCAAGACATCAATTAGTAGTGAATATGATGAATAGAACAGATTTTCCAAGAGATATTGAAGCATTAAAAACAACGGTAGGTGTGCTATATAATTATTTTGGAGTGCGTTCTATATGTAAAATGTATGCGAAAAAGATTATACTGAAGAAGTGGATAACACAATTATTATTCAGAAACTTTCAAAAGTATTATTTGAAGAGATAAATAGCTTTATGGTTGGATGGTTTAATGAAGCACAAGTAGAGCTGAGCTTTGTGTCATATATGAAAATAATGTGGCCTATGCTTCAAAGCTATTTTTGGAAAAGAATGAAAGATAGTAACAGTAAACACAGTTTTGTATACCGTTAAACCCAGTAAAATCAACGCATGAGGGGAACTGGCTACATTTTAGTTTCCAATCTGGTGGTATGTTGCACCGACAATTATTAACACATTCCTGGAAAGCTATGACTTCGCTGGAAAGAAGATCGCACTTTTTGCCACATCAGGTGGAAGCGGATTTGGGAAAACAGTATCCAGACTGGAAGGTTCTGTGGATAAATCGGCAGAATTCGTGTCAGAGAAACTGTTAAACAGAGCAGGTAAAGCGGAGATTGAAAGCTGGCTGAAGAGCTGATGTAAGAAGCAGATAAGATGGGAAAGCCTTTTTCGGTGATTCAGAGATAAAATGTATCTGATATCGGTGTATTTTGATGACAAAAAGCAATAAAATAATTTCAATTATATAAATAAAATTGCGCAAAAGACGGGAAATACGTTTATGACAGATAATCATGTTCCACCACATCTGACAATTATGTCTGTAGAGGCAAAGAGAGGAAAAAAAATTGACAGAGGTGATGGAACAGTTGGAGAGTGTCCCTGACCAAAGGGCAGATCCAGCTGGTCTCGGTCGGAGTGTTATTGCCGTATGTTTGTTGCTATGCGAGCACCGGTTCTGAATCTGTATCTGGAAGATATGATCGAACAGGTACATGATATGGTAAAGCACATTCCGGAGGTCAGAATGAGCCGGTATTATCCAGCCTATGCAGTGGCTTCCGCATATCACACTGGGAAAGAAGCTTTCAAAAAGAACAGATGCAGGAAGCCTTTTCGGTGATGCAGGAACTGTTTGCGCCGATGGAAGTGACGGTGGCAGAGATCGGACTTGCGAAGACGAATCCGCATCAGGATCTGATAAGAGTAGAATTAAATGACTGATCGATAAAAAAAAGAGCATGAAGGAATGCAGAGGATATCGAAAGATGATCCCGGCATAGAATTCATGCTTTTTTTTATATTATGACAGGATATTCTGCGTTATAATAAGTGAAAGAATCAGGAGATTGAAAAAGAATATGCAAAGAACTCATATAAAAAAAAAACATGGAAAGCCGGAATGTTATGAAAAAAGTACATAGGTATATTAGCAAAAAAATAACAGGATTCATACTGATTGTGATTCTGGCGGTGAATATCATTCTGCCGCTGATAAAAAAGAAATCCGGATGCAGCTTATGAGAAAGAACTGGAACAGACTACATTTACGGAAGAAACGATGAAGGATGTCGGCGGAAACCAGGCGGAAAAAAAAATGCAGAGCGGATCAGATGTATTGATGACAATGAAGAGGCTCTGTTGTGGCGGCTCCGTATGATCGGAAATGCGAAAAAAAGTATTGTGTTATCCACATTTGATCTGCGTCCGGATGACAGTGGTACGAAGATCATTGGCGGCATTGTATACGGCGGCAGAAAGGGGTGCAGGTACAGATATTGATTGACGGGATCTATCAGAAGCTCTTTCTGAAAAGAGTCCGGTGTTTCAGGCACTGGCGGACATCAGAATATAGAAGTTGGAATCTATAATCCAGTCACGAATCTTATGCGTCTGAATTACGGATGCATGATAAGTACCTGATCATTGATGAATCGATGTATCTGCTGGGAGGACGCAATACCAATGATATCTTTCTGGGAGATAAAAAAAGACCAGAATTAATGTAGACCGGGATATTTTTGTATATGAAGAGACACAAGGAAAAGGGGAATCGCCGCAGGCACTCGAGAAATATTTTGATACCATATGGAATGAAGCACAGGTCAGGAAAAAGAAGAAAAACATATGTCGTGATCTTATGAAGAAAAGTATAAAAAGCGAATACCATCAGTTGAAAGAACGATACCGTTCATTAAAAAGAGAAGTATCCGGATATCGAAAACTATGAGCACTGGGAAGACGATACATATGAAGCCGATAAGATCACACTGATCGATAATGGAACGCAGACGGCTGAAAAAAAGTCCGAAAGTTCTTCAGGCGATCGGGTATATCGCCGGACAGGGAGAAGAGGTGGTCATCCAGACTCCGTATGTGATCTGTAATTCCTATATGTATCAGAAACTGAAGCAGATATCGGAAAAAGGCAGATCTTAAGATTGTGCTGAATGCAGTTGAAAAAGGTTCCAATCCATGGGGATGTACGGTTATCTGAACCAGAAAGAAAAAATATCCTTGGAACAGGTGCGACGGTATATGAGCTGATGAATGCCCATGCAGTACATACCAAGACGGTTCTGATAGATGATAATATATCCATTGTGGGTTCGTACAATCTGGATATGCGAGTACGTATCTGGACACGGAACTGATGCTGGTGATCGAAAGTAAACGTTTGAATGAGGAAATCCGTGATACAGAAAAATGTTTATATTGAGAAAAGCAAAGAAGTAAAAACAGATGGTACGGAGACGGAAGGAAAGTCTGTATAAGAAAAAAAGTACTGACACCGGAAAAGAAGCGGTTCTATGCATTTCTGAAAATTATTATCAGACCATTTCGGCATCTGTTATGAGCAGCAGATAGTGAAAGGAATACATTCGTTTCAACGATAAGAATCGGAAAGTAAAAGGAAAAGAAACAAAATGATTAACAGAGAAGACATGCTGGCACTGACCAGAAGAATGACAGTTAAGAGAACATCTATGACCAGAATCGCCGGAGGATATCTGGACATGGATGGGTATATAGACGGGACATTTAACACGGATTTTTAAAATTGAGCCCAGATGAGAAAGAAAAAAATTTACAGATAGCAAAAAGTAATCCCATTTGCAGATACGAATCAGAATCTGAAAAGAATATGCATTTTCCAGTGAGAAGATGAAAGGTGACAGTATGTGGAAGCTTTTAATGGGAATGCGTGTGTGGACTGAAAAATGATGCATTAATGGAGACCTTTTTATGAGATTGTCGGGGAACAATATCAGGCAATGGGAGATTATGCGGTCTATGTATTTCATGACAGGTATGGACATTCCGGCAAAGGGCAAAGATCATGTCCGCCAGGGGGAATCTGAGGAGATGTTCGAATATCTGATCTGCGCTATCTGTCCGGTGAGTGGAGACTATGAGCCCGGAGAACCGGAGTGCGGCTTTCTTTTCCCGGCATTTATGGATGGCGCAAAGAAGACTCAATTATGTGGACGTATATCAGAAGGATCAGGCACATCCGCATACAGAGCTTCTGAAAATGCTTGGCGTGTGGTGAGATAGAGAAAATTTCTTATAAATGAGTTTAATGGTTCCCAATTCCTTCCGGATATCCTATAATATAGTGGATTGAGTTTATAGGAAAAGGCAGGGAATATACAATGCATACAATGAAAAAAATTCATCCGGTATTATGCCCCGTATAAGGCGGTATTCTTTCTGGATCTGATCTGTGCGGCGGTTATAAGTCTGGTAGATCTTGCATTTCCGCAGATATTGCGGACACTTACAAAGACCTTGTTCGCAGAACCGGCAGACCGGTATATTACAGGCCCTTCTCCCAATCGGAGCAGGGGCTTCTTGTAATTTATATTTTACAGGCGCTGTGTAAATATTATGTCAGCTATCAGGGACATATGATGGGCGCCAATATGGAACAGGGACATGCAGCAGCTTTTTGACCATTATGAGAAATTGTCATTTTCATATTATGACCAGAATAATTCCGGGCAGATGATGAGCAAGCTGGTATCGGACCTTTTTGATATCTCAGAGTTTGCACATCACGGACCGGAGAACTTATTTATTTCGCTGATCAAAATTATCGGTTCGTTCATATTCCTGTTTCTGATCAACTGGAGACTGGCAATACCGCTTCTGGTTCTGGTAGTGTTCATGTTGTTCTTCTCGTACGGACAGAATAAGAAGATGCAGGCGACATTCATGGACAACCGGCGTAAGATCGGGGATGTTAATTCGAGTCTTCAGGATACACTGGCCGGGATCCGTGTTGTACAGTCCTTTGCAAATGAAGAGATTGAACGGGAGAAGTTCCGAAAAAGCAACCAGGGATTTCTGCGTTCCAAGGATGCCAATTATAAATGTATGGGAAGCTTTATGAGTTAAGCAACCTGTTCTTTCAGGGGATGATGTATCTGGTAACGCTGGTATTCGGAGGATGGCTGATCGCACATGGGAAGATGGAGGCAGCGGATCTTGCGATGTACGCACTCTATATTGGGATCTTTATCAGCCCGATACAGATTCTGGTCGAGCTTACTGAGATGATGCAGAAAGGACTGTCCGGATTCCGCAGATTTCTGGATGTGGTAGAGACCGAGCCGGAGATCGTGAATGCACCGGACGCAGAATCAATAGATGAAGTAAACGGACACGTTTCTTATGAAAATGTATCGTTTCATTATAGCGACGATGATACACCGGTGCTTTCTAATGTTACATTCGACATTCCGGCAGGAAAATCCGTGGCTTTAGTCGGACCTTCGGGAAGTGGTAAGACGACGATCTGCTCTCTGCTTCCGAGATTCTATGATGTAACAGGCGGACGTGTTACGATTGACGGAAAAGATGTCCGGGATCTGACACTGGAAAGTCTGCGTAATCAGATCGGACTGGTACAGCAGGATGTGTATCTGTTCTGTGGAAGTATTAAAGAGAATATCGCATATGGGAAGCCGGGAGCATCTATGGAAGAGATTGAAGACGCAGCAAGGAAAAGCGAACATTCATGATTTTATTATGGAACTGCCGGACGGATATGATACATTTGTTGGTGAACGTGGAACAAGACTTTCCGGCGGACAGAAACAGAGAATCTCGATTGCAAGAGTATTTCTTAAGAATCCGTCAATCCTGATTCTGGATGAGGCGACAAGTGCACTGGATAATGAGAGCGAACGCTGGATCCAGAAGAGTCTGGAAGAGCTTGCAAAGAACCGGACAACGATTACGATCGCGCATCGATTATCAACAATCCGCAATGCGGATGAGATCCTTGTAGTGGCAGATAATGGAATCGCAGAGCGTGGAACACATGAAGAACTGTTAAAACAGGGCGGAATCTATGCGCATTATAATGAGATGGGATAGGCAGAAGATAAGAAAAAACGGAAGTCGCTCTGTGAGTAGAAACATAAAAATTATCAATAAAGAAATTTGCAAAAGAAAAAAAGATTGCCGTGAAAAAGAATCTATGATATAATTTACAAAGATATCAGCGGCAGAAAAAGACAGTGCAAAACTGTAAAGGAACAGTAGAAATGATTGATATCAGTGAATAAAAACGGCCACCGAATAAGGCGGCAAATCATAAGAAACAGAGGTAGAATTATGGGAAAAATCAGAATTGGTATCGTTGGATACGGTAACATCGGACGCGGAGTAGAGCAGTCTATCAAGCGTAATGATGATATGGAATTAAAAGCAGTATTTACAAGAAGAGATCCTGCAAGTGTAAAGATCCAGACAGAAGGGGCAGAAGTAAAAAGCACTTTGATGATATGGAAGCTATGAAAGATGATATCGATGTAATGATCCTCTGCGGCGGATCAGCAACAGACCTTCCGGTAATCGGACCGAAGGTAGCAAAGCATCATTCAATACCATTGACAGCTTTGATACACATGCTAAGATCCCTGAGTATTTTGCAAATGTAGATAAAGCAAAGAAAAAGAAGGAAAGAATGTAAGTATTATCTCAGTAGGCTGGGATCCGGGAATGTTCTCTCTGAATCGTCTGTATGCAGAGTCTATCCTGGTACAGGGAAGCACTTTATACATTCTGGGGAAAAGGGGTCAGCCAGGGACACTCTGATGCAATCCGCCGTATCGAAGGTGTGAAGAACGGAATCCAGTATACGGTACCGATCGAAGCAGCGGTTGACCAGGTAAGAAGCGGAAGCGAACCGGAGTTGACAACAAGACAGAAACATTTAAGAGAGTGTTATGTAGTAGCAGAAGAAGGAGCAGATAAAGCAAGAATCATTGAAGAGGCAATCAAGACAATGCCGAACTACTTTGATGAATATGATACAACGGTAACATTTATCACAGAAGAAGAATTAAAAAAAAAAAACCACAGCAAGATGCCTCACGGTGGATTCGTGATCCGTACCGGTGAGACAGGATGCGAAGGCAACAAGCATGTGATCGAATATTCTCTGAAACTGGATTCCAACCCGGAATTCACAGGAAGTGTTCTGGTAGCTTATGCACGTGCTGCATTACAGACTTTCTAAGAAAGGTGAATCAGGGAGCAAGAAGCGTATTCGATATCGCACCGGCTATGCTGTCTCAGATGACACCGGAAGAGTTAAGAGCACATATGCTGTAAGAGATAATTAATAAAAATGTATACAAGTTCTATCGTAGACTATTAATGTTGTGATGGAATATAAGAGCAGAAGTAAAAAATCAGGCATCGGAGGCGAAATGAAAACTCGTTTCCGGTGCCTGATTTTGTAGAAACTACGGATTTATTTAAGATTTCCTGCGAGTGCATTCTCGTGATTTGTGCCAGCCTTTTTTGTCGGTACAGGCAGAAACAGACTGTTCATCGGTCCGAAAGAATCGATAATGTCTGTTAACTACTGATGATTTTAAAATGAGAGATTTTACGTACAATACCGAAACGTATGATCGGTCAGAATTCTCGCAAATATCAGTCCCAGCGGCAACATCACAATAATCATAATCGCAGAAGTAAACCATGAAACCGCATCCGTCAGGGACATAATCCCGAAATTATAAATCGCACGGTACAGGTAAAGTCCCGGAACCATGATCACGATAGAAGGCACGGTAAGCGAGATTCTTGGATATCCATTACTCTTTTTAATAAAAAGAAGCAAGCAATCCGGCAGTCAGAGCCCCGATAAATGCATGGCGGCCGGAGGCATATGTGTTGAAATCAACAAGTTCAAGCCGGGAGTGTATTGGCAATGGCACCAATAAATGCAGCCGTTGCCGCCATCGAATGAGAACTGTTGAACATGATCGAGAAACCGAATACTCCGCAAAAGCTTGCAAATCACACGGAAAATCAGACGGGCAGCAGCACTTAGATGCAGTGCCGTAAAATCGGCCGGTTCCAGATGCAGAAGTAAAGCCATGATCCATGCAAATAAAAAGTGGCAACCATAACGATAATGATTGCATAAGTAAGACGCTCCAGTCCCGAACGCAGATCCAGCTTTGCAAGGTCGATCCCGCTTGTAATAAATGGAAATCCCGGGATGATGAACAGCATCGAGCAGATATAACCAGCTTCATGAAATTCCGGAATGTGAAAGACAAGTTCCGCAAGTTTCAGAAAGACTGCATAGGTAAAACATGCTGCTGAAACAGAGACTGCTATATTCAAAAACAGTGTGTAATGGTGTTTGATCAGTTTGGTACGGATCAGATTACCAATCCCGGCGGCAATAAAAGCAAGAGCCATCTCAACCGGTCCGCCTCCGAGTAACAAAAAAGTAAAACCGGAGCAGGCAAGAGTGCGCCGCAAGCCCCAGCTTTGCAGGTGAATAAAGAGCATGGATTTCTTCAATTTCATCCAGTCGTTTATGGATATCTTCACCAGTCATATGTGCTTCTTCTTCCGGAAAATGATCTACAAACTGTTCCATGCGGTAAAGCTTGGAGGTATTCACTCCCGTATTGGCAATACTCAACGACTGGGAAATACAATCGTTTCCATCGAAACAGTTAAATACAATGGACATCAATCCCACGTCTACCGTACAGGTTACACCAAGCTCTTTGGAAAGCCGGTTCATGGAAGTGCGGACACGCCATGCTCCGGTTCCACAGGAGAGCATGATTAACCCAACACGGCCGATGACAGAAGCTTTCTCGATCAGTCCGGCTTCTGCAATCAACACATTACTGTCATCATTGGCGTAGTCATGCCATGGAATCTCCATATGATTTTTTTCCATAATATCAATAAAGTCAGAATTAGTTGTCTGCATAAATGATCGCCTCTGCTTTGGAAACGTGGCGTTCCAGATTTTTTAAGAAATGTGAATTCGGAAGGAAAACTCCGATCTCATCATAACGGGTATTATCTTCAACAAGAGAATCCTGTCCATAGAATACATAGGGACATAGGAAGCTCTTTCTGAAGTTTTATGACAATATCCAGAATAGCAGAATAAGCTTCTGCTTCGGTTTCTTTTAATTTTACGGTATCCGGTAATTCTCGGATCAACAGTACACCGTTATTCTTTTCCAGAATGTTTTGTTCCGGTTCCATATCGTCAGATGTATAAGAATGGCTGTAGCGGTATGCCTGTGCCAGAAAAAAATATTCTTTGGAGCTCCGAGATCTGTATATACCTCATGGAAATGACGGTATTCCCGTTCATGAATCGATCTCTTATATTTTGATTAATTGGAAGAAGACGCCATATTGTTATCCTAGAAAGATAAAAATAGTGGGATGCCCGGCATAACTGCCGTACTTATCTGGGGAAAGAAATGAGATTTTCAGATGCAGCGATGACGGCGAGCCGTCGAGGACAGCAGGAAA
>VOFJ01001997.1_pt1 | contig 20362 bp, 39 predicted proteins | sample 5384081 | NCBI WGS metagenome assembly VOFJ01 (sample SAMN12384729, study PRJNA508395) | human gut metagenome | isolation source: healthy gut I | host: Homo sapiens | reverse complement strand
CCATCACTTCCACATGAATGTCTTCCCGGCTTCGTGACGCATCGTCGACTCTGACCGTTCGCCCCCGCAGCTCCTTCCTTTTTTCTCTCCTTTGGCCATGACGCCCGGTCTGACCGTGGCCATCTGCGGACGGGTATTCGGCGTTACGATGGTCGCCATCAGGTTGCCTCCAAAGGCAGGTCTGGTCTACTAAAGTCCCTTGCTCTGGTCTCTATTCAAACCGTTCAGATTGGCCGTCGTGTTGGCCAGATAATCCATGTAGTTGGCCACGCTGATGTCCAGCCTGGTGCAGTCCGCTGTCAGTCCCGTATTCAGCCTGGCCGCTACTCGGCGCCAGATCTCTTCCGATATGGGTAGCCCCAAAGAGGACGATCTCCGGCTTGTACTCATTGATGGCGTCAGTCATCACCTGGCATAACCGTCGGTAGTATAGCTTGCCAGCAGTTCATCTTCTAAAGATACACCGGTCGGCGCCGTATGCGTACAGTCCTCCGCCAGATGCTATTATCGCCTGCCAGAATGGCGCGCAGACCTTCGTGTCCCTCACTGATCTCCCTGAAAGCTTGTGGCCTTCTCCACCAACTCCAGGGCAACATTCATGAGCTTTCCCCTGTCTCTGTTCATGAAAAACCCACATCGTTCTTATACTCTGCAAAATTTGTCATTTTTTACCTCCAAGTCATACTAGATGATATGTTTTCTTTCTTCAAATGTGGTTACCAGGTTTTCTGCTTTTCTCTCGGCGTGCTACCGTCCACTGTGACGCCGGCGCCCTTTGGCTTCGGCGTGAAAGATTTAAACACGTTGTCGGAGACGCTTTCAGTCCCACGGTGGTCACATCCACACCGATATCCTCGGCGCTCCACACTTTGATCTCCTGTCTGGTAGCTCCCCTCAGGACGCCCTGAACGTATATATATCTCGGCCTTCTGTTGAGCTCTTTGATCGCCGTCAATACACACGGCAGCTTTACCTTCAGGGTTTCATATCCGTCTTCCAGGGCCCGTTCTACGATGGCATGGCCGCCTTCCAACCGGAAATTCTTCACATAGGTTACCTGTGGATACCCAGCTTTTCCTGCAATCTGCGGGCCTACCTGGGCGGTGTTCCATCGATGGCCTGTCTGCCCGCGAAGATCAGATCGTAATCCCCCACCTTGCGGATACCTGCCGCGATAGCATTGGAGGTGGCCCAGGTATCGGACCCGCCCAGGGCCCTGTCGGACAGCAGGATCGCGTCATCCGCGCCCATGGCGATGCACTCCTGCAGCATTTCTCTGGCTTTTGGAGGCCCATGGTGATGACCACCACTTCTGTTCCTGGCTGACTGTCCCTGATCTGGCGCCTGCTCCAGGGCATTGGCGTCATCTGATTCAGAATGGAAGGAACGCCGTCCCTGATCAGGGTTCCCGTCTCCGGATTGATGGTGATCTCTGTTGTATCTGAACTTGCTTTACGCATACGATGATTTTCATTATCACTTACCTCCTGCCTTTACTTAAAGATTTCTCCGCCTTCATGACCATCTTCATGACTTCTGAAGTGCCCGTAGATCTCCGTGATCTTGGCGTCCCTGTACATTCTCTCTACCGGATAGTCTTTGATGTATCCGTATCCGCCGTGGAACTGCACCGCCTTATTGGTCACATAGCTGGCGGCTTCCGAGCAGGCAAGCTTCGCCTCTGCCGCGCGACGGTGGAAGGCAGGCCTCTGTCCCTTCTGTTGCATGCGTCGTACAGCAGGTATCTGGCTCCGTCGATCTTCACCTTCATGGAAGCCACTTCAAAGCTCAGCGGCCCTGGAAACGGTCCAGAGTCTTGCCGAACTGCTTTTCTCTGTTTCATGTATTTTACAGTTTCATCAAAGGCACCCTGGGCGATACCGAGGGCCTGGGCCCGATACCCAGTCTGCCTACGTCCAGGGAGCTCATGGCCACTTTAAACCCCTTTCCTTCCTGGCTCAGCAGCCGGTCTTTCGGGATTCTGCAGTCTTCAAACCAGCTCCGCAGCGATGGAGCCGCGGTTCCCATCTTATTCTCATGCTTTGGCGCGGAGAAGCCTGGGTCCCCCTTTTTCTACGATAAAGGCACTGATGCCCTTGGTCCCTTTGCTCTTGTCTGTCATAGCCATGATGATGTAGACGTCCGCGATGCCGCCCCCGGAGATGAAGATCTTGGAACCGTTAAGCACCCACTCGTCTCCGTCCAGTACCGCTTTAGTCTGGGTGCCTGCCGCGTCGGTGCCCGCGTTCGGCTCCGTCAGACCAAAGGCTCCCAGGTGTTTGCCGGAAAGCAATTTGGGCAGATATTTGTCCTTCTGCTCCTTCGTACCATATGTATAGATCGGCCAGCAGCACAGCGCGTTGTGGGTCTGAATGATGACGCCGTGGGACGCGTCCACCTTTGAGATCTCCTCGATGGCCATGATGTAGGTCAGATAGTCCGTCCCGGCTCCGCCGTATTCTGCCGGAAACGGCATGCCCATCAGACCCAGCTTGGACAGCTTGCTAATGGTCTCGTAAGGATACTCTGCCTTTTCATCGATCTCCGCGGCAATCGGCGCGATCTCCTTCAGCGAAGTCCTTCAACATCTGCTTTATCATCTGCTGCTCTCTTTGAATAACTGAATTCCATTGATTATCCTCCATTTCATCGAATGATTATTTGCGTTATTTGATGCCCGCAATATTCTTTGCCAGGGCTTTCTTGCCTTCAATGCCGCCCTGCCGTGCGATCATGATCCTCTGCGCCTGAGGGGAACCTGCTCCGTGCATGGACTCTGTCCTGTATCCTACGGCTGATGCGCCCAGACAGATGTTCTCCAGGAACCTCAAGACGCGCATTCTGTCCTCGGTCTTTACGCCTTCCTGTCCCGCGAAGAACTTGTTGCAGATCTCGCCGATGGTCTCGCCGTTTCTTCCTACCACAGTATCGGACTTGAAATCCTTTTCGCCCGGCATAGTTACCATCAGACCGCCCGCGATGTCCTCCGCCAGGCGGACGATCTCATAGGGGAACCGAGTCACATTCTGCTTGCACACGTTGGCCAGCAGCAGGTCGATCTCGTAATTTCCAGCCTTTGTCGGATGCCCTTCCGCCGAGCGCAGGCAATGCCGCAGGAATACAGGGTCTCGTTCAGGTGGGTCATCTCGATGAGCTTGTCTTTGACGGCAGACGCCTTCTCCGCGCGCCGTTGTACTCAGCAGCCAGAGCCGCCGCACCGATGACCACATCACCCACACCTACCTTACAGCCTCCATAGCTTTGTTCAGATATCCGGCAAAACGCTCCACCAGTACGCCAGCAAAGTCATACTCTCCGGCCATAAAGACATATTCGTTTGAATGAACACGTTGTCAAAGACCACCAGGCCTCCTGTCCACCAAAGGCTTTGTTGCCCAGATCCATATCCGCATCCTCTTCCAGCTTTCTGGTGTCGCAGGACTGTCTGCCATAGATCATGAACAGGCCTTCCGCATCGCTTGGGCATGCAAAGGATACAGCGTAGTTGCGTGTCCTCTTCCCTCATGGAAATGGTCGGCATAATCAGATGCCAATGAGAGTTGATGGAGCCGGTCTGATGGGCCTTCGGCCCCCTCTGACTACGATACCGTCTTTCCTCCGATCTACGATATGCATATACAGATCGGATCTGCCTGCTGATGCGGCGCTGCCCCTTTGCCCCCACCCTTAGGATCTGTCATGGCTCAAATCTCATTACCAGGTCTTCCTCCTGACCATCTTCGAAGCACCATTGGAACCGCCGGTGATAGGATGTACCGTACGCTTCATCGATCTCATAGGTGGTGGAGAAACGGCGTTGAAAGCGTCCATACCTACGCAGCGCTGGAAGCAGGAAGCGGTCTTCTGGCCCAGCAGACGCTGCATCTTCACCTTTTTCCCCAGGTCCTCACTGCTTTGGTGCAGGTGGGTAAAAATCTGTTGATGGTCTTTCCCGTCAAGCTGGATTTTTGCAGTCATCAGATCGCTGTACTGCGGATCTGCGGCCAGCTCATAGGTCATCGCCACGCAGTTGATAGACGGACGGATCATGGGATGATCCACCCAGTTGTCTATTTTTCTCTCCGAACATATATACTCTGGTATTGAGAGTTCTAAGGCTCTCTATATATTCTTTTTGCTGATTTTAAAAAGCCATGATATTTCTCCTTTTGTATTATAATTCCCTTCTCTTATTTGACCGGCGGCATGTTCAGAGCATTTCCGAACACTGCATGTGCCGCTTCCTGCAAGGACTCCCCCCTACCGAGGGATGTGCGTGAATAGTGGACAGCAGATCCTCCACCCTGGCCTTTTGATGGATGGCAAGTGCGCCGTATGCAGCCAGCTCCCGTAGCATTTGGGCCGCACATGTGTATTCCCAGGACTTCTCAGAGTTTCTGTCCCAATAATCTTTACCAATCCCGACGTATCTCCGATGATCAAAAGACTTTCATTACCATTAGCGGAAGATTCCGGTCTTATAATCCAGTCCTTTGGCTGCTGCCTCTTTTCTCGCTCCAGGCCGACACTGCTCAGTTCCGGTGAAGTGTAGACGCAAAGACGGAATCGTCTCGAAATCCGTGTGATTTCTACGCACTCCATAATCTTCTCCACTGCTGCAATACCTCTGCGGAAGCCACACTGAGCCAGCATGATACCCCCAGCAGTCGCCGATAGCATAGATATTTTCTACATTGGTCTGATACTTTTCATCCGCAGAGTGCTCTCTCTGTGGCTACGCCGATAGATTCCAGACCCAGGCCTTCCGTTGCCGGACGGCGTCCCACGCACATGAGGGACCTTTTCCGCAGATATCACTTTCCTTTGTGCCCTCTTTATCCGTTACACTGACGATCAGGCCTTCTTCGCCTTTTTTATCTCCTCCTGCTACTTTCGTCCCAGCAAAAGTCCACCTTATTTTTTCTTCATGACCTTCTTAATCACCGTCATAATATCGGAATCAAAATTAATCAGAATATCAGGGTAACATCTCTACTATGGTAATCTTTGTTCCCAGTCTCTGATAAACGTGGGCCATCTCAATACCGATAACGCCGCCGCCAATGATGCACAAGCTCTGAGGGATCTCTTCAAATTCCAGCGCACCGGTGCTGTCTACCACACCCTCCAGTTCGTTACCCGGAATCGGCACTATGGATGGCGCAGAACCACTGGCGATGATGGCTTTGTCAAAATCTACCTGAACTTTGCCTTCTTTCGTACTGACCTCTATGGCGGTCGGTGACTTAAAGGCTGCAATCCCTTTGACTACAGTAATGCCATTCGCTTTCATTAGGCCGCCAACTCCGTTTACTAACTGCTTGACTATAGTCTTTTTTTCTTCTGCATCGCTGCAAAATCTACAGTTATTCCTTCAACCAGAATGCCGTTTTTCTTCCCAGCGGTTTTAATCTCGTGATAAAGATCTGCGGAATGGATCAAGGCCTTGGTCGGAATGCATCCTTCATTGAGGCAGGTTCCCCCATAGCGCCCTTTTCAATCAGAGTTACCTCTGCGCCCAGCTGCGCCCGCTCTGATGGCTGTGACGCACTTAACCACCGGGGCCTCCGCCAATGATTGCAATTTTCATATGACTTCCTCCATATTATTCTTTATGCCGAAAGTATATATCATTATAAGAAATTTTAATAGAAAAATATTTAATACCTATTCTCAGATACAAAAAGAAATGATGAAACATTATTCATAATATCCATCGTCTGATTTAATCAGAGATTGAAATTGTTTCATATCATGACCAAACAGAACCACAGCATCATGATCGGCAGCATAAGCCCGTATCGTCTCTATATAGCTGCAAAATAGCCCTCTACATCGTACACTACGCCGGACAGTTCCACTGGAGGGCCATAATGAACGGCGGAATAAGCCGCATCGGATACCAGCAGATAACTGCCACAGTTCAGTTCCACATGCAGGGCCAACATACCGAAGGAATGCCCCGATCCCAAATCCAGAATTCTGACACCCGGACAGAGTTCCACTACAGCGCCACTTGACTGTCTTCCACTTTACATCAGACTGTATCCAGTTCTCTTACATCGCAGATCAGGTGAAACATATCCAGGTCATGATTTTCATAAGCCGCCATGGTCTCTCAGTTGTCCTCCTGTACATACACCTGTGCATTTGGGAAAAATTGTACGCACCCTGCATGATCCAGATGGAGATGAGACAGTACCAAATGAGTGATATCTTCTGGCCTTACGTCGATGGCCGCCAGCCGCTGTACGATCCCCATCTCACAGATATACGGGTTGGTGCACATGTCTTCCGGCCATGCGCCATCCATGGCTTTCGGATGGCACCCGGCATCAAACAAAACTTTTCCTGCCGGCCCATCGATAAGAAAGGCGTGAATGGGAATCGCCGGCTTTTCTCCTTCGCTGCAGTCTTCCTTAGTCACCACGTTATTAGCTTCCATCACAATTTTTCCCAAATCAATCACATATAGCTTCATAAACTCCTCCCCTACTGTTCAGGAGACAAAGAAAAAGGCTTCGCCATAAACGTAACCGTCAGGGCAATACCCTTTTTCTGTTGCGTCTGTATATCATCCGTCTGGGCTGATGTCAAACGTTCAAATGCCTATGCGCTGACAAAATTGATCAAAACGAAAAGCTGGCTGTTCCTTTATCAACATCAGGTTCCAAGTATCATGGGCAAAGGAACTGTCATGTAAAAGGAGCTCTCGCTCTTCGCTGACTGATCGTTCAGCTGTGCGACAGCTCCCCGTTATAGGTCAGTCGACGAGAGATGCCGGATCTTCTAATAATTCTTTCATGCTGTTGATAAATTGTGCAAGAGGTACACCCTGCAGGATACGGTGATCTCCTCCGATGACCAGCTTCATCATCATCCGTACTGCGTGATTGTGTCATTACCATCTTCTAGAACAACGGGCATCTTTTTTTTGCCGTACATGCAGTCATAATAGCCGGTTCCGGCGGCATTGGCAGAGAGGTACAGAGTCAAAAGAATTCAGCTTACCGATGTTGGTAATGCCAAATGTGCCATCCGCATAATCCTCCGGCATCAGTTTTCCCTGGTTAGCCTTTTCAATCAACACCTTCATCTCATCGGAAATCTGGAAGATGCTCTTTGCTTGCGTCTCCTTTACTACAGGCGCTACCAAACCTCTTTCAGAAGCCGTCATAACGCTGATGTTGCAGGATTCATAGAGCTGAATCTCTGTCATATCCTCGTTAAACGCTGAGTTCATGATCGGCACCCGCTGCAAAGAGATGCTGGGCAGCTTTGATGATATAGTCGTTGACAGTCAAATGCGTATTTCTTTTTCTGTGTTGAGTCTCTTGCGAAATTCCAATAAATCGGTCACATCCACATAGATCCCCTGATAGGACATAGGGCATGCCCGCTGACTTCCATGCGCTTTCCAATGGACTTCAACATACCTTTATATTTTTACCGTTTCACGAATCTGTTTCATTTCACAGTCCCTCCTGCTGAAAAAGCCTAAAGCAATCCTGAAATATCTTCACCTTCTGCACCGATAATGCAAATCGGTGTACCGCAGTCGTAGTCCCCGTTGCACTCCACCAGGATCTTCAAGAGAATGCCTGATTCCGGACTTGAAACTCCATCGTGGATTTGTCTGTCATCAGTTCAAACAGCGGTTCGCCTTTCTCAACAGCCTGACCTTCCTCATACATCCAGGATACCACCTGGCCTTCTTCCATTCCTTCGCCCATTTTCGGCATATTTACTATTTTAGCCATTTTAAAAATTCCTCCTTATTTCAACATTTCTTTTACTTTATTTGCAATTTTTCCGGTGACAAGAATACCCAGTCTTCCATCGGCGGCGCTGCCGGTATAATGGTATCCGGAAGAGTACAACGCTGCACTGGCATCTTCAGCTTATCAAAAACACGCCTGTGTCACCTGAAAAGCGATCTCTCCAGTGATACCGAAAGTCTCGGTAAATTCATCGACAATGAGCAGCTTACCGGTATTCTTGACAGACTCAATAACAGGGATCTAAATCCAAGGGTCTTAGGCTCCGCAGATCAATCAGTGTAATATCGATGCCTTCTTCGCGAAGCTGCTCCGCAGCCTTGGTCGCCTTCAGGATCGCCGTGCCGAAGCCTGCAACAGTTACTTTATCTCCCTCGCAAAACCACCCTGCTCTTTCCAATAGGAACAATGTAATCTGGATCTAAAGGCACTTCGCCTTTGATTCTATAGGCCGCCGCTTCTTCACAGAAGAAGACAGGATCATCATCGCGGATAGCTGCCTTTAGCAGTCCCTTCGCATCCTGCGGCGTAGATGCGCAGACCAGCTTCAGTCCAGGGAAACCCAGCGAAAAGGCTGTACACCGACTGACTGTGATGCGGACCCGATCTGGTTCCTCCACCAATAGCAGTTCTCACAACGCCCGGCATCTTTTCGATCTGTCCACCGGACATATATCTGTACTTTGCCAAATGGTTGACGATAGGATCCAAAAGCACACATACTGAAATCCATCTTCATGATCTCCATGATCGGCCGCCAGCCTGTCATGGCTGCTCCGATGCCAAAACCGATAATTACATTTTTCTGCCAACGGCGAATCTATAATACGATCCGGACCATATTTGTGATACAGATCGCCGGTAACACCGTAGGCACCTCCCTAAAATGCCTACGTCCTGCCCGAAAGAAGGATGACCTTTTCGTCGCGTGCCATCTCTTCATCCATGGCCAGACGCAACGCCTGCATATAGGTCATTTTCTTTGTTTCCATAAAAGCCTCTCCTCCTTTTCCTCTAGCATCCGGCGTAAATATGCTGCATAGCCACTTCCGGTTTACTGTATGGCGCTGCTTCCGCATACCCCATGCCTCTGCCAGTTCTTTTTCCACTTTTTTCGTCGATCTCTGCAAGCTGTTCTTCCGTAACCTGATACTGTTCTTTCAACTTAGCAGACAACATCTTAATCGGATCCTTTGCAAGCCATGCTTTCTGCTCCTGTGGATCTTTATATTTCGTGCCAGCTTCATTTTGGCGCATGTCCCATCTTTCTCCAGGTCATGATCTCCAGAATCATCGGTCCATTGCCAGCCCTCACGTACTCTGCAGCCTTAACCGTAGCCTCATAAACCTCTTCTACATCGTTTCCATTTTCAACGGTAACACCCGGAATGCCGAAACCTGCAGCACGTGTGCTGAGACGGTTCAGCCCTGTCATCTTTCTAAAGTCCTCGAAATTGCAAAGAAGTTATTCTGGATGATGAATAATACTGGCAGTTTGAAGGCTGCCGCCATATTGACTGCTTCGTAGAATGGACCTTCGCAGGTAGAGCTGTCTCCAGAATATGCCACAGCGATGTTCCCCTTTCCCTCGTGTTTAAAGTTATATGCAAACCCGACCGGTACAGTATAGCAGGGGCCTAAAGTTCCACCTATTACATATAGATTTTTTGGAGGCATCTACAAAGTGTGCTTCCCCTGCTTTTACCTTTACATGTACCTGTGGCTTTCAGCAGTGTTTCAGATAACATAGATTTTATATCACATCCGCGCATTAGTATATGAGCATGAGAGCGATGGTGTGGACAAACGATGTCAGTATCTCTGAAGGCCTTCATCGTAGCAGTTCCCACCAGCTTCTCTCCGATGCCCAGGTGGGTCATACCCAACGGTTTTGCCGTTTACATATGCATCCATAAAGTTCGTCGAATCTACGGCTTTTTACCAGATTTTCGTAAAAAACTCCAGCAGCAAAAGCTAAATCTGCCATATTACGTTTCCTCCTTATTGTTTTTCTGTCTTGCGCCATACTATCCAGAGCGCATATCCTCTGTATCCATGTTATTTCAAATTCAGCCATTTTTTGCAAATACCCAAAATTTATATGGCCATATGACAATAATTTATACTGTGCCTCCTGCTGCAGCCACAAGTAAAGCTTATAACATTAAGAATAGCTTCTTAAAAAGTTTCGTTATTTTTTACTTATAAAATCGTGAATGATATTCTATAATCAGAAGGTTTTTAAAAGCGAGGTTATACTTATGAAAAAAGCAGAAGTTGAGGTTGTATTCCAGGTAGGAATGGTAGTTCACAACATCGATGAAATCATCAAAAACCTAAAGAACTATTTCCACTTGGAAGAAGACAGCATCGTGATCAAATCCACGAAAAAGAAAAAAAAAAGCAGATCAGGGACTCTCCATCAAAAAAAAATACGTATAACGGTGTTCCTGTGGAATTCTATATCAAAACAGCCCGCCTGAATTTTGGCGGAATTGATTTTGAGTACATTGAACCTTTGAATCAGGACGGAGGTGATCCTTATTCAGACTGGCTTAAGGAGCATGGGCAAGGGTATCCATCACATCAATATGAAGTTGAAAGATCGGAGTGTCATTGATAAGATTATGATGGAAAAGAATATCCCACCCCACATTTGGACGAAAACCGGTGAACTGGAATTGGAAACCTATGATTTTCGCCAATTGTTCGGTTTTATTGGAGAGTTAGGTGACATAGTCGTAGGTCCTATGGCAAAAACTATTATGAGGCAGAAAAATAAAATATACAAAGGAGAGAATACGATGAAAAGATTACAAGACAAAGTAGCAATTATCACAGGTGGTGCAGGCGGCATGGGACATGTTGCTGCAAAAAACTTTCAGCAAAGAAGGCGCCAGTATCGTTCTCGTTGACAGAGATGAAGAAAAAACCAACGCTATTGCAAAAGTGAGGTCATCAATGACGGCGGCAAGGCTATCGCGGTAGTCGCAGATTTAACCTCCCAGTCGGATCGTGAGCGAATCTTCGATAAAGCCATTGAAGTCTTCGGCAAAGTCGATATTTTGATCAACAATGCGGGATGGGGCTGTAAGCTTCCATTCTTGAAACGGACTTTGCTTCTTTTGACAGGTCCATCGAGCTGAACGTAAAGGCCACCTACTACATGATCCAGTTGGCATGCAAGCAGATGATCAAGCAGGGTACTGGCGGACGTATCGTCAGCAATCCTCTACAGCCGCTTTTCAAGGTGAACGAAATGGCTCCATCTACGCAGGCTCCAAGGCAGCCATCATCGCAATGTCCAAAGCAATCGCGCTGGAAGTCGGTGAATACGGCATTAATGTCAATGTAGTCGCACCTGGATTTACCCGTACAGAAAACAACAACAGCCACATTCCGTCTACTATCGACGAAAACTTCCTGGCCATCACTCCAACAAAGCGGATCAATGTGGCCCAAGATATTGTAAACGGTTATCTGTTCCTGTGTTCCGATGAATCCAGTCAGATCACAGCTCAGGTACTTGCCATCGACGGCGGTTACTCAGGTACTCGTGCTATGCAGGCAAGCCAGAACGCGTCCATGATGGTAAAATAGGAGGGTTGCTCTATGTCAAAGATCAGGTTCGGCGTATGCGAATTCAGCTTTCCATGCTGGGGTCCATCGGCCATCAGAATGGCCCATGAGGCAGGTTTTGAAGGGATGCAGCTTGCGGATGCCGGCGGTTCTGCTAAGTCCTATCCACTGACCAATCGCTGGATTCAAGAGGACTATCTGGAAGCGTCAGAAAAATACGGCATCGCCCTGCAGTCCATCCATTTATATACTCTGGTACGTCAAGGCTTCATTCGCAGCAGTCTGCGCACTGCTGACGGAAAGGAAGGCATGGAAAGTATCAGGCAGGGGAATCATCGCTGCGTCTCAGATGAACATTCCTACGGTTATGATTGAAGGAATGCGCATGTACGGAGCGGCGCAGCACCATCATGTCTATGAAATGTACCAATACGCCTTGGAAGTCGCCGATACCTATGGTGTGGATATCGCTATGGAAACGGACATCACTCTGGAAAAGCACTTTGAATTCCTCGACAAATTTGATGGGAAGCTAAAGCTCTGCTTTGATACCCATAATCCCGTCATGTACGGTACCGGTTATCCTCCTGACATGATCCGTGCGCTGGGAAAAGATCGGATCAACCACTTCCATATGAAAGAATCTCTAGCCGATGAAGAAGGTTTCATTACTAAGGAGACTGCACCTATCGTCCTTCTGGGCGAAGGCAGTACCTACTTTGATGAGTCTGTACAGGCCATTAAAGATATCGGTTACGAAGGCTGGATCATCTCTGAAACCTTCTACGAACGTCCAAACTTCAATACCGATGGAGAAGACTACGTTTCTTCTGCAAGAAAGGACGTAGAAAAGCTGAAGTCGGCTTTTGCTGACTATCAATAGAAAGGTGGCGTCAACATGGAAGACTGTTTTATCTTACAAAACGATCGGCTCAGAAATCACTGTGGCCAATTGTCCAAAGGCTGCCTACAACTCCAGCCGTTTCGACTGGACCGGGTTTATTCCGGAAATTCTCTTTGATCGGACATACAGCTTCGGCAGTCGGGGAGTCTGATGCTCCTGCGGATCCCATGGCCAACGGCGCAGGACTCTGTAACGAATTCAGAGTACCGCACTATGCATCAGAGACCCCTTTTTGGCGAGAAATTTCTCAAACCGGGCGTAGGTCTGCTGGACCAAAAAAAGAGATGGGACTGCATGGCAATTCGACCACCGTTACCCAGTGACACCCTTTCAGATTACGCAGACTCATGGTAAAGACTGGATCATGTACCAGCTGGAAGGCTGTCCATGGCGCGGCATTGATCTCCGGGAATATAAGACGGTTCGTCTCGTAGGGAACAGCATCGTGGAAACCATTACTCTTGATAACTGCGGCAGTGCGCCCTTTCACTGTGTAGAGTATAACCATAACTTCCTGAGCATCAACCACGAACCTATCAGCTCAGCTTATCACATTGAATTGCCCGGCTATTCAGAAGATCTTCTGCGCGAATTCCATCACTGAAGGAAATCTGATCGTGAAAAACGGCCAATATACCTGGGACGGCCTCTGTATCCGAAGCCTCCAGAACCATGACGAGAGACGGCCAGAAGCGTACGGCGACCCTATGTATGGGCTATGTATCACGATAAACTGAAAGTTGGTATACGAGAATACGTAGATATTCCTTACGAAGAATTCTGCATCTGGGCGAAAGGGCTCTGTCTGCACCTGCAAGGTTCTTGCTCAATTACCATAGGACCCTGCAGTTCCAAAACCTGGACCAGACGTTGGGAGTGCGTATACATCTAAACAAGTCTCTTCTCAATTAAATTCAATATAGAAGATAATGCAAAAGCTCTGGCAAACGCAAGTCGTTGCCAGAGCTTTTGTTTTATATCATATATAAAGTAATTAAGGATACTTACGCTGTACCGTACACAGCCTTCAAAGCTGCAACATCTCTTTGCTGCCGCAATATAATCGTAGACCCCTTCCATCATAGACGGATGATAGTACATGTTTTCCGATACGATCCAGCCCTCAAAGCCGATATCGCTTCACGGCCTGGGCAGCTTCCTCGAAAAAGGTGACGCCAGTTCAAAAGGTACTAACGGAGACTCCACGTTTACATAACCGTCTTCATTTCCGGCATTGTCCTTGATATGGAAATGATCGATTCGGTCCTTCCCCAGCCTTCGATCATATCAGGCGGATAGCCGGTTCCGTACATGACAGGATTGTGGGTATCAAAACACAGCTTCAATTTGCCGTCCAATGCATCCAAAAAGGTAATATGCTCTTCCAGCATCATGTCTGTCTCCATTCCAATTTGAATCCCATACTCTCACCTAAGGCTACCGCATATTTGGCCACTTCAAAGACATGGGCTTTCTTTGCCGGGTTATTCATACGCATGCCATCAAAGATCACACTGGGTACGCCCATTTCCGAGGCAGCGATGACTCCTTGTCTGATGCTTTCACGACAGATCTGACCTTCTGCAGAATCCTTCCTGTTTCTGAAATAGCCCTGATGACCCAAGGTATACAGGTGGATCTGCGGAAATTCAATTCCGTACTTGGCTCCCGCATTGAGATAATATTCCTGCACCCGCTTATTTCTCAAAGGATAGGAGTGCATAGATCCACCGCCATCTCCCAGCTGCACCCCTTCAAAGCCGGCCTCGTGAGCCATCTTAACCGCCAAGTCGCCCCAGCAGGGAAAAAGCCCATTCACATGCGGCAAATTTAAACCTAGCCATGAATCATTCCACCTTTCCTCTCCTCACAGATGCTGCGCAAAGTTTCTACGTCCTTCGCCGCCATCGCAATATAGTCACCGCCTGCAGGGTTCAGATCCGCGCTGTAAATAGGCTGTCTCAGAAAAGCACCATCCTTCATAGCCGATGGCTCTGACTGCCTCCATCGCTCAGCAAATTGGCCGTCACCATCCTGGCCCAGCAGCGCATTTCGACTGCCTTCCCTGGTCACAAAGCCTTCATCATCAGCTGCCATATCCTTTACTCGCAGCTGGTAGATCCGCTCCTTTCCCAGCCTCCGAATCATCCCGGCCGCATCACCTGCAGCGCTGGTCACAGGATCCAGCGTGTGAAAACCAGGCCCGTATTGTTGAATCCAGTGCCTCCACAATTTCTGTCAGGCGCTCAATTCCTCCGTCGGAAGAAACAGCGATCATTACACCATAATTTGCACCGACCTCTGCGGCGTATTTCAGCTTATCCAGCGCATAGGCATGTTGAAAGAGACCGAATAGACCTTTCACAGGAATGGTTACCATCGGAATTCCCATCTGAGATGCGGCCACAACGGTATTCTTTTATTGCCTGCAGACAGTGAGCACCCTGTGCCGTATGGTTTGCAAATTTGATAAATCCCTGGCACTCCAAAATATACATGTTGATACCGACGATCTCCATTCCGTACTTTGCTGCAGCTTCCAGATAATCCTCCTGTACGAACCTATCGTTTAACGGAAAGGAATCCTTGACGGCTGAGATCCAACCCAAAACGCTCATATTCCACATAACCGTTGTTCAGAGGATGAGGGTTGCAGATACCCTCCCCCATCGGTAATTTCTATGCCTGCAAATCCTGCTTCATGGGCCATTTCCATGGCCAAAAGATCCCCAGATAGGGAAGGTGAATTCACAGGCCCCTAGTTTAATTCTTTCCATCTTACGTTTCTCCTTTGTGTATCTCACCCTTCAAAGAACTTTCTCGGATTTCGATCGTCAGATTCCACAGATAGTCTGTATCTACACCCATTTCTCCAAGCCTTGGGAAGACGTGCTTCTTTAGGAATAGAAATCTGTCTGGGCACTCTGCTGCTACATATTCCTTCACATCATCCGGCTGATTGTCGAAAAGTGTGGAGGTCGACATAAAATCATGGGAAAACAGCATTCGGTCTCCCATTCCCGCATCTAACATGGTTTTAATAAACTTAATCCTTTGTATCTGTAGCAACAGCATATTCACCCGGCATCATGACAATAGGAAGTCTGTCCATACCCAGCCATACGCCCCTGATCGTAAAATCCATTTCACAAAATCAATATCCGTAGTTTCAGGAATGTGGCCAACCACTACCTGATTCATTTCTACACCCACTTCTTTCAGACATGCCAGTTTGATGTCTCGGTGTCTCTGTCGGGCAATAAGTATGAAGCAGAATCTTCGCTCCAGTCTCCAGATGAGCCATGCCGACAGCATAATGAATTTTCTTTTTCCATTCTGTTGGACCATCCTTATCCATAGCTGCCTTCAAAATACCTGCTTTGATATCTGAGCCGTCACATCCCTGCAGAATGTCATCAGCGAAGCATCTTGCCCACTGCTCCGAGGTAGACGGTCCCAGATAAGGCGGTTCGCATCCCCACCATCCTGTAGTTGCAATAATATTGACTCCAGTCTTTTCACTAACCTTCTTCAGCATGCGCACATCCCTGCCTAAGCAAACAGGAGACGCGTCGACAACAGACTCAATTCCATTTTCTCTCATAGTGTTCAAGTCCGCCACGATCCGCTCCTCACAATTCTTCACATAAAACTGTGGATAATGGGTCGTAATTCCCATGCTGGAGGTACAGATATGCTCATGCATCAGCACCGAGCCCATCTTGTCTGTATCCAGCTTCCCCTAATACCGTTTGTACTGTCTTCATTTACTCTGCCTCCTCATTTTCCTTTAACAAAAGCAAACCCTTTCAACAAAAGAATCCGTCTTAATAATTATTACAATCCCTTTAAAAATTCTAGCAGTTCTTCTTTCAATAATCAAAGAACAAATAGTAATATTGCCATATAGATTTTGGCATAGCGTTTTTAGGGTTTTTATTGCCATCAAACTCAGTGAAGTTTGTTTAATACAAAAATAGAAAACGTCCAAAAGCGACGTTATTATAGCCTTTGGACGTAAGAGTTTTATAAAGCGTTATTCGGCATAATCTGCGATAGCTTCTACCATCTCTGTGCCCGGTAATCCAAGATCATCCAGCTTCTTCGCAAGAATCTGCTTTGATTCTGTCAACTTCTCCAAGGAAGGCCTCCTTCTCTTTATCAGTCGGATAAACCGCCGTTGTACCGAATTCGTCTATATGACCATTGTAAGAGGAATCCTGTAACGCAAATACCATCCTCCAGGTTCTTTGTTTCCAACTCTGTTCTCATCTCTTCATCATCAATGAGGGCCTTCAGATCATCTGGCAAGCTGTTGTAAGTGTCCAGATTCATGTAATATCCTGGACCGCTGAGAGACCAGAAATCAATGAAGGTCACGTAATGGCAAACCTCTGCAAAATTGCAGGATTTCATTGTTTCCACCGGAATCATCAATCCATCATACATATTTTTTTTCTGGAGGAAGAATAAAAACTTCAGACCACGGTGTATTAACAGGACTGGCTCCACAGGCTTTAACGAATTCGTTCCAATCAGGCTCACACCAGATAGTTAGTCCCTTCATATCATCAGGGGAATGAACTTCCTTTATTAGTGGTCAGCAACTGGTATGGACTTCCTCCTGTATAGGATTGAGCCAGTACTTTCACTCCTGCAAAATTCTTCCATAATTTTAGGGGAATTTTTCGCAGAAATCATAAGATAAAGAGACCTGACCATCTGATGGAACTCCTGCAGTCAGAAGCTTCCAGTTTTTCACTGATATTAAACCCGTCGCTTGCCAAACGCTTTGCATCAGCGATATCAGCAACACCTGCCATCAGCTGTTGCATTTCAGCGCTAGAGTCTAACAGCGTGCAGCTGTAGTACGTAGTAAAGGTAATTCTCCCATCGGATTTTTCTGTAATAGCATCACACCACTCGTCCCAATTCTCCACCATGAAATTACTGTCATCATTCTCCCAGTTAACTTTCAGTTCAAAACTCTCTCCATTATCTGCAGTACCACCTTCATCGCCGCTGTCTCCGCAAGCTGCAAAGCGAAAGTGTCATAACAATGATCAATAATATCATTAATAATTTCTTTCATTTTTTGCTCCTCAACTTTCTTTCTTATTCCCATGATAAATATCATCATATTTGTTAAGAAAATTCTATCATTGATCATTGGAAGAATCAAAGAACAAATAGTAATACGAAATTATAGCTTTTTTGTCATAAATTCAGAGAACAGTCCCTTCATAGATTTTGCAGCATCGTTAATATTTGTAATTCAAAAACTGCCTGTAATGATATGAACATATTCCAGGCAGTTTCTATGATTTCTATTCTCTCCGCAGGCTATCATCAGACACTCTTCTATACTTTTGCAAAATATTTTCTTGGCATTTTCGTTGTCCAAACCAAATCGCTTTTTGTAATTTCTCTATAATCTCTCCTTTTGACTTTCCCTCGTCAAGATTATCTTCAATCAATACAGCAATCCCTGCTCTACTCCTTGCTCTAGTCCTTGCTCAATCCCTTGCTCAATTCCTTGCTCAATACCCAGCTCTAGTCCCTTAGCACGACCCTCCGCAAGGCCCTTGGCAAATCCCTCTTCTCTGGCTTCTTCAGCCCTGATCTCCAGGAATTCTTCTCTTGTAATATCATCATATAGCATGGTACCCACATCCTCCGCACTATGAGCTTTCAGAAAGTCCGCTAATATTCCTTCTTGCAGGCAACGGTTAACTCGCCAGATCGATGGCATCTTTTAATTCTTCTCCGGCAGCAATACTATTACGAATATAACGGAGCAAAAGACCATAACCTTGCAGTTTCTCACTGCGTCTGAGAACTTCATTCTGCATCAGCTCTTCTTCCTCATTGTACACCACTTTAATGATTTTTACCACTAATTCCAAAGAATTTTCCGGCGGTTCATCCAAAAAAACGGCGGATAATCTGAGCTCGTCCATATCCCACGGCTCTTTCCCGGTAAAACCCACTTTCTTTCCTTTAGACTCAAATTTAACTGTCAGGGCAAAAACAAAACAGAGCACACTGAATTGTATGCTCTGCTTTTCACCCCTCAATAATTATTCTGCATAAGCTGCAATAGCTTCCACCATTTTTTTGTGCCTGGCAGTCCCAGATCATCCAGCTTCTTTTTGCCAGAATTGCCTTAGATTCTGTCAGCTTATCGATAAATGCCTGTTTTTCTTCATCGGTAGGGGATAATATACCGTTGTACCATAATTTTCTTCAGCCCATTCAATGGAAGTCTGCTCCAAAGCAATTCCATCTTCGTAGTTTGCCTGTTCCACCTCCGATCATATCCGCATCATCGATGATAGCTTTCAAATCATCCGGCAAGCTGTTATACGTATCCAGATTCATGTAATATCCCGGACCGCTGAGATACCAGAAATCAATGTAAGTCACATAGTTGCATACCTCAGCAAAATTGCAGGATTTCAATGTTTCTGCCGCGATCATCAGACCATCGTACATATTCTTCTGCAAGGAAAGAGTACACTTCAGACCACGGAGTGTTGACTGGTGTGCCGCCACATGCCTTGACAAATTCATTCCAGTCAGGTTCACACCATATCGTCAGCCCCTTTCATATCGTCAGGGGGGAATGTACCTCTTTATTAGTTGTCAGCAGCTGATATCCGCCTCCGCCAGTGTAAGACTGTGCCAGGACTTTGACACCAGCAAACTCCTCCATGACTTCAGAAAACTTATCGCAAAAATCATAAGACAACGAGTACCTGCCCTTCAGACGGAATACCCGCCGTCAACAGTTTCCAATTCTCACTGATGTTAAAGCCATCGCTTGCCAATCGCTTTGCATCTGCGATATCAGCAACACCTGCCATCAGCTGCTGCATCTCCGCACTGGAATCCAATAAAGTGCAGCTGTAGTAGGTGGTAAACGTAATGCGTCCGTCGGATTTTTCACTGACTTTTTCGCACCATTCATCCCAATTCTGAGTCATAAAATTGCTGCTGTCATTTTCCCCCAATTGACTTTCAGCTCATAGGTCTGATCAGAAGATTCTCCAGTTCCTCCGTCGCTTCCGCATGCTGCCAGGGAAAAGACCATAACCAGGGCCAGCAGCATTACCATAAGTTTTTTCATTTTCAATCCTCCTCTTATTACGACTTCCTCATACAGAAAGATGTAAGCTTCCTATAATATAAAAACTACTAGATACATTTAAGCGATTGTATAGCCTAATAATCCTGGCAGCCATTCGCTGATCTGTGGGAACAGCAGCAACAGTGCCAACCCTACAAAGTCCATAGCCAGGAAAGGCATAACGCCTTTGAATACGTCGGACAGGTTTTCCTTTGATAATCCTCTCAGGAAGAATGCTGTCATGCCCATTGGCGGCGTCAGACCGCCGATATCTCCCATGCGAACCATAATAACACCGAACCATAGTGCAGAATAACCGCATCCCTGTACGATCGGCAGGAAAATTCCTACGGTCAGCAGGATCATAGGATGTCGCGTCGAAGAACATGCCCCAAAGATGATATACACGATCAAAAATGATAATCATCAGCAACAGCGGCGGCATATTAAGTGAAAGTACCGCATCAGACATAGCGAAGGTCAGTCCGACAACGCAAGCATTTGCTTCAGAAGCATCGCACATGAAATGACCATATAGATCATACCAATCATGCTGCCGCCTGAGATTAATATCCGCTTGAAGACTTTCCAGCTCATCTTTCTCTGCAGGCATGCGATGAGGAATGATAATACTGCGCCTAATGCTCCTGCTTCTGTCGGAGTACAGATTCCGATTAAAATGCCGCCCATGACAAAAGCAATTACCACGATCAGGGCCCAGACATCTTTCAGAGCCTGAAGCTTTTCCTTTGCAGTCGTCTTGGGTCCGCGAGGGCCAGCATCTGGTTTTTCTTTTACACCAGATAAAAATAACGACACAGTATAATAACGCCATCAGCAGACCCGGCGATACCCGCCATCCAGCAGACTCCTATGGATGTACTGGTCATCATGCCATATATAATAAACATGGATGACGGAGGATCAGATCTCCCAGCTCTGATCCAGCAGCAACAGCCAGCAATACGTAAT
>VOFJ01002146.1_pt1 | contig 20389 bp, 29 predicted proteins | sample 5384081 | NCBI WGS metagenome assembly VOFJ01 (sample SAMN12384729, study PRJNA508395) | human gut metagenome | isolation source: healthy gut I | host: Homo sapiens | reverse complement strand
AAGCTGATCGCCACCATCCGCAGCCGGGAAATCTCGGCATCCATCATTTTGCAGAGCCAGTCGCAGCTGAAAGCCATCTACAAAGATGCGGCCGAAATCATTTCGGACAACTGCGATTCTGTTCTCTTTTTGAGTGGGCGGGGTAAGAATGCCAAAGAGATCTCCGATGCGCTGGGGAAAGAGACCATCGACAGTTTCAACACCAGCGAAAACCGGGGTTCTCAAACCTCCCACGGACTGAACTATCAAAAATTAGGAAAGGCGTTGATGTCAGAGGACGAAATTGCAATCATGGACGGCGGCAGGTGCATCTTGCAACTGCGTGGCGTGAGACCGTTCTTCTCGGAGAAGTTCGACATCACCAAGCACCCGCACTACAAGTACCTTGCAGACGCGGACAAGAAAAACACCTTTTGATGTGGACAGGGTTCTTATCCACCCTGCGCCGGAAGCGGCAGCAGGTAGTCGCACAGGACGAACCGTTTGACCTGTACGAAATTGACCTGTCGGACGAGGATGCAGCCGCCGAATGAGGCGGCATTTTTTGAAAAAATTTTTGAGTGCCGCAGAACAAGCGGCAGAAAGTGAGGACCTTATGGAATTTTTCAACAGTGCAGTCGATACTTTGCAGACGATCGTGGTCGGTCTGGGCGGTGCCCTGTGTGTCTGGGGCGGCATCAACCTGTTGGAGGGCTACGGACAGGATAACCCCGGCAGCAATGCTCATGTACGGTAGAGAAGCACAAAGCAAAACAAGGATAGCCAGCCCTGCCACTATTCCGAAGTCAGGGGAACGCAATAGAAAAATTCATAGCTGTATGCTATACTTAATTAGCATTTGAACATATCAAGCTGACACAGCAATCTCTTTGCTTGCCGTTAATGCGCGTCTACCAATAGTCCGCACAAAGCAAGAGTAGCGTAGCAAAAAAAGGTATAAAAATTTCAAACTTCTTTGTAACGAAATTCCGATTTCTCCGTCTAACCTATGAAGCTGAAGGAGGTGATGACAAGTATGGACTATGAAAAGCTCTATAAAGCCTACTATTTACAGGTATACTCGTATACTATTTCTCTTGCCAAAAATCGTGAGATAGCAGAGGAAATCACGCAGAACACATTCTATAAGGCTGTTTCTACAACATCACAATTCAAAGGTAAGTCAGATGAATTGACATGGCTTTGCTCCATAGCAAAAAAAAACCTTTACCATGATGAAATGCGAAGCCGTCAGCGAGTAGCTGATGTGAGTGAAATCAATGACTTGCCATCAAATGAAAATGTTGAGAACTCAGTTGCAGATTCTGACATGACGTTCCGCATACACCTCGTTCTTCACCGTTTGGAAGAACCATACAAAGAAGTCTTTCAGCTTCGCGTATTCGGGGAACTATCTTTTTCACAAATCGCTGCAATTTTTGGAAAAACAGAATCATGGGCGAGAGTTACTTATCATCGTGCAAAGCTAAAAATTCAAGAAAGGATGGATGAAAAGCATGAGTAAACAATGCGATATTGTTCGAGATATTCTTCCGCTGTATGTTGACGGTGCTTGCAGCGAAGCAAGCGCAGAGATGGTAAAAGAGCATTTGAACGCCTGTGCTGACTGTAACGCAATTTATCAGAAATTGCTTTCTCACACGAGCGAAGATGTTCTTCACGAAGAAAGCGAAAGCGTTATTATGCGCCATGAGGCAAAAGAAAAGCAGAGAGGCAGAAAAAAAAGATAACTATTGCTGTTCTCGTTTCCATCACTCTTTGTATCATTGCAATTTTTACAGCTCTCTTTCTGTTACCTATAAACATTGCTTATGAGCCTGTCAAAATCAACTTCCCATTTGAGGTTGAAGATGTCGAAAACGTTGAAATGTACCACTATGACGGAGTGCCTGCATCAGCAGAAAAAAAAAAGTAGTTGTTGCTGAAAATGATATAAAGACCCTGTATGATAAGTTCAAGGGCTTATCCTTAAAAAGACAAAACAACTGAGGAAACTGCCGGAGCAGATGTGACCAGCTTTAGATTTAACCTCTCAGATGGAACAAGCTACGATTTGATTTACGCCTGCTATGGGGTTAAAAACGGCGAATTGAAGTCAGCAGCAGGCGGTTTTAAGTATTTTACAAGTGCGGATATCGGCTCTTATTGGAACAATTTGAATACGGAACTTGAGGCAATTCCTATCAATGAGAGTGAATTGCCGTGAGCAGATAGCAAACCCAGCCGAGCCTGTCAACGGTCAAGATGAACGGCGCAAATGCGCCGCCGTTGACAGCCCCGCCCGTCTTTGCTGTTCGGTAATCAAGAGGGCGACAGCACAAGATGCTGCCGCCCTCTGCCATTATTCAGAAAGGGGGATTTTCCATGACCGAACACGAAAAGTATCAAGAACATATCCGGCATACACACGATGCCTTTTTGCAAAGACTGTTATTCGCCACGCTGCCATAGACGCAGCCCGGAGCATACGGAGCCGCCGCAAGCGGGAAATCTCGCTTGAATATCTGATAGAAGAAAAAAACACTATCCATTCAGTACCACAGATAAATACTTTGCGGAGCAATCCGGCATGACCAGCTATCCGCTTTTCGTCTGTGGTCAGATGGTGCTTTTTTTGAAAGTCCAGAGCTTGCCGCAGCCCTGTCCGCACTGTCACAGATGGAACAGGAAATCATTTTCTTGTACTACTTCCAACGATTGACGCATAGGGAGATTGGACGGAGATATGGACGGGCTGGCAACACAACCGGGCGGCGTATTCAGATGATTTTACGGCGGCTACGGGCAGAGTTGGAGGGTTTGTCCTATGAGCCAGCTACTTCCCTATGAGACAATCGTTAAGGCAAGCGAGGGCGACCCGGAAGCTGTTGCCGCCGTCCTATCCCATTATGCGGGATATATCCGCTCTTGTGCGAAAAATGGACGGACAGATTAACACGGATATGCAGAAAAGGTCAACGGTGTATGGGAGCAGCGGCTCCGTATTCACTATAACTGTGTGGGTACCATCGAGATTCCAAGCGCACTTCCTTTGCCGACACCCGATGTATCGGTGAATACAAAAAAGGCGTAGTTGTGAACTACGCCCCTGTGATGTCGCTATTTAGCAAATAAAAAATGACGAATGTTCTTTGACAGCTAAATGCTGTAAGAACATTCGTCATGGTGCGGATAAGAGGACTTGAACCTCCACCGAGTTGCCCCGATTAGAACCTGAATCTAACGCGTCTGCCAATTCCGCCATATCCGCATATTCTGTTTTGTTCGTGAGCCGTGTCGCTCGGAACGATAGTTATTATACCAGATATACGCAGAATTGTCAAGCATTTTTTCAAAAAAACTTTTTCTCCACTACAAAACGTCATACTTTCGCGAAAAAAGCCCTCTGCAGGCCGATTTTCCGGCGGTGCAGAGGGTCGGAGTTTCTTTGTTTTTTTTCTTCAGCAGACAGCCGTGCCGGAGGCCAGCAGATCAGACTCTGCCCCACACCAGCCACAGATACACATAGCCTGCCAGCACTGCAGCCAGCGTAAAGGGCACGCCGATGCGCAGGAAGTCGCGGGTGGTGACGGTCTCGCCGTTTTTGCGCAGAATGCCAATGGCCGCGATGTTGGCCGAAGCCCCGATGGGGGTCAGGTTGCCGCCCAGCGTCGCGCCGGTGAGCAGACCGAAGTAAAACACATAGGGTTCCACGCCCATGCCATCGTTCATCAGGGCGGCGATGCTCTGCACCACCGGCAGCATGGCGGCCACGTAAGGGATGTTATCGATGAAGGCCGAAAGCACCACCGAAACCGCTACCAGCAGCGTAAACAGCCGGAAAGGGGCTTTCTCCTCGCCACGGCGTGGAACAGCCGGGCCGCTGCGTCGATAACACCCGCCGCGTGGATGCCCGCGATCACGATGAACAAGCCAAACAACAGCAGCAGAGTATCGCAGTCCAGCTCGCCCAGCACATGCGCCAGCGGCTTTGCCGACCCTGCCCGCAGGCAGGCGCGCGCCACGCCAAACAGGCACAGCCCCATGCACACAAGGCCGCTGCGCAGCTCGTACACCGTGTGCAGCGGCCCGGCTGCAGGCTCCGGCAGGAAAGATGCCGCAATGAGCAGACCCACCGTCAGCAGCATCAGAGCAGTGGGCACATCGTCCTTCACCTCAGTCTCCACCTTTGCGGCGATAGGCTGGGTCTCGCGGCGGAACAGCCACAGCAGCACTGCCAGCGAAGCAAGTGCGCCCAGCTCCACGCCCCAGAAGATGCCCGGACGGCCCCGCATCCAGAAGAAATCGAAGAAATTCATGTCGGCAAAGCTGCCCAGCAGGATGCCCGTGGTGTCCCCCACCAGCGTTGCCGCGCCCTGTAAATTGGACGACACCGCAATGGCGATGAGCACCGGCACCGGCGAGATCTTCAGCTTGCGGGCAATGGCAAGGCCCACCGGTGCCACCATGAGCACTGTGGCCACATTGTCCACAAAAAGCACTGATGACACCGGCGAACAGCGCCAGCATACACACCGCCCACTTGACATCCGGCACACGGACGATAAGCATTTCCGCCAGGCGGGCAGGCATTTTGCTCTCGATGAACAGTGCCACCGTACCCATGGTACCCGCCATCATGAGCAGCACATTATAATCCACGGCCTGCAGCGCGGCGCGGAGTGAAAACCGTATAGACCCCTGCCTCGCCCAGCACAATAAAGAGCACCGCACTGCACAGTGCCACCCACGGGCGGTACTGCTGCAGCCGCAGCATCAATACATAGGTAACAGCAAACAGGATCAGTGCAAGTATCATTCGTTGATCTCCCCTGCTGCGGGCATCCTCGTCGATCATGCGGTAGCCCACGCCCAGCTCATTGAGGATATAAGTATTGCTGCCCGGACGGCTGCCCAGCTTTTTGCGGATATTGGCCATGTTCACCTGCAGCTTCTTGGTGCTGCCGGAGTCGGTATCGCCCCAGATGGCCCGGACGATGGCCGCATAGGTCATCACGCGGCCCGCGTGCTGGGAGAGGAACGCCACGATGTTGTACTCGGTCTGGGTCAGCTTGATCTCCTGCTCGTCCACGAACACCTTGCGGCGGTCGTAATTGATGCGCAGTCCCTGTGCGCGGAACTCCCCCGCCGGGGCATTGCCGCCGCGCATGGCACCGTAGCGGTTCAGGCGCAGGGCCACCCGCACCCGGGCCAGCAGCTCCCCGGTGCCGAAGGGTTTGGTGATATAGTCGTTGGCACCCAGATCCAGCGCCTCGATCTTATCCATCTCGTCGGTACGGGCCGAGAGCACCACGATGGGGGTCATGTACTTCTGCCGCACGGTGCGGATGAACTCCAGCCCGTCCCGGTCCGGCAGGCCCAGATCCAGAATGACCAGATCCGGGTTGTGGGAGGCGAACAGGGTCAGGCCCATGGGTACAGGTGTGGGCCACCAGAGCCTGATAATCGTTCGTGGTCAGCAGCGTTTCAATGAAGCTGCAGATGTTCGCCTCGTCCTCGATGATAAGCACCTTATATTTATTATTGCTCATCCTCTGTGTCCTCCGGATCGACTTTTTCCGTCTCCAGCCAGAAACGGATGGTGGTGCCCTCGCCGGCGCGGCTCTCTGCGTCGATCTCGCCGCCGTGCGCCTTGATGATGGCCGCGCACACCGACAAGGCCGATGCCCATGCCGTGCTTGCGGCTGTCTGCCGGTACATCCGGGTCGGTGCCGCCGGTACCGGAGAACAGCGTTTTCAGCCGTTCTCTGGGGATGCCGCAGCCATTGTCCGTCACCTCGAACACCGCACGATTGCCCACCGTGAACACCTTCAAGGTCAGTTTTGTCATGCCCTCGGCGTGCGGAGCGGCATTTTCCATCAGGGTGATCAGCACCTGCTGGATGAGCATGGAATCCATGGGGATCACGATAAAAGGCATCCGGCGTTTCCAGCTCCACCTGGGATCTCCGGGTAGCGCTTGCGGAACTTGACCAGCACCGTATCCAGCAGTTCGTCCAGCACAGTGGGGGGGTCTTTTGCACCGTCACCTTCTCGCTGTCGATGCGGGTGACGGAAAGCAGATTCTCCACCATGCGGGTCAGCCACTGGGCATCACTGCAGGCTTCGCCAAGCAGTTTAATGGTCTTTTCCTTATCCAGCGAGTCATAATTTTCGATCACAGTGGAGCAGGCACCGTAGATGGAGGTGAGCGGGGTGCGCAGATCGTGAGAAACCGCGCGCAGAAGGTTTGCACGCATTTTTTTTCCTTTTTTCGCTCTCCATGCGCAGCTGCTCCTGTTTTTTTTGACCCGGGTGGTGAGGGTACTGGTCATGATGGATACGGCCAGCATCACAAGGCCGGAGAACAGATTTTCCGGCAGGGTAAAATTGAAGGCAAAATACGGTGAGAGGAAGGCAAAGTTCACAGCCAGCACGCGTGCTGATGAGCGAAGCCGCCACGCCCCACGCATAACCTTCTGTATACATAGAGGTGACGAATACCGCCAGCATAAAGATAAGCATTGCTACGCCCCTCAATGCGGCCCATAACGGCCTGTGTAAGCATCACCATGGCATAGGCGGCGAACAGAGCCAGCAGCATTACGGTGGCATCCCGCACAAGCGTCTGTTTTTTCATGCACATTCCCCTTCCCAGATAATATATTTTTCCCGCATTATACCATAGAAAAACTAAAGATACAGTAAAAATCCTTTGCCGTAAAGGGGGACGCGAGTTTGACACTCCCTCTTCCCCGTAGTAGAATAGCCCTATCAACACTTTATCTCACTGGATCAGGAGTATGACGATATGCTGTTATTTCGAGAACGACTACTGTGAGGGTGCACACCCTGGCCATCCTGCAAAAAGCTGGCCGAGACCAACTTTTGAAAAGGTGTCCGGCTACGGCACCGACCCCTACTGCGCCAGCGCCAACGAAGCAAAGATCCGCGCTGCCTGCGCCTGCCCGGATGCAGATGTGTACTTTCATCTCCGGCGGCACCCAGACCAATGCCATCGTCATTGCGTCCATGCTGCAGCGCTGGCAGGGCGTGCTGGCCGCTGCCACCGGCCATGTTACTGCCCACGAGGCCGGTGCCATCGAGTACACCAGCCACAAGGTCATCCCGCTGCCGGCCCACGAGGGCAAGGTGAGCGCTGCCGATGTGCGCAGCTGGTGCGCCACCTTCTACGCCGATGCCAACCACGACCACATGGTGTTCCCCGGCATGGTGTATCTCTCACCCCGTCGGAGTACGGCACCCTGTACACTAAGGCGGAGCTGGAAGAGCTGCACGCTGTGTGTCAGGAGTACCACATGCCCCTGTTCCTGGACGGCGCACGCCTGGGCTACGGTCTGATGGCCAAGGGCACCGATGTTACCCTGCAGGATATCGCCCGCCTGACCGATGTGTTCTACATCGGCGGCACCAAGGTGGGCGCGCTGTGCGGCGAGGCCGTGGTGTTCCCTCCACGGCGCACCGGCCCACTTTATGACTATGGTCAAGCAACAGGGCGCGCTGCTTGCCAAGGGCCGTCTGATGGGCCTGCAGTTCGATGTGCTGTTCACCGACGATCTGTACACCCGCATCAGCCGGAACGCCATCGAAACCGCAGACCGTCTGAAGGAGGGCCTTGCTGCCAAGGGCTACCGCTTCTATATGGAGTCGCCCACCAATCAGGTGTTCCCCATTCTGGAAAACAGCCAGCTGGAAGCGCTGGAAGGCCAGGCAAAGTTCGGCTTCTGGGAGAAGTACGACGATACCCACACCGTGATGCGCATTGCCACCAGCTGGGCCACCCGCATGGAGGAGATCGAGCAGCTGATCGCCTGATGTGACCCTGCCGAAGATTTTCTGCCGGTTTTATGCGGGATACCAATTGCAATTCCTTCTTCACAATGTGGTATCTTTTGGGTAGACCAATGGGTTGGAGACGGTGGGCCTTGCAGGACAGCGTTCCGGCCAGCTGGCTCTACTGTGAAATGATCGGAAAGAAGGTATTTTAACCATGGGATTTTTTGATAAGCTGTTCGGCGGTAAGGCCGAGCAGGAAGAGACCGTCTAAATTCTTTGGTCAGCGCAAGACCGTTCTGACCCCCCATCCGCGGCAAGGTGCTGGCACAGGCCGACATCCCCGACGAGACCTTTGCACAGGGCATCCTTGGCCCCGGCTGCGGCATCGAGCCCACCGGCAAGACCGTGTATGCTCCGTTTGACGGCACCGTGGATCAGGTGGCTTCCACCCTGCACGCCGTGGGCCTGACCAGCGAGGACGGCATTGAGATCCTGATCCATGTTGGCATGGACACTGTGGAGATGCAGGGCAAGGGCTTCAAGGCACTGGTCAAGGTGGGCGATAAGGTGAAGGCCGGCACCCCGCTGCTGAAGGTGGATCTGGACGCCATCCGCGCCGCAGGCCATCCCACCGCTACCGCCATCGCATCGTGACCAACGGCGACGATCTGGGCGAGCTGAAGATGCTGGCAGAGGGCGACATCCTGGCCGGCACCCCGCTGTTCAAGTTCTGATTTCAGCACAGCAAAAGGCGTGCACTTCCGCAAAGGAGGTGCACGCCTTTTTGATTATCTTACTGGCCGCCCGGCTTGTAGTGCAGCACCGCTCCGACACCAGCCCGTTGAAGAACTGGATGAAGGGCCCCAGGCAGAAGGCACAGATCAGCGTACCGATGCCCACAAGGCCGCCCAGCAGCCAGCACAGCAGCGCATCGGTGAACACGCGGCAGCCGAAAGTACGGCACCGGGGTGTAGTCCCGCAGGCCCAGCGAGAGGTAATCGTACGGGGGCGATGCCCAGATCTGCCGTCTGGTACAGCGAAGCCCCCAGCGCCGTGACTGGCACCGCCAGCGCCACCCACAGCAGCTGCACCGGCAGGCCCAGCGCCTCGGCCGGGCCAAAGTGGGCTGCAATGGGGTCGTGAGAAGGCCGTGACAATGAACCCGACGCCAATGCCGTTGACAAAGGTGCCCAGGCCGATGTACTTGCGCCCGAACCAGAACTGCAGTGCAAAGAACAGGATGTTCGTGCACAGGTTCTGCATCTCGGCCAGACGCATATTCAGTGCGCTGATGGAGTCGTTGCCAAGGTGAGACTGCTTGAACAGTGCAATGCCCAGCCCGATGATCACAATACCGACCACCATGCCGAGGATGCGCCGCGCCGAGGGCATCTGCGGGTTCTTTTTCATGATTCTGTTCTCCTTTTTTTGCACCAGTTTTACAACGTTCGTTGAAAGCTCAGCGGTGAAGCTGCGTTTCGATTCTTGCCCTGTCTAGCCCTTCGCCAATGACGATGAGCACATCCTGCCCCTGCGGGATGGGTTCCAGCGTTTTTCCGGCGGCGGTGGCGTTCAGTTCCAGCCAGCCGGTCTGCCCGCGGGTCCGGTGCAAAGCCCTTCACCCGCAGCACATGGCCGCAGGCGGCATCCGCAAACAGGCGGTCTGCCGCAGCCTGCAGCTGCTGCAGCGTCAGATGCTGCTCCAGAAAGCAGAGGGACGAGAAGGCTTCGTGCTCGTCAAAGTGCAGCTTTTCGCAGCTGGCCTGCCTGCAGCCGCAGGCGCAAGGGCGAGCAAGGTCGGCATCAGTAAGCCGTGCCCAGTCCTTGGTGAGGATCTCCTCCGGCGCAAAGCGGCGGGAGCACTTGCAGCCCTCCAGCGCACGGGTCAGGTGGGCCGCTGCGGCGGCTGTCTGCTGCTGCCCGGCCAGCTGGGTACGGCTGACCAGCACCCGGCCCGCGTTGGCCGTCTCGGATGCCAGCACGTACTCAGCCTGCGGCGAAAGCGTTTCCGGCAGCATGGCATCCACTATGGCGATCACATTGCCCACCTGATACCAGCGGTCCAGCGGGTCGTCCCGCAGCACATCAAAGAACTCGTCCACATCAAAAATGCCGCTGGGTTCCACCAGTACCCGGTCGAACCCGCGCATGGCCATGGAGATGAGCTTGGTGCGCATCCGGCGCTGGTGGGTGTCGCAGTCGCACCCGCCGCTGATGGTCTCAAGGTCGCAGCGGGGGCCAAGAAGGTCCTGCACCAGCATCGCATCCACGTTCACTGCTCCAAAGTCGTTTTCCAGAATGCAGACGTTGTGCCCCTGCTCCACCAGATACCGGACATACCGGCGCAGAAAGGTGGTCTTTCCTGCGCCCAGAAAGCCGGTGATAAGGTCTACCTGTACCATGATAAAAAGCACCTCCTGTGCTGTTTTTGCCCGGTTCCAGTATACCGCAGCGAACTGCAATACGCCAGTCCGATGCTATGGCTGTTTTCACTTTTTATGATCGTATTCAGCCGCTGTCGGATGCAGGCTGTACTCGGCAATGACCTTGCGGGCGGCAGGTGCCATTGGCCGGTACGGCGGCAGGTTTTGCAAGGAAGTAGCCCTGCAGGCCGTCCACGCCCAGCTCGATGACCTTGCGCAGCTCGGCGGCGGTCTCCACGCCCTCGGCAATGATCTGAATGCTGCGCGGGTGGGCATAGGCCACGATGTTCTGCACGATCTGCTGCTTGTCCGGGTCGGTATCGATGCCGCGGATGATGGCGATATCCACCTTGATGAACCGGGGCGAAAGCTCCAGCAGGCTGTTCTCGTTGGCAAAGCCGCTGCCGTAATCGTCCAGCGCGAACATGCCGGAGAAGCTCGGCACATGGCGCTTGGCCTCCAGTGCTTCGTGGTTAATCTCCTCTTCCTCGGTGATTTCAATGACCATCTGGCGGCACAGCTCATGCCAGCGGCTTTCCATATACTCGCTGTCCTCCTGCGGCAGGCAATGCTTGCAATGGAGTTGATGAACAGCATCGTATCCCTGCGCACAAGGCCCTCGCTGCGCAGGTGGTCGAAGTTCTCCAGCGATTTGAAGAAGGTCAGCCGCTCGATCTCGCACAGTGCGCCCTGCTCCCGCGCCAGCTTCATGATGGTAGCGGGCGAGCGCAGCGCTTCCATATCGGAGCGCATCAGGGCTTCGTAGGCCATCACCCGGCCGGTACGTAGGCCGAGAAGATGGGCTGGAACACATAGTACACCCGTTCCTCGGTAAGCAGCTGCTGGAAGTCCCGCCGCAGCTGTGCGGTCTGTGGCTTCCCTGCGGTAGCTTTCCATGCTGAACTCCTGCAGGCAGCCCCTTGGTGGAGTGCTTGACCTGATACATGGCAAAGTCTGCATATTTTTTCAGGGTCTCGATGTCCCGGCCATCCTCCGGGTACCAGGCCACGCCGCCGGAAATACTGATGTGCAGTTCGCTGCCGCCGGGCAGCACCGCCACGCTTTTGTGCATGGCGTCGCTCAGGGATGCGCACCTTTTCCCGGATCTGCTCCCGGCCGGGAATAACCGTAGAACAGCAGCAGGAACTCGTCGCCGGACAGGCGGGACACCACCGTGCCGGCGGGGGTGTTCTCTGCAAGGCAGAGGCCAGTGCGGTGGATGTACTGGTCGCCCCAGTCGTGGCCGTAGGTATCGTTGATGTGCTTGAGGTTGTCCAGATCCATCATCAGCAGAGCTGCGGCGCCCAGCTGGTGCGGATCGCGGAACAGCTCTTCGCTCACGCGGTGGAAGGCCTGACGGTTATACAGGCCGGTCAGGATATCGTAGTCCCGTTCGTGCTCAATGCGCAGGCGCTCCAGCGTGGCGACGGTGACATCCTCGGCCAGACCCACCTGCACGTTCCAGTCTTTGGTGACGCGCAGCAGAACGTAGCGGGTCTGGCCGTCCCTTGCGGATGGTCAGCAGCTTGTCTCCCCTTGCCGTGGTGGTGCAGGGGCGGGAAAGCTGGATCCGGGTCAGCGTTTCCTCAAAGCGGCGCACGCTCAGGAAACCGTCCTTGGGCTGGGGTTCGCCCAGCAGGGGAAAAAAAGTTATCGGTAACATACACACTGCCGGTGTCATACCGCAGCTCGTAGCCGCCCAGCTCCACACTGGCCATGTCCATGATGCGCAAAAACTTGGTGGAGTTGTTCAGCAGCTCGCTGTTCAGGCTGGTCAGTGCATCGGCCAGACGGTCCAGCTCCCGGATGTTTGTATGGGACAGCTCCGGGAACTGCTTTTTCTCCTGCCCGTCCACCACTTCGTGATACAGCAGCTCCACCGGGTGGGCCAGCTTGCGGGCGATCAGCAGACTGCTCAGAATGCCCAGCACCAGCGTAAACACACCACAATGGCGATCACGTTGCCGGACATTCTGCGCAAAGGCAAACAGCACCTTGCTGTTCACGGGCCGATCAGCATCCAGCGCTCATTGGAAAATGGGCGCGTTGCGGCTGTACAGAGTAATGGGCAGGGCCACGGCATAATAGTCTTTATTCCGTAGCGTTCAGCCAGCACTCGTCCGCCCGGAGTTCGCAGTTCATCATGCCGGCCGGTCTTCCAAGTGATAGTATCCTCGCTGGACTGAGACCGACCTTGCTGACCACGAATTCCTCGGCGTCCTCGTCCGCAGTGGTGGACACCAAGAAAATACGCGCCGTTTTTCCGTTCTGCAGCTCTGCATAGGGCATTTTTGTCCTGCACATAGCTGGTGAGCAGCTCCACGCCCACCACACCGTAGATCGTGCCGTCCGGCAGGATCAGCGGCTGGGAGTAGGCAATGGCGGAGCGGTCGTTGCCCTATCTTATAGGCACTGGTGGTCCAGCGGCCGTAATCCTCGCTTCAGCGGGCATTGTCCTCCCAGGCGGTCTGGAACGGTTCCTTGAAAAGCCCCGGCCCTTCAGGCCGTAGTAGCGCAGCGCAGGACAGGCTGCCAGCTTTTATCGGTGGTGATGCCCAGCGCCTTGACCACCGCCGCGCTGCCGCGCTCGATCAGCAGGTCGGCATTCTCCTCCGAGGGGCGGGCGTCCGGGTCCAGATCCCGCAGATAGATGCCGGGCACACCGCTGCCCACATCCAGAAGGCGCAGATCCTCGGTGTTCAGCACCACAAAAATACCACAGACCGGTTTTGCACGCAGGGTGTTGACCAGCTCCGGTGCAATGGCCGTGAAGCAGTGCGTCGCTCTTCTCACGGCTCGGTGTTCAGTTCGGCCAGATCGAGCTGGCCTGTCTTCCCATGGCAAGAACGGTATTGTTGATGTGTCCGACAGATCGGTCAGATTCTGTGCATCCTGCATCAGGTCCTGCACGTAGCTGACGCGGTTGCGCACCTGCATGTTGAGCATGTCCTTGGCGTTCTGGTTCAGCCTGCCGTCCACATTGGTAATGGCAATGCTGACTGCCAGCAGCACCACCTCCACCAGCGTCACCAGCATCATGGCGTTAAAAATGGTGCGGAAGATAGGCCTGCCTGTTTTTTTTTTTTTGCGCCGGGCGGCATCCGTATCCTTCTGTCTGCGCAGCATCGCCATCACCTCTTTTTCCTCAGCGTGTTCCGTCGGCTCAGCCCTCGTACTGTTTGAGCTGACTGCAGGATATCCTGATACCATGCCTCAAAGTGATCGTCGGTCAGGAACTCGGCTTCTGCGTCCGCAGCGCTTTGACCCTCGGCGATGCGCTGCCCACGGTCTCGCGGTCCGCAGCGGCAAGGTCACTCAGGCCGTATTCCAGCACCTTGCGGGCGCTGCTGCCGCACACGCAGCCAAGGGCCAGCGCCGCGGCGCACAGCCCGGACACGACCGCTTTGAGATATTTTTCATCGATTTTCTCCCCTGAGGACGCTCACGCAGCAGGACGTTCCGGCTACCATATCACCCGATTATACCTAGTTTATCATACCGTCTTTTTCCGGGTGCGTAAACAAAATCCGGCAAAAACCTTCACGATCACAAGAAAGCGGAAGAACTTTCCACCCATCGGAACAAAAAAGCACAGCCGTCAACCGTTCATCCGCCTCGGCCAGCTGGGCCTCGGCAGCAGCATCGTCCAGCATATCCCTGCCCGCGCAGCGCTGCAGGATGACATGGCACACCGGGGCGGCGTGTGACCTCCAGCACCGAGTGACGGAAGCCGTAGCGGGAGACGTTCTTTTTTGCCGTACAGCAGGATGAAGCCCATGCTGTTGCGGCTGTCCGCCCGCAGGAAGCCGTGGGTGATGTAGGGCATTGTAAATGGTAAATATAGAAGAAGCACCTCTACGCAGTACGATTTTGCCGCCATCATTGAACGAGCGCAGCCCCAGCAAGACCTTCAATCTGGCGGGCCTTGTGGGCAGCTACCATTTCAGCGGCGAGTGGGTGTAAATTTTTGATACAGTAAGAGGGGCTGCTGCACTTTCGGCTAAAACGATGTGCAGCAGCCCCTTCTTCGCATCAGATACAGACAACAAAAAAAGCGTTCTGAGAGATCTCAGAACGCTTGGTGGTTGCGGGGGGAGGATTTGAACCTACGGCCTTCGGGTTATGAGCCCGACGAGCTACCATGCTGCTCCACCCCGCGATATTTACTTTGTGCTCTCAGCGGTTCTCGCTGACTGCTTAAGTATAATACCACAAGGGCGGGCGGATGTCAAGTATTTTTTGATTTATTTTTTCTTCTTTTTCCAAACCATGAACCCTGCGCAGGCGGCGGCTGCGATCACCACCACCGGCCATGCACCTGCAAAGGGCAACGATGACCTGCTGCAGGCCATCCACAAAGTTCTGCCAGCCAGCGGAAAGGGCGCTGACAAAGCGGCTGCCGAAGCCCTCGCTGGGCGGCGAGTAGGTGCTCACCTCGCTCAGGCTCACGTACACGGTGCACTCTTCCACCTGATCGTTGTACCAGTCCATCTGGCTCTGCCAGCTCTCGATCTGGCTCTGCACATCCGTCAGGCTGGACTCGATCTCAAGCAGGTCGGAGAGGTTGTCGGCCTGCTGCTGCAGCTGCTGCAGGCGGGTTCGCTGGTTCTTGAGATTCTCAAGCCGGGTCTCCACGTCCATGTACTGGGCGGTCACGTCGTCGGCCTGCTGGTTTTTGTAGGTCACGTTGCCTGCTTCGGCCACGGCGGCAAGAAAGTTCTCGTAGTTCTGCTGCGGCACCCGGTAGGTCAAGCTGACACTGCGGCTGTCACCGGCATCCGAGTATTCACTGCTGGATTCCAGATAGCCGCCCGCTTCAGCAAGGGCAGCATCCAGCGCAGCGCGGGCTGCGTCGTAGTCCTTGCTTTCCAGGCTGAGGTTCGCGGTGTAGATGATCTTTGCGTGGTCGGTGCTATGGGCCGCTGCTGCCGCGTCGTCCTCCGAATAAACAGCAGCGCCGTTGTCTGCGCCGCTTTCTAGCGCCATGGTGTTCAGACTGTAATCGGCTGCCATAGGGCTGTCCACAGCGGCGCGGTCCGCGCCGCCTGCCGCCATCACCGCCGCAGTGCTGTCCGCAGAATAATAGACCGCCGGGCTGCTGCTCTTTGCGCCAAGGCCGATTTGTCCGGTGGCAAAAGCACCATAGCCTACCACGCACACAGCAAGGCAGGCCGCCAGTGCGCCCACCCGCTTTGCGGGGAAGCGGATCAGTTTCTTCTTCGGCTGCACCGGGGCGGACTGAGCCGGTACCGGTGCGTCGGTTTTCATCATGGGCTGGGCCTTTTCTTCTTCGGTCAACTGGTCGGTCATGGCCAGCAGCTTTGCCTTCAGATCGTCCGGGGCGTAGAGGTCGTCCGTCTCCATCTTGTACTCATACCACCTCATCTTCGATCTCCTCCTTCAGCATCGTATGTAACTGCGCCCGGGCACGCCGCAGCCAGCTCAGCACCGTGTTGGATGGTGCGCCCATCATCCGGCCGATCTCCGCCGCCGTGTACCCCTCGTAGTAATGCAGATAGATGGCATTGCGGTAGTTTTCCGGCAGGGCGCGCACTGCGTCCAGCACACTGCCGTCCTCAAACGCATCGGGCGCGGGCAGGTTCTCGTCCAGCTCGGTGTCCTTCTGATGGGCTGCGCGGGTCAGGTCCCGGCAGCGGTTGATGGCCACCCGCAGCAGCCACGCCTTGAGGTGCTCCTCACTCTCAAACGTACCATTATAATGCAGGAGCTTCTCGTAGACATCCTGCACCACGTCCTCGGCATCGGCTGTGCATCGGCTGTTGTGTATGGCAGCGCGGTAAACAGCATCGCTGTATTTCTGCACTGCCAGCGTAAATACTTCGTTTCTGGTCAGCTGTCCCATAGTTTCAAGCTCTCCTTTACCGCCTGTACAGGGCTGGTGGAATTGTGTTCCACGGGGGACATTCACCCTATACACGGCTGAACGCCCCCGAAGATTGCATTGCTGGAAAAATTTATGAAAATCACCTTTATATATACTCTCTGCAGCAGGGCCACCCGTTCTGCAAGGAAGGTCTCGGCCTTCGGATGGTGCAGCCAGCGCTTGTTCGCCGCTGTGCCAGCCAGCTTTCGCCCAGCGCTGCCGGGTCGGTATCGGCCTGCATCACATCCTGCATGGTCAGCTGCAGCGTCAGCGCCGCAGGGGTGTCCGGCAGCGGCGGCAGCGGGTCCTCCCCACAAAGGGCGGCAGCAGCTGCACCGCCACCGTGGCGCGGGTGCACTCCTCGGTGAGCAGCAGGGCTGCAGGCGTGCCGTCCGGCTGGACGTGCAGGGTGCTGTACAGCAGCTGCAGACTGCCCTCGGCCAGCAGGCGGATATTCCCCTCCCGCCCGGTAGGCGAAAGGCTCAAATATTCCCGCGCCTCGTCCAGATAGATGTGCCGGGCCGGTGCCTGCACGCGGGCATACAGGGCAGGCAGCGCAAAGCTGCCCTCTTTGTCCAGCGCGTGCTGCAACGCAAGGTAAAACTCGGTCAGCGGGTGGTTCGGGTCCGGCTGCGGCATCCCGAAATCGGGGCGCGATACGTGTCCTCCACCCATAGGGAACCTCCTTGACAAATAACGCTGATGCGGTATAATAAATACAGAAGGGCGCTGACTGCAAGGGTCAGCTTTCCATCCCGCTTGTCAAAAAAAAGATTGACCGCACAGTTTGGAAGTTTGGGAAGCAGGGCGGTCAATCTTTTTGTTATCATCTTACCATATTCTACAACGCATTACAACACGCCCTATTGTAAACCCTGCTGCAACTTCATTGTTGACCGTCTTCCCTCTGCCGCGTTATACTCGGGCACAGATGCCTTGTAAATTTTTAACAGAGGGGAATTCTATTCTATGAAAAACAAAAAACTGACCACCTATCAGATGGCTGTCACTGCGCTGATGGCCGCCGCGCTGTGCGTGCTTGGCCCGCTGAGCGTGCCCATCGGAGCCATTCCCATTTCGCTGTCAAACTTTGTCATCTGTCTGACCGCATGGCTGCTGGGGCCCAAGTTCGGCACCCTGAGCGTGGCGGTGTACCTGCTCATCGGCCTTGTGGGCGTGCCGGTGTTCTCCGGCTACGGCGCGGGCCTTGCCAAGCTGGCGGGCCCCACGGGCGGCTATCTGGTGGGTTACCTGCTGATGGCGTTCATCGGCGGCCTGTTCATCGAGAAGAGCAACGGGGCCCAGCCGGTGGTTTCCGGCATCGGTCTGGTGCTGGGCGACGCGGCCTGTTATGTGCTGGGCACGGCGTGGTTCGTGTTCCAGATGCAGTGTGATCTGGGCTACGCGCTGGCGGTCTGCGTTTATCCCTTCATTGCACTGGACCTCGGCAAGATCGTGGTCTCCTGCATCGTCGGTGCGCTGATGCGCAAGCGGCTGATTCAGGCGGGCGTGCTGAAGCTGAAGGAAGCCTAACAGGCAAAGCAAAAAGGGAGACTGCAAACGCAGCCTCCCTTTTTATTTGTGATCCGTTATTTTACATAGCCAAGGGTCGCAGCCATCACGGCCTTGATGGTGTGCATGCGGTTCTCCGCCTCGTCGAAGACGATGCTCTGGGGGCCTTCAAACACTTCATCGGTCACTTCCATGGCATCGCGGCCAAAGCGCTCGCCCATCTCCTTGCCCACGGTGGTCTTGTGGTCGTGGAACGCGGGCAGGCAGTGCATGAACACAGCGTGCGGGCCTGCAATGTCCATCAGCTGCTGGTTGATTTGATATGCGGCCAGGTCGTTGATGCGCTCCGCCCAGATCTCCATAGGCTCCCCCATAGAGACCCAGACGTCCGTGTAGAGGACGTCTGCGCCCTTTGCGGCCTTGGCAGGGTCTTCCTCGAAAGAGATGGTCGCCCCCGTCTCGGCGGCGATCTTCTGGCACTCGGCCACCAGAGCAGCGTCCGGCTGGTACTTCTTGGGCGCAGGCGGTGAAGTTGAGGCCCATCTTGGCGCAGCCCACCATCAGGCTGTTGCCCATGTTGTAGCGGGCGTCGCCAAAGTAAACGAAGTTGATGCCCTTGAGGTGGCCGAAGTGCTCCTGGATGGTGAGGAAGTCCGCGAGAATCTGGGTGGGGTGGAACTCGTTGGTGAGGCCGTTGAACACCGGCACCCCCGCATAGCGGGCGAGGTCCTCTACGATCTGCTGGCCGTAGCCGCGGTACTCGATGCCGTCGAACATCCGGCCCAAGCACGCGGGCGGTGTCGGCGATGGACTCCTTTTGCCGATCTGGCTGCCAGAGGGATCAAGGTAGGTCACTTCCATGCCCAGATCGTGTGCGGCCACCTCAAAGCTGCAGCGGGTGCGGGTGGAGGTCTTTTCAAAGATCAGGGCAATGTTTTTGCCCGCAAGCTGGTCATTGTGGCGGATGCCGGCCTTCTTTTTTGCCTTCAGGTCGGCGGCAAGGTCCAGCAGTTCCTCCATCTCGGCAGGGGTGTAGTCCAATAGCTTTAAAAAGCTGCGGTTCTTCAGACTCATTGTATATTTCCCTCTCTATGCAAGCATTGTTGAATATTTATTCAAGCTATGACTCTATTATATAGTACGTTGCATCGGGAAGGTCAAGAGGAAGCTTACAGCTCCAGCTCTGCCTTCCGTCCGGTGGACTGATAGGCAGTCAGCTTCACGCCCGCTTTTTTGAACATGAACCGCGCTGCCACACTGGAATCCGTATCGTGGTACTTATCGCTGCCGTAGTAGTACACCACTTCCGAGATGCCAGACTGGATGATGGCCTTGGTGCACTCGTTGCAGGGGAACAGCGTCACGTACACCCGCGCACCTTTCAGGTTATTGTGGGCGCTGTTGAGGATGGCGTTCAGCTCGGCGTGGCAGACATACATGTATTTGGTTTTCAGCGGTTCGCCCTCGCGCTCCCAGGGCATCTCGTCGTCGCTGCAGCCAATGGGCATACCGTTGTAGCCCAAGGACAGAATTTTGTTTTCCGAGCTGACGATGCACGCGCCCACCTGACTGTTGGGGTCCTTGGAGCGCATGGCCGTGAGCAGCGCAATGCCCATGAAATATTCATCCCAGTTGATGTAATCGGTACGTTTCATTTCGGTATGCTCCTTGTGCCTGTATTCTGCCTTTTATTATAGCGTATCGCTGTGGATTTTACAATAAACTTTGGCACTGCCGTGCAACTTGCACAAAACCTTGCCCCCAGGAAGTTTGGCGCGATTCGTCAGAAGAAAATTTTCAAACGAAATATTTAAAAATCATTTTAAGTGTGGTATTATCTTTGTAAAATATGCCACAAAAGCGGAGAGAATGCTCTGTGCGGCGGAAATGAGGGAAAAACCGATATGAAATACGCAAGCAACAACATCCGTAATATCTTGATTGCAGGCCATGCCGGCAGCGGCAAAACGACGCTGACTGAGGCACTGGTCTATTTTTCGGGCGCTGCAGAGCGTATGGGCCGGGTTGAGGACGGCACCACGATTTCGGACTTTGACCCCGAGGAAGCAAAGCGGAAGGCCAAGTCTGTCGGCATCGGTCGTGCCGGTGGAGTATGAAGGCATCAAGTACAACCTCATCGACGCTCCGGGCCTGTTCGACTTTGAGGCAGGTGAGTATGAGGGCATCCGCGCTGCCGAGAGCGTGCTGGTGTGTGTTTCCGGCCGCAGCGGCGTGACCGTGGGCGCGGAGAAAGCCTTCCAGCTGGCCCGCAAGAACGGCAAGGCCACCATGGTGTTCATCTCCAAGTGCGACCTGGAAAATGCCAACTACTTCAAGATCCTGGAGGAGATGAAGATCAAGTTCGGCTCCACCGTCTGCCCCCTGTGTTGTGCCCGCCAAGCTGGACGACGGCACCCCTGTCTACATCAACCTGTTCAGCCAGAAGGCCTTCAAGTATGAGGGCGGCAAGCAGATCCAGGTGGACCTGCCCGACATCGGCCACCGCTTCCAGGGGCCTGATCGAAGCCATGAGCGAGGCGATTGCTGAGACCGATGATGAGCTGATGGAGAAGTTCTTCGGCGGCGAACCGTTCACCACCGAGGAGATCGTTGAGGGCATGCGCAAAGGGCGTCAAGGACGGCCTGATCACCCCCGTGTTCTGCGGCAGCGCCGTGAACCAGCAGGCACTGGATATGCTGCTGTACAACATGCACAAGCTGCTGCCCAGCCTGGAGCACGAAGCCAGCACGCTGGCCGAGGATGCCGCCGGCGAGCGCGGTGGAACTGCACTGC
>VOFJ01001849.1_pt1 | contig 20441 bp, 38 predicted proteins | sample 5384081 | NCBI WGS metagenome assembly VOFJ01 (sample SAMN12384729, study PRJNA508395) | human gut metagenome | isolation source: healthy gut I | host: Homo sapiens | reverse complement strand
GGGTATTAAGCACCGCTGCACAACCTCCTACCCTTCATTTGTTAACCTCAACTTCCGAGGAATAGCATATCTACCGGCTTCTTTCACAAGAGAATTGAACCGAGTAATCTCCACACGCCAAACTTGGCAATCGGTAGATATCTGATACCTATGATCTTTGTTCATTTGTAAAATAAAAGATATTTACGTAGATTTGTACACCATTATTTTAAGTTAAGGAACCAATTAACACACAAAAAATTATATGGCAGACGATAAGAAGATTATTTTCTCGATGGTAGGCGTGAACAAGATCTTTCCGCCTCAAAAACAGGTTTTAAAGAATAACATATTCGTCCTTTCTATGGGGGCGAATGTTGCCGGAAGATCATCGCCGTATCGATAAGGGATTATCAGGTAATTGCTTCAAAAACAGTTAGCTATCGTCTTTTTTTACCGTTTGATGAATTTTTATCTGATGTAACGGTAACAGAAGGTTGTGCAGATTTCCGCCTGCTCGACAGGAAAGTAATTGAGGTATTGCGTGGCTGTCGCGAAGAATACCTGTTCTTGCGTGGGATGGTTTCATGGGTCGGTTTTCACAGGATACAGATACCTTATCAGCCTCGATGCGTTATGCGGGGACTACGAAGTATTCTTTAAAGAAAATGATTTTGTTTGCCGTTTGCGGGATCACCTCTTTCAGTATCCGCCCGCTACGATGGGCCATTCTTTTTGCTGCTTTTTTCGCTTTACTTTCCATCACGGAAATTATTTATGTGCTATATGCTGTTTTTATTTCGGGGCAGGCTGTGACAGGCTGGGCATCTCTGGCTATACTGATTTCTGTGTTGGGGGCAGTGATATTATTAATGCTCGGTATTATAGGAGAGTATTTGGGTAAAATGTTTATGCAGTGCAAGAACCGTCCTGAATATATTGTACGGTCGGAAAATTGTTCGTCCTCTTTTTAATGTGTAACCCGCTAAATATAAATACTATGAATATGCCAACAAGGATAAAAAGGTATTGCCCTCTGTTTTTTATACTGGTGATGACGTGTATCGTTTATTATCCTTTGTCAGAAAATGATTTTCTGTATTATTGGGATGATCAATGGTGTGTGATTAATCCGTATACTTCGGGGGACTTACCTGGGAGAATATTTACCGAATTTTCACAGAGACTCATGGTGGTCAGTATTCACCCCTGAATGAAATAGGCTATGTACTTATTTATTCATTATTCGGGTACTCTCCGGTGATATTTCATTTGGCCGGTTTGGGAGTACATCTGTTGAATGTCGTATTGCTTTATTTTTTTCTTTTCCGGTCTATTAACTCAATCATCCCGGCTTGCGACGATGAATAACAAACAAATCGTTTTCTGGCTACTTTGTTATGGGCAATCCATCCGGTCAACGTAGAGCCGGTTGCCTTTGGATAAGCGCATCCAAAGTCCTTGTTTATACATCATTTTATTTAACGGGACTTTTATGCTACTTAAAATTTATCCGTACGGAAAAGTTAAGTTATTATGTGGCAACCCTGGCTTTAACTCTTTGTTCCTGTTTAGGGAAAGAACAGGCTGTGGTATTCCCATTATGTTTATTACTGGTCGATTTTTGTAACAGATAGAGGGACTGCTTCGCCTGAAAATATGGGAAGAAAAAAACTGCCTTTCCTGTTGCTGTCTCTTTATATGGGAACTATCCCCATGCTAGCACAAAGGATTCCGGCGGGAAGAGCTGGATTATCCATTGATCGACCGAGTTGTCTTTTGCGGCTTATTCCCTTAATCGAATATTTGACAAAATGCTTGATACCCATTAAATTGTCTTATTTGTATCCTTTTCCGATGTTACCGGGATACGCTATGCCTTTCCGCTTCTGGTTTATCCGGTAGTCGTCATCTTTGTCGTTTATTGCATCTATATTTTATTGCGACAAAGGAGGATTATTCTTTTTCACTTCCTTATTTTTCCTGATACATCTGTTATTTGTACTTCATATTATCCCTATATCACGATTTGCAATAGTGGCCGATCGATATCTCTATTTACCAGGCGTTGCCAGTTGTCTTCTTATGGCCTATCTGTTTGTAACAATCATGCATTTAAAAGAAAAAACGAGTTCGGAGGATGATGATTGTGAGTTTGATTATCTATTCATGTTATTTGGGCTGTTACACGAATTATTATGTCAGGCAATGGCAAAATAGTGATAGTATCAAAAAAGGAACTTCGGGAGTTGATAAACGAACGAGAGGATATTAAAAAATATGCAGGAGTTACAACAACTCATGCGTGATCAATAAATAATAACAATTAAAGTTGGAGGTAAGCATGAAAAAGAAGAAAAAGCTTTCTGAAAATCGGTGGAGCAATGCTCCTTTTTTGGCAATTGTGTTAAACATCCAATACGCCTGAGTGGCTATGGGTGTTAAGGATCATCCGCTTCATTTAGAAGTGTTGGGGCAGAGTAATGATACCGGAACGAGTGGTGATATTGAGACACATTCTCTTTGGTCACGGCTAGCATCATCATGTACAATGGATGTTGAAGGGGGAACCTGGTTCTGAGGTTTCTGTTTTTGGAATAAAAGTTAAAATTAGAGCTGATGGGATTGCTCCTATAATTGTTAGTGATGCTTCAGTAAAATGTCAACGTGGAGGTAATGCACAATGTACTCCTTTCTTTTGTGCGGACTTTTGGAAACAAATGACTGAAATGTATGGTACACCTGCTACGCAGTAACTTAGGAAAAGATACTGCTCTGAAAGCAAATCGGTTTTATAGAACTGATCATTTTAGAGCAGTATTTATTATAAATGCTAAATAGTAAAAGTATGAAGAAAAATATATTGTATGTATTGTTGATTTTTTATATCTATTGCATGTGATTTAACAAAAGAAGATAAGAAAAAATACTGTGAGAGGAGATATCGTTTCTATACCGATAACGGAAATGGAAACTGATTACGGTAAATTATCCGATTTTGCAGAGGATATAAAAATGATTCCTCTTGAATTTTCGGGTGATTGTATATTGGACAAAGTTGAAAAGATTGTGATGTCTGACAGTTGTATTTTCATAATGGAAAGATATAATCAAAAGGGTATTTACGTTTTCGATCATAGTGGAAAATATTTATATAGGGTTGGAAATTGTGGACAGGGACCTGACGAATTTGTTGATTTATCTGATTTTTCGTTGAATGAAGAGCAACAACTTATTTATTTGTATGACATAATGAGAAAGAAAGTTCTTATTTTTTTTCTTTTGAAGGAGATTTTTATAAAGGATATACAGATGAATTATTACGCAGATAAGTTTGAGTATCAAGATAACTTATTTTACCTATATAGGAAAGTCCGGTTATGGGTGATCCTGCTTATTCTTTGGTAATCAAAGATGATAAAGGAAAAACGATTAATAAGTATTATCCGCTTATTAATAAATCTCCATATATTCATGATTGCATTTTCCGAAAACTCGATAATGAAATTCTTTTTTGCAGAATACATGCGTGATTCTGTTTTTTTAGTGTAAGAAGTGGAGAGTTAACTCAAAAATATTTTATTGATTATAAAGATAAATCAATGAGTAAGATAGATCGTGAAAGTATTTTGAAAGGAACTCGTATGGCTCTGACAGTTTTATTGGAATGTAAGAAAATGGCAGGTATTGAGGATATATTTGAAATAAACGATAAAGTATTTATTAACAATACCAATGTAGTTGTTCCTAAGTTTACGGTTTATGACAAGAAGACACAAGAAGTCAAAATATTTAGCTATATACTGAATGATTTTTTGTTTATCGGTTTTGATCATCCTATTGGTCAATATAAAGATAATTTGATATCAATTGTTGGACAAGAAGATTTTCAAACGGCGATAGATGATGGTTTTAAATATTGGCAGAAAAAAGGTATTCTGACTGCTGAAAGAGCTAAAGAATTAAGGGGGCGATGATTGAGGAACGTTTTCCGGATCGGAATAATCTGGGGGAGACTAACCCGGTACTCTTTTTTGATGAAAGTAAAAGAAGTGATGGTTAGATAGGGTTGATAATTTATTCGTGTTATTTGGGTAATTAAAAAATATGTAGGAGTTACAGCAACTCATGCGTAATCAATAAGTAATAACAATTAAAGTTGGAGGTAAGCATGAAAAAGAAAAAGCTTTCTGAAAATCGGTGGAGCAATGCTCCTTTTGGCACTTGTGTTAAACATCCAGTAGTACGCCTGGGGGTGGCGATGGCGTTAAGGATCATCCGCTTCATTTAGAAGTGTTGGCACAGAGTAATGATTCTATTAGTACTGGTGGAGACGCAGGTAAGGGAGCTGGTACTGACACTGGCGTTCTTTGGACTGAAATATCAGAAGATTGTTTCGTAATTGTCACAGGTGCAGCTGACACTGTTACTGCTTTTGGAGTTACAATTCAAAGTTGAAGCTGATGGGTATGGAATCTTATCTGTCAGTAATGCTTCAACAAGATGTAAACCAGGAGGAGATAAGCAATGTTCTTCATCACCTTGTGGCGAATTCTGGATAGAATATGCAAAAGCCGATGGTGCAGCTGCATCAATAAAAAGAAGAGCAAAAAGAGAACAGAAATTGGTGATATGGTTTCTATACCGATAACAGATATGGAAACCGATTATGGTAAATTGTCTGACTTTGCAGAGGATATAAAAATGATTCCTTTAGAATTCAAAGATGAATGTATTTTAGGAGAAATCAGAAAGGTTGTGATGTCTGACAGTTATATTTTTATCATGGAAAGAAATAATCCAAAAGGCGTTTATGTGTTTGATCATATGGGGAAATATTTGTATAAGATCGGGAACCGTGGGCAGGAACCTGAAGAATTTGTTGATTTATCCGATTTTTTCATTGAACGAAGAGGAACGAGTGGTCTATTTGTATGATTTTAATGCGAACGAAAGTTCTTGCTTTTTCTTATGAAGGAGATTTTATAAAAGATATACCGATGAATTATTATGCTGATAATTTTGAGTATCAAAATGGATTGTTCTATTTGTATCGGGAAAAATGTGGTTCATGGTGATCCTTTATATTCTTTAGTTATCAAGGATGATAAAGGGAAAACGGTGAATAAGTATTATCCGGTTATTGAAAACTATCAAAAACTAATTATTGTGTTTTCCGAAAACTGGATAACGAAATTCTTTTGCAGAAGATTTGCGTGATTCTATTTTTACTATAAGAGGAGATGAGTTAACTCCAAAATATTTTATTGATTATAAAGATAAATCAATGAGTAAGGTCGACCGTGAGAGTATTCTTAAAAGAACTCGTCTTCCTCTGACAGTTCTATTAGAGTGTAAGAAAATGGCAGGGATTAAGGATATATTTGAAATAAATGACAAGGTCTTTATTAAAAATAAGCATATAGTTATTCCCAAGTTTACGGTTTACGACAAAAAAAGACACAAAAAAGTCAAAACCTTTAGCCATATATTGAATGATTTTTTGTTTATAGGTCTTTCTCATCCAATTGGCCAATATAAAGATTATTTGATATCGGTAGGTCCGCAAGAAAGGTTGCAGGCAGCTATTAATATAGGTTTTAAGGCTTGGCAGGAAGAAGGGGCTTCTGACTGCTAAAAAGAGCAAAAGAATTAACAGCGATGATTGAGGAACGTTTTCCGGATCGGAATAATATCGGGGAAACTAATCCGATGCTCTTTTTATTGAAAGTAAAGAAGTAACAACTATAAAATTGAATCTATATGAAAAGAATCTATTTTTGTATATTGCTATTCTGATTTCCGTGGTAGCGAATATATTTTTAAATTTTGCCATGAAAAAAGAATGACAATAAAGTCGTTTCACAGAATGAAATAGTTTCCGACGAGTATTTGAATGAAGAGTTGGGGAAGGCCTATTCTTATTTAAAACTGAACGGGAAAAAAGTTTGAGAATGTAACAGGGACATTGGGGTATCAGGATAAAATGATAGGACGCATGGGACTGGAAACATTGATAAGAGGCTATAATGTCGTTTTCTATTTTTTTCGGACTTATCATGCTCCTCTTTGTATTATGGAACAGCTGAATTCATTGGAAAAACTGAAAAAAATAATCGGAGGGAGGATGCTGATCATATCGCATTTGCCACGAAAAGATGTGCAAAATGAACTGCTACGATTGAAATCGGAAATATCGGTATTTTATATGGATGACAAGTATGTATCTGTGTTGGAGGAGTTCAGCAAAAATCATCCGGCGGCGATAACATGGATGATTACAGATGATTTGTTTATAGTCAGCTCTTGTGTGACTGATAGCCATACCAAACATTTTAATTCGGAATTTTATGATGCGATCGTACGATTCTTTAAGTATAAGGTAATATACTGAAAAATAAGTGGTAAAAGTCATATTTTGATGAAAAAGGTCATTGCTGTTATTTTATTCATACTTTTTTTTGTCTTTTTATCCGGATTGCAGTAGGAGAGTTATGTATAGTACCTTCCGGTAGTATGGAACCGACACTCCTTTGCGGTGACAGGGTTTGATAGATAAGATTACGTATGGAGCACGTTTTCCTGCTAAATGGGCGGATATTCCGGTTATCAATGTTTTCACATGGATACGCCCGTTGCGGAAATGGACAGGAATACTCATTGGAAATATAGGCGACTTCCTGGAATGGGTTATCCGGAAGTCGGTGATATAGTGGTTTTCAACAGTCCGGAAAATATGGACCAATTATTAGTAAAGCGAATTACTCGGATAAAGAAAGAAAATGATACTTTTACATATCAGACGGGAGAATTATCTGTTCCTGAGAAAACTAATTGCAGAGGAGGGAAACGATGTGAGAATGAGAAACCGTGCTGTTTGTATAAATGGCATTTGTGATTCTATTTATAGGCTTAAACGTACTTATTATTATGTTGAGGGGAGATAATTCTGCCGATTCAAGGGACAGCCGATATTTCGGATATATTCCGGAAACCTTAATTGTGGGTAAATTTAATTTGCGTACTGTTTTCTGTTAACAATCTGGGTACTAAAGGTAAAAAGATTAGGCTTAGACGTTTTTTTTCATAAAAATAACCTGATAGGTATTGATTATTTTACCTTACATTATTGTAGTCAAAGAGTTTATTTATAATAAACAACGTAGTTCTTGTAGAACTATGGAATAATAAATACAAAAATAGGGTAAAAAAAGTATTATATCCCTTTATAAAGGGATGATATTCTATGAAAAAAAAGAGATTTGTTACAAAAAAATGCAGTCTCTTAGGCCTGATTTTTTGGTCTGAATCAATAATATCTCATGCATATTTGGTCAATTTCTAATAAAAAAATGCATTTGTTCTACAAGAACCATGGAATAATGGTTCATTGCATAATAAATTAGGAAAAATGTTGAGAACAAAACAATGTGACTATAAAAAAGACTATATGAAAAATATGTAGGTCAGATGTATTCATATGGTAAGGCACTCGGTGTTGATGATGATGCGTTGTATGATCTGATTCATGATGTATTCCTACATTTTTTTGAACATCAGAATGAGATTGTTGATAATGATAATGTAAAATATTATCTTTTCCGGTGTTTAAAAAATCGAATGATTTCTGAAAAGCGAAAGGAAGTTACTATGGAAGATATCGATGAATCAGATGATTATCTGTTTTCTATAGCTGTGTCTGGACTGGATTATATAGAAGAAGAGGGAGCGAAAGGAAATTGCGGAACAAATTGAAAATATGTTATGCAGTCTTACGGGACGACAAAGAGAAGCCATTTATTTACGCTATATGCAAGAGTTAGAGTATGATGAAATTGCTGTATTACTGAATCTTACGACTAAGGGAACACGTAAATTAATATATCGCGCAATCGAACGTATGCGTGAGCAATATGGTCCTGTTTTATTTTATTTTTTTCTTTTCCAATCATTTTTTTTCATTTTAATGGGGTCATATTTCTTCTTTGTGCGTATTTATTTAAATGAATACTCATAAAAAGTAAGGAATGAGCGATAAACAAATACCAGAAATAGTACATCGATTGTTACATGACCACAGTTTTGTCATGTGGTGTATGGTACCGACCCAAGAGTTGGATATTAAAAATGGCATGCTTGGATAAAAAGAACATTCGGAAAACCAACGGGCTATTGACGAAGCACGTTTAATATTAAGATCTGTACAGTTGAACGAGTATTCTATTCCGGATGAAAAATCAGAACAAATTTGGCTGAGGTTGCAAAAACGAAATGCAGCAAAAGCGTTTTAAAAAGCGTAATCTATTTATGAGATATGCAGCGGCTTGTGCTGTTTTTTGTAACAGTTAGTCTGGCAGGATACTGGTTAATGGATAGAGGTCTGTTTTCAGGAAATAATCTGATGACAGGTATCGGTATGGCTATTGACACGGTTCATACAGAGGTTACATTGATAACAAAGGATCAGAAAATTATAAATGTGGAGGACAATGCCTTGATCTCTTTCAACTCTGATGTAACGATGAAAAACTCTCAGAATGAAGGACTCATTGTAAAAAAAATTGAGACTGAAGGATTGAAAAGAATATTGATGAGACAGTGATGAATACGTTGGTCGTACCCAAAGGGGCGCCGTTCTTCATTATTATTGGCTGATGGTTCTAAAATTTGGATAAACTCAGGGGAGTGTGTTGCGTTTCCCTTCCCGGTTTTGATGGTGACGATCGTACTATCGAAGCGGAGGGGGGAGATTTATATCGAGGTCGTAAAAGTGGCAAACCTTTTCATGTGAAAACGGCTAATTTTACAGTCAATGTGTTGGGGACTAAATTCAATCTTTCTGTTTATGGTGACGAGCAGGCACAATCAGTGGTTTTAGTAGAAGGTAGCGTGATGGTTAACACAAAGGAAAAAAGAAAATATACAATTAACTCCAAATCATAGAAGTTGACCCTTCAACCTGATAAACACGAAATTAATGAGGTAGATGTTTTAGACTATATCTCCCAAAGATGGCATACTTATTTTTAAAGGAGAAACAATGGAAAATATCCTGATGCGTTTAAGTCGTTACTATAATGTGCAAATTGAATGTGCTCCTGGTATTGCCCGGCGGACAAGTTCCGGTAAACTCGTCTTGTTTGATAACATAGAGCAGGTCATGGAAACTTTTTCAATGCTTTATAATGTTCATTATCGCTTTGAATCAAATACATTACTAATAGAATAATAACCTAAAAAAAGAATTGCCTATGGAATATAGAATATGAAAAACACTTGAAATTAAAAGCCCGAACGATGGGCAAGATCGTCCGGACTTGTCAGAGATTTAAATTTTCCAATTAAAAAATGAAAAACCTAAAGACATACAAATGTATGAAAAAAAATCAGACATATTATTGTATTACTGCTGAGTATGGGTATAACCTGTGCTTATGCAAATAATGAGTCGTTTATTTCGATAGAACAAATACTGAACAAAAACAGTCCACTATGCTGGACGTTCTTAAATTCATAGAAACCGAGACCGGTTATGTGTTTTTCTATTCCGATGAGATCAAAAGCGAGTTGAATAGAAAAGCGCAAACTGGAGTAGTGAAAGGTTCTATACAAGAAATTCTTAATCCGCTGTTTGAGAAGACAGAACTAACTTATCAGATAAATGGTAACCAGGTGGTGGTAAAAAAGGAAAGCGATTTCCGGTCCTGTTTCTTTGCCTTCGGTTTCGCAAAAAGAAAAGTATAACGATAACCGGGGTTGTCAGCGATGCGACCGGTGAACCTTTGATTGGTGCGAATATCGGGTTGAAGAACAGTTCTGTTGGGGCTGTTACTGATATTGATGGTAAATACACGATTAAAGTTGACGGAGTTGGCAGAGTGTTGACCTTCTCTTATATGGGGATGAAGAGTGTTGATATCGCTGTAAATAATCAATCGACTATTCAATGTGACATTGGAGTCGGATGATGAAGTGCTTGACGAGGTTGTGGTAGTAGGCTATGGGCGTCAAAAAAAGAAAGAAAGTGTTGTCGGGGCTATATCTACCGTTGATGTTGCGAACCTGAAAGTACCAAAGGCGCTTCAATATCCAATGTTTTGGCCGGACAGTTAGCAGGTGTCGTGGCAATGAGCCGTTCGGGTGAACCCGGCAAAAAACAGTGCAGCCGATTTTTATATTCGTGGCGTATCTTCTTTTAAAGGAAATTCGACTCCTTTAGTGTTGGTTGACGGTATTGAACGTGAACTGGATTTGGTTGATACAGATGATATTGCATCTTTTCTATCTTGAAAGATGCTTCTGCTTCAGCAGTATATGGGGTACGTGGGGCAAATGGAGTCATCCTGATCACGACTAAAAAAAGGAAACGTAGGAAAGCCTGTTATTAACGTACGTACTGAAGCCGGCATTACCAGTCCGACCAAAAATGCCTAAAATGGTTAATTCTGCTCAATGGGCTGACTTGTATAATGATATTCAACCAGGTTATTATACGCCGGAAACGATAGAAATATACCGCAACGGATCTGATCTGGATCTTTATCCAAATGTGAACTGGATTGATGCATTGTATAACGATCTGGCATCGAACCAGCGAGTAAACCTAAGTATTACAGGTGGTACGGAAATAGTTAAATACTATATTTCAGGATCATTTTATAATGAAAGTTCAATTTTTAAGAGTGCGGGCGATATATACGATTATAATTCATCGATTAATTATAATAAGTTTAATTTCAGGGCGAATGTTGATTTGGCTTTGACAAAGAGTACAACTTTGAATTTAAACCTTGCGAATATTTATGAGAAGTCTTTTGGTCCGGGTTTTGGCGATAATGATGATACTATTTGGCAATATACCTATTTAGTTTCTCCTAATGCTTTTTCCTGTTCAGTATTCAGATGGTACAATTGCTGCGCCTTCCAGTGATTCTGGTTATAATCCTTGGGAATATGCTTGTACACTCGGGCTATCGTCAACAATTCTGGAACTCTTCACAGTCGCTTGTCGGATTGAGTCAGGATTTTTGGGGCACTTTGGGAACCTTTGAAGGGATTGACCGGAAATTTCAAATTTTCATGGGATGCATGGAATACAACTATTCAGCGCCGTAGTAAAGAACCGACCCAATATCATGCCACAGGAAGGGATGAAGAGGGTAATCTGATTTTCGGTACTCCAATCCGTACGGGTAGCGGAGAGTTATCGTACGCAATCGGTCGTGACGGAACAATGACCACTTATATGGAGGCCTCTCTTAATTATGAACGCTTATTTAATGAAAAAACACCGTTTGGGTGCACTGTTTTTATACAATCATAAAATACACACCCGCACACAGGAAGGTGACAAATTTAAATCATTGCCTTATAAGAACCAAGGTATTGCGGGACGTATGACGTATGCATTCAATGATACTTATTTTGCAGAAGTGAATGTCGGTTATAAACGGTTCCGAGAACTTTGCGCGTGGGCATAGGTTCGATTCTTTCCTGCTGGTGCGATCGGATGGATGATTTCTAATGAAAAGTGGTTTCAACCGCTGACAAAAGTGGTCGATATGCTTAAGCTGAAAGGATCATATGGTATTGTCGGAAATGATGATATCGGAGGACAACGTCGCTGGGTCTATGAATCGACAATTCTTGTAGGCAATGGTGCTGGTGCTGGAAATTGGAACTATGGTTCTGCCGGAGGAAATGGAGGCGGAGGTATCCGAGTTGGTGATGTTGAGAGAATTTGACAGCATCATGGGAAGAGGCTCATAAACTTAATGTCGGAGCTGAATTTTCTTTATTTAATAAACTGCGTATTCAAGCAGATTATTTTTTTTCAGAAAAAGCGTACCGGCATTTTTTTCTGCAGCGTGCTGGTTTGCCTGCTATTGCAGGTTTATCCGTAATTCCTTATACGAATATTGGTGAAACAAAAAAATCAAGGTTTTGACGGAACAATGGAATACTCACAGAAAATCGGACAAGTATTTCTGACCGGACGGGCTAATTTTACATATAATAGAAATGAATTGCTTAATAATGATGAGCCTGACTGGGAGTATAAATATCAAAACAGAATAGGAAAACCCTTTTTGGATCGGGTGGTGCTATGCAACCGTTCGGACTTGTTGCACTTGGACTTTTTGAAAGCCAGGAAGATATTGATAATAGTCCAAAACAAACATTTGGTGAATATCGGGTCGGTGATATTAAATATCAGGATGTAAATGGTGATGGTGTAATTAACTCACAGGATCAGATAGCGATGGGATATACCAATTTACCTGAGATGATTTATGGTTTTGGTGCAACTGCTCAATGGAAGAATTGGGATGTGAATGTGTTTTTTTCAGGGTGTTAATCATGTAAACTTCTTTTTAAGCGGATCAACCATAAAGACTCCTTTCGGTTCCGGAAATATGGAACGTGCCGCAATTAATGAGGATGTTTATAATAATGTATGGAGACCAGGTAATACCCCGGAACAAAAATGCTGGAGCGATTTATCCCCGCCTGAGTTGGAGGGGGATCGTCAGGTTCATCCAATAATGCCCAGACTTCTGACTGGTGGATGCGGGATGGCAGTTTTCTTCGTTTGAAAAAACTTCGAAGTAGGATATACGATGCCGAAGAGCCTGATGAGTAAAACTTTTATTAAATCGGTTCGCTTCTATTTATCAGGAAATAACTTGCTTACATTCAGTAAATTTAAGTTATGGGACCCTGAAAAGGGGAATGGAGACGGTTCCGGCTATCCTCCGAACAGAGTAGTAACAGTTGGTTTTAATGCTAATTTTTAATCCTCTAAATAATTATGAATATGAAAATATCAATCATACAATCTTTTCAAATCATTTGTCTTCTGGTCGGAACCTCTTTTTTCGTATCTTGTGATGATTTTCTGGACAGACAGGAAGATGAAAAACTAACATTTGATAAAATCTGGGAAACCCGTAATAATACCAGAAGTTATTGGCTTAATTCGATGAGTTTTTTTTTTGCCGAATGATGCTGATGACTTTAATTATTCCCCTTGGTTGGGTGCATCTGATGAAGGATCGGTTACTTATAACCGGACACACGCTGGATCAATTTTGGCTCTTGGAATGCCAGTAGCGTTCCTTATTATAAAATGGATTTCTATTATAAAGGTATTCGTGAATGTAATATTTTTTATGCAGAATGTCGACCGTTGTTCCGATCCTATTGTGACAAAGGAAGAACTGGCGCAATGGAAAGTACAAAGTCGATTCGCACGCGCTTATTATTATTTTATGATGATGCGTATTTATGGGCCGGTCTTCTTACTGGGGATGAATTACTGGACTTTACAGCTTCAACTGAAGATCTTTACCGACCACGTAATACATGGGATGAATGTGTGAATTATGTAGTGAGTGAAATGGAAGCCTGTATCAATGACCCGGCAATGGCTGAAAATTATTCGGATGCAGAAAAGGATTGGCAACCAAAGGTGCTTGTCAGGCTCTTATCGCTCGTTTAAAAACTTTATTCGGCGCGTGATCTGTTTAATGGAAATAAATTATATAGTTCAGTGATAAATCCGGTGACTGATAAATTCCGGAATTATCAGGAGTACATTTATTTCCTCAGGAATACGATGCAAAATAAATGGCTGGAAGCAGCTAAGGCTGCTAAAGTTTTGATTGATAATTCTCTGTATAAATTATACCGTGCCGGCGACGGTTCTGACCCGTATGCAAATTATTATGGGATAACTCAGGAACATTGGAATTCTGAATTGATCTGGTCGACCGGTTATAAAGGCCGTTATACAATGGGCGTACATACAGTTCCGACCGGAATTTCCGGAACTGCTTATGGTGGCGTTGGCCCGACTCAGCAACAGGTGGATGCATATGCCATGTCTAACGGGCGTTATCCGATTTCCGGATATAGCGGAACAAATCCAGTTATTGATACACAATCCGGATATAGTGAAGATGAATTTGAAAAAGACAACATGGGAATATCCGGCTTGGGAGGTGCCGCAGCGTATGATTTGAATGCTCGAACATGTATAAAGATCGTGAACCACGTTTCTATGTTTCTGTATTTTTCGGTGGGAATAAGTGGCACCATGGTAGTGGTATGACTTTGATTTCTTTTTGCTAAAGGGGGAATGGAAATAAATCGCATGATTATCCGAAATCCGGATATCTGATCAATCGTTTTTATGATCATACGCTTAACTCTGCCAGTGGTCAATGGGGAAATATAGTCTTTCCGACATTCCGTCTAGCTGAGATGTATCTCAACTTTATAGAATCGGTGCTCGAGTGCAAAAAACGAAATGTCGCTTTGCCTTCGGGATATGAAACACAAGCAATGGAGCTTTGGGCTGATCTACGTGACCGTGCCGGTTTGGCTTCGATTACTGATGTTTATCCTAATGCAACTACAGAAGAGTTGATCGAACTTTGCCGTCGTGAGCGTCGTATTGAACTCGCTTTTGAGAATCATCGTTATTTCGATACTCGTACATGGATGATTTCCAAGGAGGTTGATGGAGGACCGATATATGGTATGAATACGCAATTCCCCGGAAGTGGAGATGAGACTCCCGATGGTTTTTGGGAAAGGGTTGCTTTTGAAACACGTGTGTTTGAAGATAACCATTATCTGTATCCTTTTTCACAAAGAGAGTTGGATAGAAATAAATTGTTAACTCAGAATTATGGTTGGTAATTCTGATAATCTTAAAAGACATTGTTTATGAAGAATATATTAATAATATCATTCCTGTTTTCTTTAGGTGTGGCATTTACAGCCTGTGAAGATAATAAAAGGTGAGTTTCTGAGTGATTATAGTACGATACTTTATTTCAGGAATAATGGTGAAATACTGGTTTCACTTTATAAAACAGGTGAGGATGGTGATTATCAATTGGTAATTAATAAATCAGGTTCTGATTTAGGAAGTATTACTGAAGTCGAGATCGAAGTATCGGATGATGTGTTGGCAAAATTATAATGCTCAAAATGGTACTGGATATGTAAAAACTGCCTGATAATTGTTATCAGATTGCAGAGGATAGAGTTGAGTTTGAGCGGACAATTTGTATAAGCATGTAAATGTAGCGTTCAAAACTGATATTATTTTCAGTTTACCGGCAGAAGTAAAATATGCATTGCCTGTTTCTTTGAAAAACTCCAAAGATTCAATTAATGCAGAAAAAGTCAGATGATTCTGGTTCAACTGTCAATCCCTTCTGTGGCAAATCGCTTCCTCGAACTTGGCGGACGGTTACAAGCGGTCACAAGATTTCACGCTTTCTCTGCTCGAACGCAATCGACTCGTAAAACGTCAGCGTTCCGTCGTCCTGCGAAATGAGGACTTCTAGGGGACGTATCCTGCGCCTCGTCGCTTTCGTCATAAGCGTTTGCCACATCGCCGCGGCGCTTCCCGCCCGATAGACATCCAGGAATCGTTCGATCGTCCGTCTCGCTTTCATCGTGTCTCAGCCACGCCCATTTTTCCTCGTCGTCCAAGCCGTAATCAAGACCTGTAAAGCAGCGGCTTCGCCGTCCATGTTGATATCCACCGTTGCCCACAGTCTGTGCCCGTCCGTCGTAAACGACTTCTCTCACCACGGCATGCAGACCGTCCCGCTCGTCCGACGCAATATCCGTCTGCACGCAGTCGCCGGCGTTTTCGGGAAGCGTCGCTTCGAATAACTGAGAAAATCGAGCACACCCTTGCGGTTGGCCCACCGCTAGCGCGACGGCCACAACCAAACTTTGCCGACCAGCGCAAACGCCAGCGCCGCGGAAAATTTACGTTTCATTTTCGGTCTCCTTTCCTCGCTGCCGCGCATCGCGCAAAGCGCCCTGGCGCACCGCCGCAGGAAAGGGCGTTCATCAACTCGCGCAGCACGGCGTTTCCTCGACTCCATGTCAATTTTCAGCATCGCCCTCGCGCGGCGCAGCCGCTGAATGCGAAGCCGTCCTTCATGCGCTTCGGCGGTTCTCGGATTCCTGTTTATAGTAAAGAGCACGATGATTTTCCCGGCAGACCAGCACGACCCTCGCTTTTGCCCGGCCAGCTCCGGCATGACCTCCAGCGGCACGCTGCTTTTGCGCATCCGCATCCAGCCGCTTCGGAGCATATCGCGGCAGGTATTCACCGCGATGTGGAACAGCCACGTCTTTGCGCCGCTCTCCCCGCGAAAATCCGGCAGTGCGCGCCACGCCTTCACCATCGTTTCCTGAAACGCGTCCTCGGCAAGCTGTCCTGTCGCCTAAATAGAGCAGGCACAGCCGAAGCAGCTCGTCGCCGTAGGCGTCGATCAGCGCCGCCGTCCACGCCTGCTTGGGGCTAATCAAAAGGGAATCCCTCTCTTTCTTCGCCCGACGCGTCCGCCGAACGGTTTTCCTGTGTTTCACCTGTATAGACGGCAGGAAAGGGGCGTTTTGTTGCAGAAAAATATTTCTTGTCTTTTCATGCCTGCAAATGCTATAATGCGCGTGTAACAAGTATTCTACGGGGTGGTTGCCTCCGCGGCTGCAATACAGAAGCGGAGGTGATGCGCTATGTCAAATATTGAGCTGCTCAATATCCTGCTCGCAATCGCCGGTTTACTGATCGCTTTATATGCTTGGCCAAAATAGCAGACGATAAAAATAAACCGCCTCGCAGATTACGGCTGCTTGGCGGTTTTGTTGGGCTTTTAGCCTGACTCAATTTGTCGCGGTGGTTTTCCACCCTGTAGGCTGTCCCCTACTTGTCTACATTTTCACAGCATCTTTCCGACGCTCGTCAAGGGCGGCTTTTGTTTTAGCTCAATTTCTGCCTCTTCGCCCAGCTTCACCGCGCCGCCCATCTCAATCTGCGCGGCGCGCCCCGCCCGCATGGCGACGCGGGCCCAGTCGCCCGCCCGGCTCGTCAAAGGCAAAGGCGTGCATGCCGTCCGCAAGATTTTGCGCCAGATACCACGCCAGCGCAACCGTGCCGGAGCCGCAGCTGCTCTCCCACACGCGCGTGCCCGTCGCGGCAACCTCGACCAGCGGGGTCATTTTTCCGCCCTGCACAAACAAAACGCCCCGCGCGTCCTGCTTCGGCATGGCCGCCAGCACGCGTTCCGCCGCTTCGGGCGACGGCGCGGCATCCAGCAGAAGCGCATGGTCGATGCCCTCCATGCGCACCAGCGGGATTTTCTGTTTATTCACTGAAATCCATTCAAGCGCATACGGCAGAGGCATTTGCGCATAAGCGCGGTTCTGCCGCAAATCGACTGCCACGGGCACGGGTTCCCGCACGCGCCGCTGACCGATACGGCGAGCCGCGTTTCGCCCCGCCCGCGCAAGCCGCGTAGCAGGCAAACGCGCGTCGCGTTGCCGCAGAACTCGCCGCCCATCATGCAAAGCGTTGGCAAATCGCCCGTCAGAGATGCCTCATCCGCAAAACCGACCTGTTCAAATCCTTCTGGACAGCGCGCCATCATCTCCGCAGCGATTTTCGCGCGATCTTGAGCCGCAACGGGCGAAAGAACGATGGCCGTCAAGTTGCCGGCTGGATCGGCAGGGATATAGCGGATCATCATGGCGGGATTCCCCTTCTTTTGCTTTTAACGTTGTAAACATTATAGCGCATTTGAGACGTTTTGGCATATTCTTTTGCGGTCTGTCGTGCGCCGCAGTCCGTAAAGCTTCAAAGCCCCTATGCGCGCGGGCAGCCTTTTATGCAGTTTTCTGATGATTTGAAAAAAAAGGCGCATGCCGTCGGACATGCGTCTTTCAAAAGGAGAAATTACTCCGCCTTCGCGGCATTCTCGCCGGCAATACGGCCAAAGACCAGGAAGTCGGTCATGGCGTTGCCGCCGAGGCGGTTGCCCGCGTGCAGGCCGCCCGTGACCTCGCCGATGCCGCGTACAGGCCGTCGATCACGTTGCCCTCGGTGGAGATGACGTTGGGTGTTCGTATCGATCTTCACGCCGCCCATGGTGTGATGCAGCGAGGGAGAACGGGGGTGGCGACGAACGGCGCTTCGTCGACTTCTCGCCGAAGAGCGGCTTGCCGAAGTCGTCGTCCTTCTGCGCGTCAACGAAGGAGTTGTAGCGCTCGATGGTCTCCACGAAGGTATCGGCCGGAATGCCGAGCTTCGGCCAGCTCTTCGAGGGTATCGGCCACGACGACGTTACCCGGCTTCCATGCCCGCGACGTCGGCGTTCTTGGCGATCTTGTTATCGCAGATGATGTAGAAGATGCCGTCGGTCTGCTCCAGCGCGGCCTTGGAGAGCACGTCGCGCTCGGCGTACTCGTTCACGTAGCGCTTGCCTTCCTTATTGACGAAGACCTGCGTTTCGGCGCTGCCCCAGATGCCGCTGAACAGGGGAGCCGTCCACCGGATGGGAAGAGGGCATCAGCTGGGCAAAGCCCATGCCGACCAGATCCGCGCCGACCGCCTTCGCCATCACGATGCCGTCGCCGGTGATCGTCGGGGCGTTGGTGGAGGGCATGGTATCGGACAGGCCCGGCCAGTAGTTGTTGTATTCCACAACCATCGGCGCGTTGGCGGAGAAGCCGCCGGTCGCCAGCACCACGCCGCTGTTGGCATGCAGGGTGACGTTCGCGCCTTCGGAGGTGGTGGCCTTCACGCCGACCACCTTGCCGTTTTCGACGATCAGCTCGTTGGCGCGGGTATCGGTCACGATCTCAACGCCGTTGGCCTTGGCCGCGTCGGTGAGGATGGTGATGACGTTGCCGTTGGCCAGACCGTGGGAGCGCGGCCACATCGCACCCAGAATGGTGGAGGTGGTGTCGTTCCACTGCGCGCCGATGCTCTCCGCCCACTCCAGCGCGTCCAGCGCGCGTTGGTGGCGAAGGTGCGGGGCCAGCTCCAGATCCGGCTCGATGACGGTGCCGTCCAGGCCGGTGCGCTTGCCGCCCATATAGGTGTGGAGCATGTGCAGCTCCGGAGAATCGAACAGGGTGGTGGAACCGCTGGCAATGTAGTCGTTGATCTGGCCCTTGACGGTCTCCAGCAGCACCTCGGCGCGAACGCGCCGAAGTCGGCCGGATCGAGATCAAGGTAGCTCTTCAGCTCGCCGAGGAGCGCTTCGCTCATCTCGGTGTTGGCCTGACGCTCCGGATCGCAGGCGTTGAAGCCCTGGCCCGCAATCAGCGTGTTGCCGCCGAGGGAACCGGCCTTCTCCACGAGAGATGACCTTCGCGCCGTTCTGGGCCACGCGGTGATGGACGCGGTCAGACCCGCGCCCGCCGCCGCCGGAAGCACGACGACGTCATACGTCGTTTCCCACATCTTCAACGGGCGCGCTTCTCACCGCGACGGCCTTGAGCGCTTCCACGTCGCCGCCCGCCTGCGCCACGCAGTCCGCAACGGCGGTCAGGATGGCGTTGGAGGAGTTGGTCGCACCGGACACAGTATCTACCGCGAGGGACTGGTTTTCCACGATGGCGGCCGGGATCTCCGCGATCGGACGATCGGACAGGCCGGCGGTCTCGCTGTGAACTCAACGACGGTCACGTCGGTGATCGCGTCCGCGCTGCAATCAAGAGACGGTCCCACAGGGCCGTTGTTGCCCTGCGCGAGTAGCGGTGTAAGTGCCCTCGGTGTAGGCCAGCGCCATCGCGCCGGTCATCACCATCATGAGGAAACACCAGAAGGGCTGCTGTGGTGAAGCTTTTTCATGGGTATTTCTCCTTTTTTCTTCCCTTTGCCCGAAATCGGGCGACGGATGGCATTATACAGCATAAAGAGACTTTAGATACAAGTAGTCATATCAAATTTCGTGAAAAAAAAACTTCAAAGTGCATAAAAAGCGCTTCCTTCACGCGAAAAATTGATTGCATCGTGAAAGAAGCGTTTGAATTTGCGATTAAATCGGCAGATAGACCGCCGCGTAAAGAGACACTTTCCCTTCGCTTGTCTCCGACGCGAGATGCAGGCCGAACAGCTCGCCGTCCACGCGCACCGCATGCCCCGCCTTCTGCGCGCACGCAAGGATTTCCGGCACGGCCTCGTCGTCACACGGCTGGCAGGCAAAGCGGTGAATCACCCGCACGCACCGCGCCGACGGCAGGCTCGCCGTATGTTCCAGCGGCAGAGCCCACGCCGCACAGGCCGCTTCATCCGCGCACAGGCGGAAGTGCTTTTCGCTCTTCGGCGCAAGCGCGCGGGCAAAGCTGATGCGCGTATCCGGCATGGCGGCGATAAAAGCATCCAGCGAACGTCGGTTCTCCATGTCCGTCGCGCTCAGCTCGCTGAGCGACGGTCTGAGCAGCCGAAGCGGCGGCCTGTCGCAGATTGCCGGCTCATCCAGATGCGCCTGCGCATAAGCCAGCCGCTTCTCAAAAGCATCCAGCGCGTCCGCCCGTCTGCGCAGCAGCTCGCTCTGCTTGAGCAGCGCCTCCCGCTGGGCGAGAATCTGTTCCCGCAGGCCGGAAAGGTGGTCGTCTTTAAAATGGGTCACAATATCCTGCAC
>VOFJ01001050.1_pt1 | contig 20454 bp, 47 predicted proteins | sample 5384081 | NCBI WGS metagenome assembly VOFJ01 (sample SAMN12384729, study PRJNA508395) | human gut metagenome | isolation source: healthy gut I | host: Homo sapiens | reverse complement strand
GAATTTTGTCTGTGATTCTCTGGAAAGAGAATTCCAAGAGAATACATTCAGAATGGGCAGGTCATAGAACAGGTCGATTATTTTTGATGTGTAATAGTAAGAAAGGGTAAAAGCCCAGACTGAGATGCCTGTGAATGGATTTTGCTTTTATTCTTGCATGAAAATATAAGAATACTTCCGAAAAGCTGGAAATACTTGTAGTATCATAGTAAAATCGGAGTGTGGACATTGTGCAGGTAAGACGTGGTGATATCTATTATGCAGATTTGAGTCCGGTGGTCGGCTCAGAACAGGGAGGATTCGTCCGGTGCTGATCATTCAGAATGACATCGGCAACCGGCATAGTCCGACGGTGATCTGTGCGGCGATTACATCGAGGATGAATAAGGCGAAGCTGCCGACTCATGTAGAGATAGATGCAAGAAAATATCAGATTGTAAAAGAATTCTGTGGTATTATTAGAACAGATCCGAACCATAGACAAACAGCGCTTAAAGGGACATGGTTTGTCACCTGGATAAAGAAATGATGTTTAACAAAGTAGATGAAGCAATCAAAGTCAGTTTTGAGCTTCATACATAATCAAAGGAGTGAAAGAAAGTAGAATTATGGACGAGGCCAGACAGGGAACCGCGGATAAAGCTGATCCGTAATGTGTTCCGATACATGGATAAGAACGCCCGGGATATCATGACTCACAGGAAGAATATTGTGGCGATAGATGAGGAGGAATCTCTGGAAGATGCACTGCATTTTATGCTGGAGACAAATTATTCAAGATTTCCGATTTACAGAGGAAGTATTGATGAGATCATCGGTTTTATGCATTTGCGTGAGGCCATGACATGCTATTTGAAAAACAATTACAGAAATGTTCCGGTCAAAGAATTACATTCTTACATAAGACCTGTAGATTTTATACCGGAGTCTAAGAATATTGATCGCCTTTTAAGGAAATGCAGGCAAAGAAAAACCACATCGTAATTGTTATGGATGAATATGGGCAGACTTCCGGTCTTGTGACACTGGAAGATATCCTGGAAGAAATTGTCGGAAATATTATGGACGAGCATGACGTGGAAGAAGAATTGATCATTGTACTTTCTGCCAGTTCCTATATCGCGAGCGGTATGCTGGAGCTGGAAAAACTGGGAGACCTTTTGCATGTTACATTTGACACGGAAGAGTATGGAACACTCAATGGCTTTATGATCGACAAGCTGGAACGTATCCCGAATGAAGGCGAAGAGTGCATTGTAGTATATAAGAACTACCGATTTACCGTTCTGGAAGTGAATGATAACACAATTCAAAGAGTAAAAGATTGAAAAAACTTCCGATGGCGTGATAGAATAAAGAACGTGTGAAAACAGATAGAAAAGAGGAAAAAACATGTCAGGACATTCAAAATTTGCCAACATCAAGCACAAGAAAGAGAAAAAATGATGCGGCAAAGGGTAAAAAGATCTTTACGAAAATCGGAAAAGAACTTGCAGTTGCCGTAAAAGAAGGTGGAAGCGCTGATCCGGCAAACAACAGCCGTCTGCGTGATGTCATTGCAAAAGCAAAAGCGAACAACATGCCGAACGATACGATCGACAGAAATATCAAAAAAGCCGAAGGGGATGCCAATGCAAAGAAACTACGAGCACATTACATATGAAGGATATGGACCGAACGGAACTGCTATCATCGTAGAGGCTCTGACAGATAACAGAAACCGTACAGCTACGAATGTAAAAAATGCATTTACAAAAAGGTAAGGGAAATGTAGGAACACCTGGATGTGTATCCTTTATGTTTGATAAAAAAGGTCAGATCATTGTAGATAAAGAAGAGTTCGACGGGGATTCTGATGAACTCATGATGACCGCACTTGATGCCGGAGCAGAGGACTTCTCAGAGGAAAGAAGACAGCTTTTGAGATCTTTACAACACCGGAAGATTTCAGTGCTGTACGTCAGGCTCTTGAAGAAGCTGGAATTCCAATGGCAGGTGCAGAGGTTACAATGATTCCTCAGACATATGTCGAACTGACAGATGAGAAGGACATTGCAAATATTCAGAAGACTCTGGATATGCTTGATGATGATGATGATGTTCAGGATGTTTATCATAACTGGGACGAGTAAAACATAAAAAGGGGATAAACTTATGAGTAATTACAAGATTGAAACAAAATGCATCCAGTCCGGTTATGAGCCGGGCAATGGAGAGCCGCGTGTACTTCCGATTTATCAGAGTACAACATTTAAATACAATAGCAGCAGTGATCAGATGGGTCGTCTGTTCGCATTGGAGGAATCCGGATATTTTTATACAAGACTGCAGAATCCAACCAATGATGCAGTGGCAGCAAAAAATCTGCGATTTGGAAGGCGGAGTTGCAGCAATGCTGACTTCTTCCGGACAGGCAGCAAACTTTTATGCGATTATGAATATTGCTGAAGAAGGTGATCATATCGTATGCGCGTCTGCCTTGTATGGCGGTACCTATAACTTGTATGCCCATACAATCAAAAAATGGGCATTGATGCAACATTTGTTGATCCGGAATGTACGACAGAAGAGTTAAATGCCGCATTCAAAAGAGAATACAAAAAGCTGTATTTGGTGAAACCATTGCCAATCCGGCTCTTGTAGTTTTTAGATCTCGAGAAATTTGCAGCGGCTGCTCATGCACATGGCGTACCGTTTATTGTGGATAATACATTTGCAACACCAGTCAACTGCCGTCCGTTCGAGTGGGGTGCAGATATCGTAACACATTCTACTACAAAATACATGGATGGACATGCCACATGTGTCGGAGGAGCTATCGTTGACAGTGGTAACTTTGACTGGGCTGCCCATGCAGATAAATTTCCGGGACTTACAACTCGGATGAGACATATCACGGAATCGTATACACAGAGAAATTTGGAAAAGCTGCTTATATTACAAAGGCGACTTCTCAGTTAATGAGAGATTTAGGTTCCATTCCATCACCTCAGAATTCATTTATTCTGAATCTTGGACTTGAAACGCTTCCATTACGTGTGGAGCGTCATTGTGAAAATGCTCTGGCAGCTGCAAAATATCTGCAGGCACATGAAAAAGTAGCGTGGGTAAGTTGTCCGATGCTAGAAGGTGATAAACATTATGCACTTGCTAAGAAATATATGCCAAACGGAACTTGTGGAGTGATTACTTTGGTCTGAAGGGTGGAAGAGAGGAAGCAGTCCGCATGATGGACAGCCTGAAGATGATTGCAATCGTGACTCATGTAGCCGATGCAAGAAGCTGTGTTCTCCATCCGGCAAGTCACACACACCGTCAGATGAATGATCAGGAGTTAAAAGAAGCTGGAGTACAGCCGGATCTGATCCGTTTCAGTGTTGGAATTGAAAATATTGATGATATTATTGCTGATTTAAGTCAGGCACTTGAACAGGTATAAAAGTATTCAAATACCTCCATACTAAGAAAAAAGTATGGAGGTATTTTTTATGGAAAAAGAAACAACTGAGGAAAAAAAGAAATGAAATGAAAGAAACCGGCAGCATGAAACTTGACTCTAATAACCGGAAACATAATGTACGTCTTCTGACAATTATTGGAGAGATTGAAGGTCATGAAGCAGTATCCGGGAATACAAAAAGCGACAAAATACGAACATCTTTTGCCGATGCTGGCTGAAGTAGAAAGACAGCGAAGAGATTGATGGACTTCTGATCCTTTTTAAATACAATGGGCGGGGATGTGGAAGCAGGACTATCTATTGCAGAGATGATTGCTTCTATTAGTAAACCGACAGTTTCTCTTAGTCCTTGAGGCAGCCATTCTATCGGAGGAATCGCTGGCAGTGGCGGCAGATTACTCATTTATCGTCCCAAGCGGAACTATGATCATACATCCGGTCAGATCAAATGGCATGTTTATTGGAGTACAGCAAAGTCTCCAAAATATGATCCGGACTCAAAAAAACGCATTACAGGGTTTCTTGCAGCTCATTCCCATATGAACGAAGAACGTATCGAAGAACTGATGCTTAATCCGACAGAACTTGTCAAAGATGTCGGCACACTTCTGGAAGGAGAAGATGCGGTCAGGGAAGGTCTGATTGATGAAGTTGGAGGAATGAGCCATGCATTAAAAACTTCACCAGATGATTGACGAAAAATAATCATTCATGTATACTATAGTGTGATATGTTTTGCGCATAAGGGGGAGTAAAAAAATATGGCTGCAAAGTCAAAAAAAAGAAAACTGGCAGAAAGCAGACAAAGAAAAAAAAGACCGAACAAAGTTTTTTTAGGGGAGGAAATCTTTTGTCTGGGTTACTCTGGCAGTCAGTATTTTGCTATTGATCAGTAATTTCGGATTTGGCGGAAACATTGGCTATCATGTATCCGGGGCTCTAAAGCACGGCTTTGGGATCGTTGCCTATCTTGTCCCATTTTACTGTTTGGAATCGTATCATTTTTAATATCAAATAAAGAAAATAGAATCGCATATATAAAATCTGCGCTTGTGCTGGTTTTTATGATCCTTACCTGTACACTTTTAGACCTGATTCATGAGATGGGCGGAAGACTTGGAAGCTTTATTGCAAACCTTCTTATACCCGCAGTCGGAGTGGCAGGTACATATGTAATTGTAATAATCTGTATGATTATCTGTGGAGTGATCATTACTGGTAAATCTGCTTTAAAGGGAGTAAAAGCAAAAGGTGATCAGGCCTATGGCCGCGCAAGAGAAGATGCCAAAAGAAGACGTAAAATTTCAGAAGAACGTAAAGCTAAGCGTGCTAAGATGCGTGAGCAGGAACAAAAAGCTGCCAAAAACACAAACCCTAACGAAAACGATCGGATCACCGCGTAACGGGAGTTTCTCTGGCAACCAGACTTTCTGATAAGTTCCAGTCACCGGAGATGAAGGAAATAAAGAGTAATCCGGAAATGATACCGGAAGAAGATAAAACAAAAAAACAACCGGATTTTGTGATCAACAGGGCTCCTGATATTCCAATAGAAGATATTCCGGAAGAATCAGATGTGACGGAGGAAGCCTTTTGATTTTACACAGGCAGACAAGAATCCGACAGACTCTTCTTCGGGAAGTTCTGTGCGTAAAAGTAAGATGGGGAGCAGCTCCGGTTGCCGATGAAGTTGCGCGTGTTGCAGCAGAAGCTGCGAAGACAACAGCGGCTGTAAGAACAAAAGCATATAAAAATGCCACCGGTATCACTTCTGAATCGTGGTAGTGAAGGACGTCAGGAATCGGATGCAAAGCTTCGGGAAACTGCTATGAAGCTTCAGGAGATTCTGGCGAATTTTGGAAGTAAATGTAACAGTTACAAATGTAAGCTGTGGTCCTCTGTCACGCGTTATGAGCTTCAGCCGGAAATGGGTGTGAAAGTAAGTAAGATTGTCGGACTGGCAGACGATATCAAGCTGAATCTGGCCGCCGCAGATTATTCGAATCGAGGCACCGATCCCGGGAAAAGCAGCGGTCGGCATTGAAGTTCCGAATAAGGAAAATTCTACAGTCATGCTTGGGAATCTTCTAGCGTCCAAAGAATTTAAAGACAGTACCTCTAAAATATCGTTTGCAGTTGGAAAAGATATCGGAGGTAAGGTTGTCGTTACAGATATAGCAAAGATGCCTCATATGCTGATCGCCGGAGCTACCGGTTCCGGTAAGTCTGTCTGTATTAATACATTGATCATGAGCATCCTTTATAAAAGCAACTCCGGATGAAGTCAAATTAATTATGATCGATCCAAAAGTTGTGGAACTAAGTGTATATAACGGAATTCCACATCTGATGATTGACGTGGTGACAGACCCGAAAAAGGCAGCTGGTGCTTTGAACTGGGCAGTAGCTGAGATGACAAAGGCGTTATCAGGCATTTGCGTCATTGAATGTACGTGATATCAAAGGATATAATGCGAAGATTGAATCTATGCCGGATCATGCAGATGAAGCAAAAGGACATAAGATGTCGCAGATTGTCATTATTGTAGACGAGCTTGCTGATCTTATGATGGTTGCTCCTGGCGAAGTTGAAGAAGCAATTTGCCGGCTGGCACAGCTTGCAAGAGCAGCAGGAATTCATCTGGTCATTGCAACACAGCGTCCGTCTGTCAATGTTATCACAGGATTGATTAAAAAGCAAACATGCCGTCAAGAATCGCGTTTTCTGTAACTTCTGGAGTTGATTCCAGAACCATCATTGATATGAATGGCGCTGAAAAATTACTTGGAAAAGGGAGATATGCTCTTTTATCCATCCGGTTATCAGAAACCGGTACGAGTCAGGGAGCTTTTGTATCGGATAAAGAGGTGCAGAAAGTTGTTGATTATTTAATTGACAAAAATGGCAATGCCAATTACGATGAAGAAGTTGTCAATCATGTAAATACATCCAATATTGGCATGGTATCTTCAAACGGACCAGGTGCCGATGAAAAAGTAATGGGCGAGATGCCTATTTTATAGACGCAGGTCGTCTTATCATTGATAAGGACAAGGCTTCCATAGGGATGCTGCAGAGAAGCGTTCAAGATTGGCTTTAACAAATGCAGCACGTATTATGGATCAATTGTGTGAAGCGGGGATTGTCGGTGGCGAAGAGGGAACAAAACCGCGAAAAATCCTCATGACACCAGAAGAATTTGAACAATACATACAAAATATAAATACTACTGAATAATCAGAGGAGGTCAGTATAGACAATGAAATGCAGGTATTGTAAGGCAGAAATACCAGAAGGGGAATTATATTGTAAAAAAAATGTGGGCGAGAGGTACAGATTGTACCAGATTACAATCCACTTGAAGAAATGTTAACGGCTCAGATCCAATTAGATGGCAATGAGCAGGAATCGGAGCTCGATCAATATATAAATCAAAAAAACGCAGAAATAATAACAGGACAGGACAATCTGCTGGCAGAAATACAGGAAGAAGTGCATCACGAACAACAGCGGCTATGACTGGAAGAAGAATGACCGGGAATACTACGGGGCAGATGCTAACTGAAAAGGAAAGAAGAAAACGGCAGAGCGCAAAAGCAGCAAGAAAGAAAAAGCTTTGCGCAGAAAAGACGAATCGTCCTGCTTATTATGGCTGCAATCGTAGTATTAGCAGGTGCCGGATTCTATGTTGTATATCAGAATTCCTATAACGGGATTATGAAAAAAAGCACAAAAAGCCGCGCAGTCAAAAAAGATTATACCACTGCAGAAGCTTATTATAAACAGGCAATTTCCAAAAATACTAAAAAGCAGATGCTTACACAGGTCTTGCAGATGTTTATCAGTCACAGGATAAGACAGATGAAGGTACAACATTATTTGAAGAAGCAGTTAGCAAGCAATCTGGTAATGTTGAACTTTATAAAGCATGTATGGATTTTTATTTGAAATCAGATCAGAACATGGAAATTCCAGAACTTTTTGGATTCTGTCAATGATTCCATGTTGGAGAAATTAAGCGATTATGTTGTAGATGAACCAAAGTTCAGTCTGGAGGATTCTACGACTTATGATGATGTCCAAAAATTACTTCTGACTGCAGATAAAGATACAATCTACTATACAACGGATGGTACAGATCCTGATCTGACAAGTACGAAGTACACTAGTGAAGGCATACAGATCAGCGAGGGTGAGACAACCATAAAAGCAATTGCTGTCAACAAAAAAAGGGGTGCCGAGTGCAATCGGTAAGAAGACTTACACGGTAGAATTCCCTGTAGAAGATGCACCGGCGGTCTCCCCGTCAACAGGACAGTACGATGAAGCAGTTCAGATTGAAGTAAAAGTACCGGAGGGATATACTGCATATTACACGACAGACGGTACAGACCCGACAACAGCATCTACAAAATATACCGAGGTAAATCGACATGCCAAAGGGAGAAACTCTTTTTAAAGTCGTACTTGTCAATGGAAAGGGGCGTATGAGTGGTATTACCACTAGAAATTATATGTATGATAACCAATAATTGTTATCTTATTATGTAAAAAAAGAAAAAATTACCAGAAAAAATATTGCGTTAAATTATTATCAATGCTATAATGCAACTGTGATAAAAATTTAACGCAATTATTTTATGGAGGAGAAAAATCATGGCAAGATTTACATTACCAAGAGACATTTATCATGGAAAAGGAGCTTTTAGAAGAGCTGAAGAACTTAAAAAGGTAAAAAGGCAATCGTTGTTGTCGGTGGCGGCGCAATGAAACGCCAGGGATTCCTTGCAAAAGTTGAAGACTACTTGAAAGAAGCTGGAATGGAAGTTGCTCTTTTCGAAGGTGTAGAACCAGACCCGTCTGTTGAAACTGTAATGAAAGGTGCAAAGGCTATGCAGGAATTCGAGCCTGACTGGATCGTTGCTATGGGTGGTGGATCACCAATCGATGCAGCGAAAGCTATGTGGGCATTCTATGAGTACCCGGAGATCTCCTTTGAAGACCTGATCACACCATTCAGCTTCCCGGAATTAAGACAGAAAGCAAAATTTGCAGCAATTCCTTCAACCTCCGGAACTGCAACTGAAGTAACAGCATTTTCTGTTATCACAGATTATGCAAACAGGAATCAAATACCCTCTGGCAGATTTTAACATCACGCCAGATGTTGCAATTGTTGACCCGGATCTTGTAGCTGAACTTCCTGTAAAGCAGGTGGCTTACACAGGTATGGATGCCTTGACACATGCGATTGAGGCATATGTATCTACATTGAACTGTCCATATACAGATCCGCTTGCACTCAAAGCAATCGAGATGGTATTTGATTATCTTCCGGCTTCCTACAGAGGCAATATGGAAGCAAAGAGCAAAAATGCACGATGCACAGTGTCTGGCTGGAATGGCATTCTCTAATGCATTACTTGGAATCGTACATTCTATGGCTCATAAAACAGGAGCTGCATTCTCTACAGGACATATTACACATGGTCTTGCAAATGCAATGTATCTTCCATATGTAATCAAATATAATGCAAAAGATCCTGTAGCAGCTAAAAGATTATGCTGAAATTGCAAGATTTGGGACTTGGTGGAGCATCTGAAAAAGCACTCATCAACAGTCTTTGTGAGAAGATCAATGAATTCAATGTTAAATTTAAATATTCCGGCTACATTAAAGGATTTCGGAATCAAAGAAGATGAATTTAAAGAAAAAATTGCTAAATTCTGAAAATGCTGTAGGAGATGCCTGTACAGGATCTAATCCAAGAACAATTGATCCAGCAACACAATGGAAAAACTGTTTACATGTATTTATTATGGAACAGAAGTTGATTTTTAATTAACAACAATGTTAAAAAAATAATTTTAATAAAATAATGATGAAACGGCAGGTATTATAATAATAAAATGCCGTTTTTGGTGCGGTTTTCAGAATTTATTTAGAAATTAAATTCACAGCAAGTTATTGATATTTTCATAACAATGTTGTATCATTATATATAGATGATTATTATTATTCCAATATTTCAATGGGGGTTAGGGAGGAAGTCAAGATGTATAAGATATTAAAAGCTGAAAAACTGAGCTGATAAGATTTATCTGATGAATGTTCAGGCACCACGTGTTGCAAGACACTGTCAGCCTGGACAGTTCGTTATCGTTAAGATGGACGATAAGGGAGAACGTATCCCACTTTACAATCTGTGACTATGACAGAGAAGCAGGTACTATTACAATCGTATTCCAGGAAGTCGGAGCATCTACTGTAAAGATGGCTGACTTAAAGGCCGGGGATTCATTCCGTGATTTCACTGGACCGTTTGGCTGTGCTTCAGAATTTCGTTCAAGAAGATATCGAAGAACTTGAAAAAAAAAAAAAATCTGTTCGTAGCAGGTGGAGTTGGTACTGCTCCTGTATATCCCCAGGTAAAATGGTTACATGAACATGGCGTTGCTGCAGATGTTATCGTGGGAAGCAAGACCAAAGATCTTCTGATCCTGGAGAAGGAGATGGAAGCAGTATCTGGTAATTATTATCCATGTACAGATGATGGTTCCTACGGACATGCCGGAATGGTTACAACAATGGTCGAAGAACTTGTAAATAATGGAAAAAATATGATGTATGTATTGCAATCGGACCGATGATCATGATGAAGTTTGTCTGTCTTCTTACAAAGAAACTGGGATTCCCGACAGTTGTCAGCATGAACCCGATCATGGTAGATGGAACAGGTATGTGCGGTGCCTGCCGTCTTCAGGTTGGCGATGAGATTAAATTTGCCTGCGTAGACGGACCGGAGTTTGATGGACATCTGGTTAATTTCGATCAGGCTATGAAGCGAAGCAGATGTATAAGACTCAGGAGGGTCGTGCATTACTGAAGCTTCAGGAAGGCGATACACATCACGGCGGATGTGGTAAGTGTGGAGGTGACGAGTAATGGCAGATGTATTAAAGAAAAAGTTCCTGTAAGAGAACAGGATCCAAAAAGTTCGTGCAACAAACTTTGAAGAAGTTTGTCTATGGATATAATAAAAGAAGAAGCAATGGAAGAGGCAACAAGATGCCTTAACTGTAAGAATGCAAAATGTATCCAGGGATGTCCTGTATCCATCAATATTCCGGCATTTATTGATCAGGTAAAAAGAAGGGAAATTGAAGAAGCTTACAAAGTCATCGGAAAGTCATCCAGCACTCTTCCGGCGATCTGCGGTCGTGTATGCCCGCAGGAATCCCAGTGTGAAGGCCAGTGTATCCGTGGAGTCAAGGGTGACGCAATTTCAATCGGCAAACTTGAGAGATTCGTTGCTGATTATGCACTTGGAACGATATCAAACCGGTTGGTGCAGAGACTAAGAACGGACATAAGGTTGCAGTTATCGGTTCCGGTCCGTCCGGACTTAGCTGTGCAGGAGATCTTGCAAAAGCAGGCTATGATGTAACTGTATTCGAAGCTTTACATGAGCTCGGTGGAGTACTTGTATATGGTATTCCGAGTTCCGTCTTCCGAAGCAGAAAGTCGTTAAGAAAAGAAATCGAGAAGGTCAAAGAGCTCGGCGTTAAATTCTGAAACAAACGTTGTTATCGGTAAATCTACAACCATCGACCAGTTGATGGAAGAGGAAGATTTCGAGGCAGTATTCATCGGATCCGGTGCCGGACTTCCAATGTTCATGGGAATTCCTGGCGAAACAGCCAACGGAAGTATTCTCAGCAAATGAATACCTGACAAGAAGTAACCTGATGAAAGCATTCGATGATTCTTATGATACACCGATTGCAGCAGGTAAGAAAGTTGCTGTTGTCGGTGGTGGTAACGTGGCTATGGATGCTGCAAGAACAGCACTTCGTCTTGGCGCAGAAGTACATGTATCGTATATCGTCGTGGTGAAGAAGAACTTCCAGCACGAGTAGAAGAAGTGCATCATGCAAAAGAGGAAGGCGTAATCTTTGATCTTCTGAGAAATCCGAAGGAAATCATCGTAGATGAAAGAATGGTAATATCAAAAGGAATGAAGGTTGTTAAGATGGAACTTGGAGAGCCTGATGCATCAGGAAGAAGACGTCGTCCGGTTGAGAAATTCCAGGATCTGAGTACGAGATTGAACTTGATACAGTTATCATGTCACTTGGAACATCTCCAAACCCATTGATCGCTTCTACAACAAAAGGTCTTGAGACAAACAAGAGAAAATGTATTGTTGCAGAAGAAGAAAATGGACAGACATCAAAAAGCATGTGTATTCGCTGGCGGAGATGCTGTTACTGGTGCAGCAACCGTTATCCTTGCTATGGGTGCCGGAAAAGCCGGAGCTAAAGGGAATTCATGAATTATTAAGCAACAAATAAATTCTTGAATGGGGACGTAGTAAAACTTTAAAATGCTACGTCTCCATCATTGATTAAAGGGTGTCCCTTTTTTCATAAAAAGGGTGCCCTTAATTTATGAAGTTGACTTTTTTATTGACACTTCTAAATCTTTTGTATAAAAAAAATAATATTAGAATTAGTTGTGCCTAACCTCCGCAGATTAATTTAATACGGTTATTCTAGGATATCGAGATTCTGAATATAATACTAATAGATAATAAAAAAGGAGTGTTTGATACATGACAATTTTCTGGGGACTAATGATACCGTTCATCGGAACAACTCTTGGGGCATTATGCGTATTATTTATAAAAAATGAATTAAAACCTGTGATTCAAAAGTCTTTACTTGGTTTTGCAGCGGGAGTTATGGTTGCAGCCTCTGTATGGTCACTTTTAATTCCAGCTATGGAAATGTCTGATCATCTGGGACAACTGGCATTTTTTTACCGGCTGCTGTTGGCTTTCTTGTCGGCATTGTATTTCTTCTTGCATTGAATCGCCTCATTCCACATCTGCATCTTGGGAGTGAAGAATCAGAAGGTCCTAAAGCTTCATTAAAGAAATCGACGATGCTGATCTTGGCAGTTACAATTCACAATATTCCGGAAGGAATATCTGGTTGGCGCAGTATTTGCAGGACTTCTTATGAATAATTCAAAAGTGACACTTGCCGGAGCATTTGCACTGTCTATCGGCATAGCAATTCAAAATGTACCAGAAGGCTTTTATTGTTTCACTGCCTGTCAGAAGTGAAAAAAGGGCGGATAAAAGCTTTTTTATATGGTATGTTTTCTGGGATTGTGGAACCAATTGGTGGTGGTATAACAATTTTGCTTGCATCTAAAATTACACCTGTATTGCCGTATCTACTTGCATTTGCAGCAGGTGCTATGATTTATGTTGTAGTGGAAGAGTTAATTCCGGAATCATCTGAAGGAACCCATAGCAATGTCGGCACAATAGGTTTTTCGCTTAGGTTTGTATTAATGATGATATTAGATGTAGCGTTGGGCTAGAAAGCATAAAGATGAATAAAAAGGAGAACATGTTCGATAAAGTAACATGTTCTCCTTTTTTATTCTTTTTAATTTATAAACTTACACTAGTTATGACGATTGATAACAGAATGTAAAAAATCTCATTTACTTGTGATAGGGTTCATGATTTATAATTCGATAACTGCGATATATCTGTTCCAATAAGATCACACGCATTAATTGGTGAGGAAACGTCATTTTTGAAAAGCTGAGTGCATAGTCTGAGCGTTTTAAAACTTCTTTGCCAAGACCAATAGAGCCGCCTATAATAAAAATAATATGACTGATGCCTTGAACGCCAAGCGTGTCGACTTTTTCGGAAAGTTCTTCAGAGGTCAGCATTTTGCCACGAATTTCTAATGTAATTACATATGAATCTTCTTTTGACATATTTCAAAAATGCGTTCGCCTTCTTTATCCCGGATTGCATTTTCAACAGTCTCGCTTGCGTGATCCGGCGTCTTTTCGTCAGCAACTTCGACAATCTCAAGCTTACAATAACGGCCGAGTCTCTTACTGTATTCTGCAATAGCATCTTTTAAATACTTTTCTTTTTATTTTTCCAACGGTAATTAAAGTAATTTTTTCATAAATGTCTCCAGTCAAAAAAAATCTTCCGTAAAAAAAATAGCTGGATATTATTCGTCCCAGCCTTCGTAAAACCGGATATTTACAGAAATGTTACGAATAAATTCCCCTTCTTTTAAGTCAATATCTTCCTCGTCAGATACATACGGGATGAATGGATCTTCTTCTGTAAGTTCCAGACTCAGCCAGTTTCTGGCGGCCTCATTGGCATCATCTATGGCATCATCTATCGTGTCACCTTCTCCGTAACAACATTCTAAATCAGGGAAATAGCCCTTTGTATTTTCCATCTTTTTCTTCATGAAATACTGCTGGATATATAAATTTCATTTTTCTGTCCTTTCTAAACTCTTATAAGTCTTTTACATTATATCACGACTTGACAGGAATACAATAGCAAACACTTTTTAATTATTCTTTCATTTTTCTGTGATTCACTAAGTTATTCTGCACAAGATATGCTATGATATACTTATAATATTAAAATTGAATTCAGGAGGTTCTAGAACAATGACAAGAGCAGGCGAACGTAAGATTGCAAAAAAAAAGAACAGGTAAATGGCGGAGCAGGTCATGTGCTTATGGAGGCTCTTTTTAAATGAAGAAGAACGAGGAGAGCATTGCCGTATATTTTCTCAGGTAACCATTGAGCCAGGCTGTGAACTTGGTTATCATGAGCATCACGGAGAAACTGAGACTTATTATGTACTTTCCGGCAGTGCGACTTATATGGACAACGATAAAGAATACGAGATCAAAACCGGCGATGTTACATTTTGCAAAGATGGAGACGGACATGGAATTAAGAATCACGGAACAGAACCAATTGTATTTGTAGCACTTGTATTAAAAAAAAAAAAATCTTTTTATTTTATAAAGAGGTAATTACAGGAGGAAGCTTATGAAATTTTTATTTGCTTCAGATTCATTTAAAAGGGAGTTTATCTTCGCAAAAAGACAGCAGAACTTCTGGCAAAAAGCAGCCCGGGAGATATTTCCGGACTGTCAATGTGACAGCATTGTCGTTGCAGACGGTGGCGAAGGTACAACAGCGGCAGTACTTTGCGGCTACAAATGGAAAAAAATTACCTGTGCAAGTTCATGGAATATCTCTGGGAGGATATTACAAGTAATTATGGCATGCTGGATGAAAATCGTGCAGTAATGGAAATGGCTGCAGCTTCCGGACTGCCTCTCGTTCCAGAAGAGAAAAGAGATCCACGCTATACTACATCTTATGGAACTGGAGAAATGATTGCAGATGCTCTTAGAAGAGGATTCCGGGATATATCCATAGCCATCGGCGGCTCTGCTACAAACGATGGTGGAATCGGCTGTATACGCGCCCTGGGTGGAAAAATTTTTAGATGAGAATAATCAGGAATTAAATGGGTGCGGCGAGGATTTGATGAAAATTAGAAAGATAGATCTTTCTGGACTGAATCCATTGATAAAAGAATGTAAATTCACGGTAATGTGTGATGTCACAAATCCGCTTTTGCGGAAAAGACGGAGCTACTTATACATTCGGCAGACAGAAAGGTGCAACCCCGAGATTCAAAATGATCTGGAAGCTGGTATGTGTAATTACCGGGACATTATTAAAGAGCAATTTGATCTGGATATGGATAATATACCGGGGTATCGGAGCAGCTGGTGGTCTCAGGGGCCGCTCTTATGGTATTTTTAAACGGAACATTGAAATCTGGAATTGAGACGGTACTTGATCTTGTGGATTTCGATGAACATCTGAAAGATGTCGATATTGTCGTAACCGGAGAAGGTGCTACAGACTGGCAGTCTGTATTTGGCAAAGTCATGCAGGGAGTTGGTGTACACTGCAAAAAGCGCCATATACCAGCTGTAGCGATTGTCGGAAGTATGGGAAGCGGTGCAGAAGATATCTTCGATTATGGAATTGAATCTATTATCACAACGGTAAATAATATTATGCCTCTGTCTGATGCTTTAAATCATGCTGAAGAATTATATCTTGGTGCAGCAAGACGAATGTTCCGGCTCTTAAAAAGCAGGAATGCAGATGCGTTAACAAATAAATTGTTATATTTTATGATATTCTTGAATGAACTTGATCATCTTACGAACGGCAGTACTCTTTGCAGTGCTGCCATTCGTGACTAAATAAATTCTCCGAAGGGGCAGTTTTTCTTCCAACGGAATCTGATATACATCACCTTTGGTCAAAGCTAGTTCAGCCATTTTCTTAGGATAAAACCGATTCCAAGGTTATGAGTGATCAAAGGAAGCATCTGATCGGTTGTTGCGGTCTCCATATCCGGTGCAAAGGAAAGTCCCTGTTCCAGAAAAAAACTGTTATATAATTCTCTTTGTACTGCTATTTTCATCAAGACTAATAAATGGAAGAGAAGCAATATCTTCAAGCTTCTGGGTATGTTCTGCAAGCTTTTTTGTATTTTCTCCCTCCGATTAGTATTTCGCGGTAAGAGGCAAGAGGTATTTTCTCCAGTGGACTTTTGATGTCAAGTGGTGTTGTCACCGCAGCAAAATCCACAATATCACTTGTTAATGCCTGAATTGCCTGTGGCGTCGAATGATTCGAAAATACGAAGTCTGACATGCGGATATTGTTCATGAAATTTTTCAAGTCTTGAAAGTAGTACCAGTCTCAGCGCGTTTTCGCTGGCACCGATGGATACTAATCCATTCTCCAGTTCACCATTCTGACGGATTTCTTCTTCGCCAATCTGTAACTGTTCATATGCAATTGCTACATGCTCATATAATTTCTTTCCCTCTGGTGTTAACGAAATACCACGGTTAGACCGTAGGAAAAGAGTGCATTTTAATTCTTGCTCCAGGATATTCATGCAGCGTGTAATATTGGGCTGATTGTTGCCAAGCATTTTTTGCTGCTTTTGTAAAAGCTCTTATAACGTGCTACAAAATAAAATATGCGGTAATAATCGTAAGTAATCATATCTAATCCTCTCATTCCAAATTGATATATCCATGATACTAAATATATCTTTTACATTTTAACGTAAGACAACTATAATATATAGCAGATAAAAAATCAATAAGAAAAGGGATGAATAACAATGGCAACCATATTTCCAAGAGAAGAAAAAAAGCAGAATACTTATTTGACAAAATTCTGGAAAATTCGCAGGCATGCGAACGGTTGATGGAAACATTTTATGAATCAGTAGAATCTGACGGCGAATATTCAGGAGAAGTATTGCCGCCGGAGAAATTTGCAAAAAAGCTTTATTTGACGCTTATAAGAATAAAGATCTGACCGCTTTCCTTCTGGCAATCTGTCAGCACAGCATGTTCGATCTTCTTAGAAATGCATACCTTGTTCCGTTTCGTTTTAATGCTGACGGACATACCAATCCTTATATTTTAACGGATGGATCCGGCAATCTGTTAAATGATTGCAAGAAAGCTGTACCTGACAAAATATATCATAAATTCCAAAAAAGTCTACGCACAAAATGATGATGTGAAAAATGTATCTGGCAGAAGGATATCGAAAAAAGGCATTGTTATGATGAAGTGACTATGGAAGTAAAAAGATTATCGAATGGGAGAGCAGTTAGGTGTTTTGCTTGTATATGAACTGCCGGATACTATCAAAATGAAAGAGACTGAAGCTCAGTCTTATGTCGCCGTTATGGATCTGGTTATGCAATTGCAGGAAGAATTGCCAAAATCCATTGTTTATTATGGACAAGAACGTCTTGAAGAAAAAGGCGAGCATTTTGATGAACTTGGAGTTTTTTCTTCCATTTACACATTTTTCAGAACGACTGGAAAAACATATTGAGACAGCGAAGAAGATTGTTTATCAATATAAAGAATAATTTGTCATATAATCTATAAGAAAGAGGAACTATTCACTTGAAAATGAACGGTTCCTCTTTTAGTTCAGTTGAAAGACTCCCAATTATATAAGTGACAAGTGAACTTATATAATTGAGAGTCGAATCTTTGAATTTACGTGCAATAACGAAATGTTTTATCTGTCAAAATCCTTGCAAAAATCAATCAAGCGGCAATGCAAGTATGATCATAAATGCGGCAGCGAACCACTCTGCTGATGTATGCAGGGACATGATTCCCAGATTATAAATAGCACGGTACAAATAAAGGCCAGGTACCATAATTACTATGGAAGGTACCGTTACGGATATTCTTGGAAATCCCGCAACATTTTTAATCATAGAAGCAAGAATTCCTGCGACAAGCGCGCCGATAAATGCAGCAGCAGCTGGGGGCATATTTGCAAGGTCCACCATTTCCAGACGAAGAGTATTGGCAACTGCTCCGATACATCCGGCTGTAGCTGCCAGTTTTCTTGGACTGTTAAACATAACAGAGAATCCGAAAACTCCACAAAAAGCTTGCTGCCAGTCGGAAGAGAATTTGTACCGGGACTTGCAAATTTAATGTTAGAAAATCCACCGGCTGCAATTTTAAGACAAGTGCCATAATCCAGGCAGTCATTGTTGCAACAGTGATAATAATGATTGCATAAGTTAATCGTTCCAGACCTGATCTCATATCCAATTTTGCAAGGTCAATTCCACTTGTGATAAATGGAAATCCTGGAATAATGAATAACATAGAACAGATATATCCTGCTTCATGTTGTTCTGACACCCCGAGTATCAGTTTCATCACTTCAAATAATCCCGCATAGACCAGACATGCTGATGTTACAGAAGCGAAAGATACATAAAAAATAGTGTAAAATGATGCTTCCCCCAGTTTGCATCGGACAAAATTCCCGATACCGGCACCTGCAAATGCACAAAACATTTCTACCCATTCGCCTCCCCAAGTAAAAGGTAAATGCGCCACAGGCAGAAAGCTGCAAAACCAAGTGCGGTCGGAGAGTAGAGACCATGTATTTTTTTCAATCTGATCCAGATGAGAATGTAATTCCTCACCAGTCATGTATACACCTTCGGATGAAAATTTATTAATAAACTGTTCCAGACGATTCAGTTTTGATGTATTTACTCCTGTGTTTGTAAGACATAAGGACTGAGAGTAACATTCCTCTCCATCGAAACAGGTGTATTCAATAGACATTAATCCGATGTCTGCAGTACAAGTCAACCCTAACTGTTCTGCGAGTGTATTCATAGATTGTCTGACACGCCAGGCTCCGGTTCCACATGACAGAAGCATAAGACCTGTCCGTCCGATCACAGAAGATTTTTCAATAATTCCGGCACTTGTAATCGGGATATCATCAATTGCTTCTGCATAATCATGCCATAAAATTTCCATGTGATTTTTTGTGGATCACTTGCATATAAATCACTTCTTTCTTCACTGAACTGACCATATCGTCAGCTTAATATAAATATTTTTGCAGCCATATAAATTATGTATGTTTGATATTTTAATTATACATATATAGCATATTATGTTCAGCTTTAGTATAGTCTTTTTTTTTTGTTTGTCAATAATTACTTACTGTCTTGTCACATGTAAAAACATGTGTTATAATTGTCTGCAATGAAATTTCAGATCATATGGGAGGAAAAACATATGACAATTGTGGAAGAAATACAAAAACTAAAACAAGAAAAAAAATGCAGTGATCCTGGCTCATTATTATGTCAGACCTGAAGTTCAGGATATTGCAGATTACATAGGAGATTCTTTCTATCTAAGCCGTGTTGCAACAGAGCTTTCTGAGAGTACGATTGTATTTTGCGGTGTTTCTTTTTATGGGCGAGAGCGCAAAGATCTTAAATCCGGACAAAACTGTTCTGATGCCGGATCCGGCTGCTGACTGCCCGATGGCACATATGGCAGATGTAGAATCCATTAAAAAGTCCGCGAAGAGTATGAAGATGTAGCAGTGGTCTGCTATATTAATTCTACGGCAGCTTTAAAAAGAATATTCCGATGTATGTGTAACGTCAGCAAATGCTGTCAAGATAGTAAAAGCATTACCGAATAAGAATATCTACTTTATTCCGGATCGGGAATCTGGCTCATTTTTGTAGCAGATCAAGTTCCGGAGAAACATTTTATCTATAATGAAGGATTCTGTCCGACACATGAGCGTATGGAAGCTGATGAAGTCCGCGAAGCAAAAAAGAAGAACACCCAGATGCACTGGTGTTATCTCACCCGGAATGTAATACAGAAGTATTAAAATTATCCGATTATATAGGAAGTACTTCAGGAATTATTAAATATGCAACGGAAAGTCCATGTAATGAATTTATCATCTGTACAGAAGAGGGTGTACACTATAAACTCGTTCAGAATAATCCGGATAAACATTTTTACTATCCGAAGACTGTTCCGGTATGTCCGAACATGAAAAAAGAATACTTTGGAAAAAGTGCTTCATGTATTAAAGACCGGCAAGAACGAAGTTCATGTCAGTGACAGCCTTCGTGAAAATTCAAAAAACCTCTGGAACGTATGTTAGAGCTTGGAAAGTAGGCATTTGAATATGAATCAAACAGATAATATGAAAAAAATGTAAGTAATAGTAAGGAAAATAATTTGCAAGCCGATGTGGTCATTGTCGGCACAGGCGTAGGCGGCTGCTTTTCAGCCTTGAATCTGTCCGAAGATTTATCCATTATTATGATTACAAAATCAGATCTTGAAAGCAGCGATTCATTTCTCGCACAAGGAGGGATCTGTGTGTTACATGATGACGATGATTATGACAGTTATTTCGAAGACACAATGCGGGCTGGTCATTATGAAAACAGGAAAGAGTCTGTAGATATTATGATCCGTGGTTCACAGGATGTAATTCATGATCTGATCGGGTATGGTGTGGATTTTGCAAAGGAAGATGGTAAACTTCTGTACACAAGAGAAGGCGCCCATTCCAGACCTCGAATTCTGTTTCATGAAGATATTACTGGTAAAGAAATCACAAGTAAGCTTCTTGCACAGATAAAGACACGTAAAAATATCCAGATTATGGAATATGTTAGTACAGGATAAATATAATAAAGC
>VOFJ01001953.1_pt1 | contig 20468 bp, 44 predicted proteins | sample 5384081 | NCBI WGS metagenome assembly VOFJ01 (sample SAMN12384729, study PRJNA508395) | human gut metagenome | isolation source: healthy gut I | host: Homo sapiens | reverse complement strand
ATCGGTGGCAGATTTCAGTTGCGTATTGCTACACAAAATTTATGCGTGGAAAAAGGTAAAACCAGACGGAAGCAATTCTGGTTTTTTGATTGGATCATTTTATTTTTCCCGAATGCACACTCGGACGAACGGCATCCCGGGAGCTGCGTCTCACAGGAGTATGCAGAAGGAGGAGAACATGAGGACTGAAATGTAATGTTTTCACCCGAGGATCAGGGAATTGACTTTGGTTCAAACCGGAGGGCGGCATATCTACGTGGTTTCCCTTGCGCCAAGAACTTGCAGTCGGTGCGGGAAAGCGGAGAAGATATCTTACTTGAGATTATGCGAGTGTGGATTGACCATTGGGAGAACGGCGAGGCCAAAAGTGCTGCAGTCATTTTTATGAGGAGATTAAGGATGAATATCCTGCAGCATATGAACTGCTCAAAGTTCAGAATGTAAAGAGCTTGGCAGTAAGTCCATTCAGATATAAGGACGAGATATATGGCTTCTTTGGTGTTGACAATCCACCAGAAAGTGAGATGGACGAGATTTCGCGCTTTCTTGATATGATAGGCACATTTTTAGTACTGCTATTAAAACAGAGAAATGTATTTAAAAATCCAAGCGTGAGGCTATGTTCAATGCATATTCAGCACTTGCCGGAATATATCTGTCAATGCATATTATCAATTTAAAAGACAGGGGAATTTCATGAAATAAAGTCAACAGATTTCATAAGGGATAATATGATAAAAGGCGAAACATACTTTTGCAGAACAGATAAATAGTGTAATGAAGATTCTTCCTTCCAGAAAGTATGTAGAAAGTGTACTTGAATTTGTTGATATATCAACACTTCCGGAGAGAATGAAGAACAAGACTACGATTGTTCATGAATTCCTTGGAAATTACTCTGGATGGTGTCGTGAAAGATTCATAAGGGTAGAATGAGGGATAGCAACGGAGAACTGTGGCATGTTGTATATGCCGTTGAAGTTATCGATGCAGAGAAACGTAAGGAGAACAGGCTTTTATATCTTTCAGAAACAGACCTTATGACGGGAATAAGAAATAGAGGAAGCGGAGAGGAAGCAATTACAGACCTTATTAAGGAAGGAACTAAGGGGCTTATGTGCCTTCTTGATTGTGATAAGTTCAAGAATGTTAACGATACATATGGACATGTTGTCGGGGATGCAGTAATTATAGCGGTTGCAAGAAGTCTTCAGAGTGTATGCAGGGAACATGATATATGCATGCGCCTGGGGAGGTGATGAATTTGCAATGTTCATCCCGGGAATAACAGAAACTAAAAGATGCTGAAAGCTTCACGATGAGTATTTTGCAAAGCTTAAGGACATAAGAATTCCAGAGATGGGAGATGAGAAGATATATGTAAGCATGGGTGAAGCGTTTTATAAAGGGGAAAAGGATATTGATTTTGATGAACTGTACAGACATGCCGACAGTGCCATGTATAAGACAAGAATAATACAGGCTACTGTGCGACACTTGAATGCGTAACTAAGACATTTTAATCAGTTGTATGCTTTAAGAAATTAATAAGCTTTTTGGCTGCAATGCTTTCAGTATGTTTTTGATTCGCGTATAAGAACAATATCTCTGTCAGGTGCGGATTCGTATAGATTTACAGGAAATATTTCACCACGCATTATATATTCAGAGGCAAGTTCCTCGGATAGAAGCCAAGCCCTAAGTTTGCCTGAACCATTGCAAGAACCTGATCTGTAGTTGAAGCCTCCATCAAGGTTAAAGTGAAGATTGTTGTCATAGAAGAATTTGGTGTAGTGGTCATGTGTACCGGTACCTTCTGCCAGACTTATGAAAGGATAATCCTGCAATTCTTCCAGATGAATTATTTTATTATCCGGCTGACTGTATTTTGGACCTGCAATAAGTATATCATGGAATGAGCATAGACTTTCAGATTTCATATCGCCAGTTAAATTGACAGGTGTGGTTACGACAGCAAAGTCTACCAGACCGGCTTTTAGAGCATTAACAGCCTGATTAGTAGAGTGGTTGGTAAGCTTTATCTTGACATCGGGAAAAAGTTCTGTGAATTTCTCAAGTTTTTTTTAAGAAGGAATATTCTAAGAGCAATCTCGCTTACTCCTATGCATATTGTACCACCGGACAGACTTTTTGCTTTTGATAATGGCATTCTCAGCGTCTTCAAGCTGTTTCATTGCGATTGATACATGAGAATACAATGTATTTCCTTCAGGTGTAAGAGTGATGCCTTTTGTGAGAACGGTTAAGCAGCTTGCAGTCAAGTTCACTTTCTAATATATTCATGCAGCGGGTTATGTTAGGCTGGTTATTGTCGAGCATGCGGGCTGCTTTTTTGAAAAACTCTTATATTTTGCAACATAGTAAAATATTCTGTAATAATCTAAGGTCATAGTAATTCTCCAATATATAATTATGATATAAGTGACATATTAAATAATATACATTTTACATATCGAAAAATGCAATACTATAATATAGAAAAAGATGAAAGAAGGCATCGGTATGTTATTTAAGAAAAAGACATTAGATGAAAAAATGGAGAAATATGTAAAAAGCACCATGACTGGTATGCTATACAGGAAGTAATTACAGGAAGTAAAGAAGAAAAGATTGCAGCAGCTAAGGCTCTTGGTGCAAGTGATGATCAGACCAGTGTGGACTTGCTGTTAAGATTTATTGATGATGCAGATGATGATGTTGTATTCGCAGCATGTGAGTCGTTAAGAAAAGTTGGTTCTGAGCATGATACAGCGGATTTACTTGCAAGAATGCAGAAGATTCCGGAAGACAGACAGACTATAAGGGAAGAAATAGGGAAAGACTGTCCAGGGAGCTTCATCACAGACCTTAAAACATATATTTGCCAGTTGTTTACATAATGAAAAAACCATGGGTGCAAATCAAGAATTTACTTGATTTGTACCCGTTTTTGATATTAAATAGGAAGTGGTTGCATAGTTGTTGGACGGTGTAACGAAGGATGTTAATTGCGGAGGTTGGATATGTCTGGTAAATCAGAAAATATAATAGAACTTAAACATACCAGTAAGGTATATAGTGATAATGGATTTAAGGCGGTTGATGACTTTAATCTTGAAGTAAAGCGTGGGGAATTCGTAACATTTTTAGGACCATCAGGATGTGGAAAGACAACCACACTAAGAATGATAGCAGGATTCGAACTTCCGACAGACGGACAGATACTTCTTAACGGAGAGGATATATCACAGCTTCCAGCTAATAAAAGACCGATTAATACCGTGTTTCAGCGTTATGCGCTGTTTCCACATATGAATATATATGAAAATATTGCATTTGGACTTAAGTTAAAGAAGCTTCCTAAAGAAGAAATAAGAAAAAAGGTTAAGCATGTTCTTTGATATGGTTGACCTTGAAGGATTTGAGGACAGAAAGATATCTACGTTGTCAGGCGGACAGCAAGCAAAGAATTGCAATTGCAAGAGCACTTGTCAATGAGCCAGAAATTCTTATGCTTGATGAACCTCTGGGGGCACTTGATTTAAAGATGCGTAAGGAGATGCAGATTGAGCTTAAGAATATGCATGACCAGCTTGGAATTACATTTATATATGTAACACATGACCAGGAGAGGCATCTTTACAATGTCTGATAAGATTGTTGTCTTATCAGAGGGTAAGATTCAGCAGATAGGAACTCCTGAGGATATATATAATGAGCCTAAGAATGCTTTTTGTTGCTGACTTTATTGGAGAGAGCAATATTTTCAAAGGTATTATGACAGGACACATGAAAGTAAGATTCTGTGGCGGAGAGTTTGTCGGAATGGATGATGTTCCAGAGGGAACTTTAGTTGACGTTGTTATAAGACCGGAAGATGTAATTATTACAAAGCCGGAGGATGGAACTGTTGTTGGTGAGGTTACTTCAGTTATATTCAAGGGAATGCATTACGAGGTTTGCTGTTGAATCCGGAAAGTATGAGATGATAATAAGAACTACCAAGGTTTATCATGTCGGTGATACAGTAGGAATGCAGCTTGAGCCTGATGGAATTCATGTAATGATTGCAGAGGACCATACCACAAGTTTTGTTACAACAATTAATGGAGATTATACGCTCGACTTTAATGGCAAGATAATAAGCTGTGATTTAACACAGGTTATTCCTAAGACTAAGATGTCAGATGGAGTGCTTGTTGATGAAAATGGTGAAAATGTAGATGTTTCAAAGTTCAGGGTTGTTGTTTTCAATCCAGCCTGATGATATTGAAATGAGCGATGATGTAACAGCAGGTCTTGTATCAGGTAAGATTATTAACCTTATCTATAAGGGTGACCATTACAGTTATGTAATAAGAACTGAGTATGGTCATGATCTTATTGTAGATGATGAATATCTCTGGAATATGGATGATCATGTTGGTCTTATCATGCCTGAAGAGAAGATGAAATTCCAGTTGAAGAAGTAGGGGGATAGAAATATGTCTTTTTCACGCAAATATCTAGGAATCCCTTATGGGTTGTTTCTTATATTATTTGTTGCAGCACCACTGTTTGTCCTTGTATATTATGCATTTACTAACGGACAGGGACAATTCAGCATGGTTAATCTGCAGAATTTTTTTACAGACCCTAATACACTTGGAACTCTGTGTTACAGTCTTGTACTTGCATTTGTTGCAACTGCAGTCTGTCTTATAATTGCTTATCCTGTAGCGTATATACTTTCACAGAGTAAGTTAAAGAGAAAAGCGGTAATACTTCTGCTTTTTGTTATGCCTATGTGGATTAATTTCACATTAAGAATTACCGCACTTAAAGAGATATTATCACTGATTGAGGGAAATCTTGCGTATTATCCGTTTATCAATACGATAATAGGAATGACATACGATTTTCTTCCATTCATGATACTTCCGTTATATACAACGCTTTCAAAGCTTGATAAGAGTGTTATTTTGAAGCAGCATCGGATCTTGGTGCTGATAATTTTCAGACATTTATAAAAGTTATATTCCCATTGTCGGTGCCGGGAATTGTGAGCGGAGTTTCAATGGTATTTCTTCCGGCAATGACTAACTATGTAGTTCTTGATATGCTTTTATAACAGCACATATATCATGGGCAGTCTGATTGGAAGCTATTTCAGTTCATATGACTGGCATAATGGTTCAATGATAGCACTGATACTTCTTGTTATTATATGTATTGTCACTCTGGTTTCGGGTGATAAAGAATCAGAAAAATGCTGGAAGAGGAGGACTTGTATAATGAAGAAATTTCTGAAATATATGATTATATGCATTGTCCTTTTGTTCATGTATATTCCAATTCTTGTGCTTGCAGTATACAGTTTTACGGATGCCGCTAATATAGGAGCAATACATGCATTTTCAATGCATAATTATGTAACACTTTTTACGACTCCGGAGCTTATTAATATGATAATCGGTTCTGTTGCTGCTTGCTGTTGGAAGTGCTGTACTTGCAACAATACTTGGAACAACAGGTGCTATAGGTGCATTTTATTCAAAGGGAAAAGTAAAAGGAGCAATGTCAGTTCTTAATCAGGTTCCTGTTGTCAATGCAGATGTAGTTACAGGTTTTTCTATCTGTATTCTTCTTGTAGTTGTATTAGGTGTCAGTAAGGATACGTATATTCCTCTTGTTGTGGGACATGTTATACTGAGTGCACCGTTCGTATATCTGGCTGTTGTTCCTAAATTAAAACAGATGGATCCAAGTCTGTATGAAGCAGCACTTGACCTTGGTGCAACACCTGTGTATGCACTTTTTAAGATAATAATACCTCAGATTGTTTCCGGTATAGCATCAGTATTTGTTATGGCAGTTACATTATCACTGGATGATTATTTCGTTGCAACATACACTAAGCCTGCAACATTTGACACAATAAGTACTTATGTTGTTAATGCAACCAAGGGTTCACAGACTGATATCAAGACTGCTTTGTGGGCTTTATCTACAATAATATTCCTTATTGTTATTGTAGTTGAGATAGCAATTAATCTTGCACCAGCAAGAAAAAGCTGTACGAGAGGAGGCTGGAGCTGATGAATAAGATTATTGGAAAGATAAATGCAGTAATACTTGCAGCTTTAATGATAGTAAGCGGTACAGCAGCAGTAACAGGAGTGTTTAATACAAACCGTCTTACAGCGGTGGCAGCAGACGATACAATCATACTCCGTGTGTGCAACTGGGAAGAATATATTGATACCGGAGACTGGAGTGATGATGATATAATTGACCTTGAGAGCGGAAGCATAAAGGGTGAGAATTCGATAATTACTGATTTTGAGAACTGGTATTATGAGAATTATGGCAAGAAAGTTAAGGTACAGTACAGTTGTCTTGGAACTAACGAGGAACTGTACAACATGCTTACTTGGGTGATGATTACGATGTAATCTGTCCTTCAGAATATATGATAATGAAGCTTATGGCAGAGGACTGGCTTGAGCCATTTTCAGATGATTTCTATGATACATCGATTGCTAATAATTACTATGCTAAGGGTGTATCTCCATTTATCAAGAAAAACATTTGACGAGAATAAGATTAATGGTGAGTCATGGAGCCGCTATGCTTGCAGGATATATGTGGGGCATAACAGGAATTGTATATAATCCGGATAAGGTTACAGAAAAAGAAGCATCTACATGGACGATAATTGATAACAGCAAATTCAGACGTCAGATAACGATTAAGGATAATGTAAGAGATTCCATGTTTGCAGCTGTTGGTGCAATTAAGTCAGACAAGTTAAAGTCAGCGTCATTTATAAACAGTCCTGATTATCGTGAAAAACTTGCCGAGGAGATGAATGATACTTCTGAGGCAAATGTGGACAGGATTCAGGAGTATCTTCAGTCAGTTAAGAATAATGCTTATTCATTTGAGACGGACAGTGCCAAGGCTGATATGATAACAGGAAAAAGGTAGTCGCAGGTTATCAGTGGTCCGGAGATGCTGTATATACTATGGACCAGGCTGACGAGGATGATTTCCAGCTTAACTTTTTGCAGTACCTGAAGAATGTACTAACCTTTTACTTTGACGGCTGGGTAATGTTAAAGTCTGGAATTAATGGCAATTCAGAGAAGAAGCAGGCAGCACAGAGCTTTATTAACTTTCTGTCTAAACCTGAAAATGCTGTAAGAAACATGAGCTATATTGGATATACATCAGTTATATCAGGTGGTGACAGTGATGTTGTATTCGATTATGTAAAGTGGAATTACGGAGCAGATGGAAGTGATACAGATGTTGTAGATTATCCTTTTTAGGATATTTCTTTTCAGGTGATTCTGATGATGAAAGATATATACTTAAAGTTCCAGAAGAACAGACATACAGACAGTTATCAGCACAGTATCCTACGCAGGAGGTTATGGATAGAAGTGCCATTATGCAGTATTTTGATGCTGAAGAGACAACAACAAGAATTAATCAGATGTGGATTAATGTAAGATGTTATAACATTAAGAATGTTCCTGTGTGGGTATGGGTTCTTGCAGGTATTATTGTCGTGGCTTTAATAGCATTATCTGTAAAACTTAAGATAAATAAGAAATATGATTAATAAGCATTTGATTATAAATTGACAAATAATCAGATGTTGCTATTATATATGTCAGACAGAATGAATCTGTATAACAGTGCAAAGGGAGCACAGAATTTCTGAGAAATCAGAGGTTCTGTGCTTTTTCTTTTGCAGAATGGAGGAAATTATGGCAACAGAATCAAGTATTATGGACTCTAACAGTTTTAAGGAAGAATATGCATCTATGTTAAGTCCTAAAACAAGGGAAATGATTAGTAAGAGAGAAAAATACCTTGGAGGTGCTTACAGACTTTTTATAGAAAGCCACTTAACATTGTCCGTGGAGAAGGAGATTATCTGTGGGATGATGAAGGTAATAAATATCTTGATATGTACCAATAATGTTGCAGGCGTCGGACATTGTAATCCGGCTGTTGTAGAGGCTGTTACAGAGCAGATGAAAACTCTTAATACGCATACAAGATATCTTCATGAAAAAATTCTTGATTACAGTGAAGAACTGCTTGCACTTATGCCTGATGAGATTAATAAGATAATGTATATGTGTACAGGTTCAGAAGCTAATGACCTTGCACTTCGTGTGGCAGAAGCCTATACGGGTGGTACCGGTATAATTATCACACAGGAAGCCTACCACGGAACAAGTGCATTAACATCAGGCTGTTCACCTTCACTTGGAGCCAGTCAGCCATTACTTCCTAATGTAAGGCTTATAACAGCACCAGATTATTACCGTCATGGTGGAACACCAGAAGAATTCACAGCATGGTATGCGTCAGAGATGCAAAAAGACTATAGATGAATTAAATGAGGCAGGATATAAGTTTTCTTGTTTCCTTTGCTGATTCAATATTCTCATCAGATGGTATATATCCTGACCCTGTAGGATTCTTAAAAGCAACAGTAGATGTTGTACATAAGAATGGCGGAGTATTTATAGCAGATGAGGTTCAGCCGGGATTTGCAAGAACCGGACAGGCATTCTTTGGATTTGCAAGACACGGAATTGTCCCTGATATGATAACAATGGGTAAGCCGATGGGTAACGGAATTCCAATCTCAGGACTAGCGGCAAAGGAGGATGTACTTGCAGCCTTCAGCGACAAGCTTCCTTACTTTAACACATTTGGCGGTAATCCTGTATCAATAGCCGCTGCCCAGCGCTGTTCTTAAATATATTAAGGATGAAAATCTTCAGGAACACTGTAAGAAAGCAGGTGCGGCACTTCTTAAGGCACTTAAAGAGGTACAGGAGAGACACCCTGAATCAGTAGGTGATGTAAGAGGTGCAGGTTTGTTCCTAGATTTGAATTCGTTAAGAATGATGGCAACAAGACACCTGATAAGGATATGGCGTTGAATGTAATAGAGATGTTAAGAGATGAGCATATTCTTACATCAGTTATAGGTCATTATGGAAATATCTTAAAGCTTCGTCCACCAATGGTATTTTCAGAGAACGATATAGACTGGTTTGCAACATCTCTGGATAAACGTATTACAAAGCTTGAAAACAAATAAATTGAAAAAATCGGACACAGACATTAAACATCTGTGTCTTATTTTTTGCTTACAACAAAAATTTTACATAAGATTTACAGGACAATTATTGTAAGTTTACCACATAGGGATATAGTAATGACAATTCGTTGCACAACAGTATACGAATAAATATATCTCATTATGTGGAGGAAAAAATGAAGAGAAGTAAGAATTTATTAAGAAAAGGTGCAGCACTTGCTGCAATGTCAACAGTTCTTGTAAGTCAGGCACCACTCATTAATGCATTTGCATATGGTGAGGCGGATGTGAGTCAGAGTACATTCAAGCAGGATACAGATAATTCAGCGGATTTCCAGAACTGGCTTTCTAATGTATGGCAGGGAGGAGAAAAAAGCTTATGCACAGACTGAAAATGTAGCTTTAACTCCATACTCAGATGCGGCAGATCTTAATTTTTCATGGTATTCAGCTGGAAAAGGAACACCGGCAGTAAAGGTATGGAAGGATGGTTCAAAGTCATCAGCCAAGGTTGTAACAGGTAATGCAGAGGCTATCAGTGCTGAGAACTGGCAGGGAAAGTCATACAGTGCAGCCAATAAGGTAAACATAGCTGATTATTTTGAAGAGAACACACAGTATCATTACCAGTATACAGACAATTACACAGGAGATGACAGTATATGGTCTGCTGAGTATGATTATACAACTAAGGCAACGGATAAGTTTTCAGTTATTCTTACCGGTGACCCACAGGTTGGTGCTTCAGGAAGCAGTTCAGATTATTCAGCTAATGATGCCAGTGTTGCAAGAGATGCATACAACTGGAACAAGACAATGCAACAGGCATTAAAGACATGTCCTGATGCATCGTTTCTTTTATCAGCAGGTGATCAGATTAACCAGTCTGGTGCAACTAAGGATAATGATAAAAAGACAAGAGAGCAGTATGCAGGATATCTTTATCCATCAGTATTCAGAAGCCTTCCAATCGCTGCAACAATCGGTAACCACGATATGGCAGGTTCAGATTACTCAGCACATTTTAACAATCCTAATTCAGAGGATAAGTTAGGAAGCACAGCAGCAGGAAGTGATTTCTATTTCAACTATGGAGATGTATTATTCATTTCATTAAACAGCAACAACCGTAATCAGGAGGAGCACAGAACATTTATGAATAAGGCTGTTGCAAAGCAATCCTGATGCTAAGTGGAAGGTTGTAATATTCCATAGCGATATCTATGGTTCAGGACAGCCACATTAATCAACGTTATTACATATATGAAAAGAGAGCTTTCATACATGGTGCATCAGTGCTTCATGAATCAGCTATCTTCTCCCCTGTAAGAAAGGGTGGAATTCTATCAATATTAAGAATACTAATGCTCCGGAAGATAAGGAACAATGATTGTTGAGACAACATGTAATATGCCGGAATACACAATTACAGGTATTGCAGGTAAGAAGGGATTCGTTGCAATCAGCATTGATAAGGATATGATGAATTCAGAAATCGGATTCTGTAGAAAGGTTCTTTCAGTATTCGAGGATAACGGAATCTCAATCGAACATATGCCTTCAGGAATAGATACTATGACAGTATTTGTTCACCAGGATGAATTTTGTAGAGAAGGAACAGAAGGTTCTTGCACAGATTCATAAGGCAGTTAATCCTGACTCTGTTGAACTTTGAAGCTAACCTTTGCACTTATTGCAGTAGTTGGACGTGGAATGAAGAACAGTACTGGTATAGCAGGTAATATCTTCTCAGCACTTGCAAAAGCTAAGATTAATGTTAAAATGATGATCAGGGATCTTCAGAGCTTAACATCATCATTGGTGTAAGAAACAGATACTTTGAGGATGCTATTAAAGACTATCTATGGAGTGTTTGTTCCAGAAGAATAATAAGTAAACAGGGGGATATGGGATATGAAGGAAGCTAAGAATGAGTTGTTACAGTTTGTCGGCGGCGTAATAATGCTTGTTGTTGGATTGTACATATTGTCACAGAAAGTAATGGTGTCTTCATCATATGGATTTTTTCATTATGGGGTGGCAGGTTCTCATCAGGTCTTATTATGGTACCATTAATAATCGGAGTTGTATGGATGTTTGCTACAGGTGGTTCATTTGTATCTAAAAATATTTACAGTACTTTCGGTAATACTTATAATCGCTTCGATAATTGCATCAACAAGAATATGGCTTGTATCTATTACAATGTATGAATGGATTCTTATACTTGATCTTATATTTGGTGGTGCCGGATTGGTTGCAAAGGTATTGTTTGCTAACAATAAGTCAGAAAAGTCCAAGAAAGATAAGTCAGAGCAGACAGGCGGCAGTTATACATCAAGTGTAGATGATGAACTTGATAAGATGAAAAAGAATATGAAGTAAATTTCATTCCCCGCACATGGAGTGTGGGGATTCTTTGCGTTTATGCAACTGTTGATAAACTTTTGATGAAATTGATATAATTAAATGTAATATGCGTATGAAAACGGAGGAAGATTAATGGATATCGCAAAGAAGATAGTTGAAGAGCTGGAGATTAAAGTTACGCAGGTAGAAGCTGCTGTTAAACTTATAGATGAGGGTTGTACAATACCTTTTATTGCAAGATACAGAAAGGAAGTTACAGGAGCGTTAAATGATGAACAGCTGTAATCTTGATGAGAGATTAAAGTATTTAAGAAATCTTGAAGACAGAAAGACCCAGGTCATTGCAAGCATTGAAGAGCAGGGAAAGCTCACAGAAGAGCTTAAGGCTGCTATTACAGCAGCAGAAACAATGGTTCTTGTTGGAAGATCTTTACAGACCATACAAGCAGAAGAGAAGAACAAGAGCAACAATTGCGAAAGAGAAAAGGCCTTGAACCACTTGCACAGTTCATATATGCACAGGAAGCTACAGAAGATGTAGAAATCAAGGCAGCAGAATTTATCAGTGATGAAGAGGGTAAGGAAGTTGCTACAGCACAGGATGCAATAGCAGGTGCATTAGATATAATTGCAGAGCAGATATCAGATGTTGCAGATTACAGAACATATATCAGAGACATCACAATGAAAGAAGGAAAAGCTTGTTGTAACAGCTAAAGATGAAAAGGCTGAGTCTGTATATGAGAATTATTATGATTACAGCGAGGCGCTTTCGACAATTCCGGGACACAGAATTCTTGCAATTAACAGAGGAGCAGATGAGAAGTTTCTTACTGTCAAGGTAGAAGCACCGGAAGAGAGAATATTAAGATATCTTGAGAAGAATATTCTTAAAGACAATGCATTTACAGCAGAATACCTTAAGAACTGTATAGCAGATGCATATGGAAGGCTTATTGCACCAGCTATTGAAAGAGAGAGAAATAAGAAGCAGCCTTTACAGAGACGGCAGAGGATGGGGCAATCAAAGTGTTTGGAAAGAATCTTGAACAGCTTCTCCTTCAGCCACCTATCGCAGGCAAGGTTGTTCTTGGCTGGGATCCGGCTTTCAGAACAGGTTGTAAGCTTGCAGTTGTAGACCCCTACAGGTAAGGTGCTTGCAACTAAAGTTATATACCCTACAGAACGACACAATAAGGTGGCGGAATCTAAGGCCGAGGTTAAGAAGCTTATAGATAAGTACCACGTTAATCTTATTTCGTGTGGTAACGGAACAGCTTCAAGAGAATCAGAGAAGATTATTTCAGATATGATACATGAGATGAATCTTCCTGTTGATTCTGTAATCACTAACGAGGCGGGGGCTTCTGTATATTCAGCAAGTAAGCTTGCAACTGAGGAATTCCCCTGATTTTGATGTGGCACAAAGAAGTGCAGTGTCAATAGCAAGACGAGTTCAGGATCCATTGGCAGAGCTTGTAAAGATTGACCCGAAATCCATCGGTGTTGGACAGTATCAGCATGATATGAACCAGAAAAAGCTAGCGAACACACTTACAGGTGCGGTTGAAGACAGCGTTAATAAGGTTGGAGTAGACTTAAATACTGCATCGGCCTCACTTCTTGAGTATATTTCAGGTATATCTAAGGCAGTAGCTAAGAATATAGTTGAATATAGAGAGACTAACGGAAGATTCACGAACAGAAAACAGCTTTTAAAGGTTGCAAAGCTTGGACCTAAGGCATTTGAACAGTGTGCCGGATTCATGAGAATATCAGGCGGCGATAATCCGTTAGACGCAACAAGCGTACATCCTGAAAGTTATGAGGCAGCAACAAAGCTTCTTGCACTTTTAGGTTATGATATTAATTCAATAACATCAGGAGAACTTATAGGACTTAAGAGCAAAGTTAAAGATTTTGCCAAGATGGCGGATGAACTTGAATAGGAACAATGACACTTGAAGATATCGTTAAAGAACTTGAGAAGCCGGGAAGAGACCCAAGAGATGAGATGCCTAAGCCTCATATTAAGAAAAGATGTTCTTGATATGAAGGATTTAACACCGGCATGATACTTAAGGGAACAGTCAGAAATGTTATTGATTTCGGAGCATTTGTTGATATCGGAGTGCATCAGGACGGACTTGTACACATTTCCCAGATGAGCAGCACAAAGAGAGTTGAGCACCCTCTGATGTTGTAAGTGTAGGAGATATCGTAGATGTAAGAGTTATAGATGTTGATATCCCTAAGGCAAGAATTTCACTTTCAATGATCCTTGATGAAAAAGAGGCAGCTAACAGAAAGTACACTAAGGATAATTCAATAATAAGAATAACAGAAACAACGGCAAAGGAAACAGACAGGACAGAAAGCCTAAGAAGGAAGGCCTTAACCTTTCAGGTCTTGCCAAGTTCATGCATTAATAGGAGTATTGTATGGAAGATAGAATTGAATTCGACAGCGTAATTACAGAGGTGAAAGCACTTAATGATTTCAAGATGTATCATGTTTTTCACAATGTTGGGGGGAGTGTTCGGATATGTATTTGCAGCATTTGCAATAGTTATGTGCGTGCTTGGGGTAATATTCAAAATGTCTCCTAAATATATAGTCATGATGGGGCTTTTGGAGTATTTTTTCTTCTTTTTATCCAATTGTTAATATGAGGCTTGGAACTAAGAAGCAGATGAAAACAGTTGTAGCATTTAAAGAGCCTATGCATTATAGTGCCGGGGAAGACAAGATAATTTGTAAGCCAGGGGTGATATGTCAGAAGAACTTGCATGGGAGCAGATATACAAGATAAGATTCACAGGAAGCAATCTTATTCTGTATCTTTCATCTGTCAGAGCCAATGTGCTTACAGTTAACAGTATGGGTGAGGCGGCAGTTCCTTTTGTTAAAATGTGTCAGAAGAAATTAAAGCCTTTTCAGGTTAAGGTTAATATGGATAAAGCTTGCTAAGGCTGTGGCTTAAAAAGTAAGCAGATAGGAATAATATGGTTAAAGAAACATTTAACGCTAAAGAAACATTTGAAGCAGGATATGAGATGGGTAAGAAGGCTCTTCCGGGGCAGATATACTGTCTAAAATGGAGATTTAGGTGTCGGAAAAACAGTATTTACGCAGGGCTTTGCGAAAGGTCTTGAATAGAAGAGCCTGTCAACAGCCCTACATTTACAATTATTCAGGAATACCATGAAGGCAGACTGCCATTGTATCATTTTGATGTATACAGAATTGGCGATGTTGAAGAGATGGATGAGCTTGGATATGAGGAATATTTCTATTCAGACGGGGTGTGCCTTATTGAATGGAGCACACTTATACAGGAGATAATTCCAGATAATGCGATAGAGATAGTTATAGAAAAAGACCTTGAAAAAGGCTTTGATTACAGGAAAATAACTATCGGGCAGGAGGCAGTATGAGAATATTAGCGATAGAAAGTTCAGCAGTTACAGCATCAGTTGCGATTCTTGAAGATGATACACTTGTTGCTGAATACACAATTAATCATAAGATGACACATTCACAGACACTTCTTCCAATGATAGATGAGATATTTTCAATGGTTCAGTTAAAGCCTGATGATGTTGATGTAATAGCAGTATCAAAAGGACCGGGTTCGTTCACGGGCTTAAGAATTGGTGCAGCTACAGGCAAGGGAATTGCACTTGCGCTTGACAAAAAGATGGTGGCAGTTCCGACACTTGCAGCAATGGCATATAATTTATATGGAGACAGTAGATACATATGCCCTGTAATGGACGCAAGAAGAAAGCATCTGTACAGTGGAATATATACATTTGACGGTGACAGGCTTATTACAGTAAGAGATGTTAATCTTGAGTCATATGATGAGCTTGCAGAAGAACTTGCGGGACTAGATGGACAGGTTGTATTAGTAGGTGATGGTGTGGATGTCGCAGGTGACGTCCTTAAAGAGCAGCTTGGTGACAAATGTGTTCTTGCACCGGCTCATATCAAGACACAGAGAGCCGGTTCAGTAGCACTTTTAGCAAAGCAGATGGCAGATAATGGTGAATATACAGATGCTGATGAGTTAAAGCCTGATTATCTGCGTCCTTCACAGGCAGAAAGAGAGAAAGCACAGCATGAGTCTTAAATATGTGATAAGACCGATGACGGAAGATGATACATTTGCAGTGGAACTGATAGAACAGGTAATATTCTCGCTTCCATGGTCGCAGAAATCATTTGCAGATGCGTGCAGGAATCAGGACAATGTGTATCTGGTATGCGAGGCAGACGGAGTAATAGCAGGATATTGTGGTATGTGGACTGTGCTTGGAGAAGGCAATATAACCAACATGGCAGTATCACCGGATTACAGGCGGTGCGGCATAGCACAGAGGCTTATGCAGTCGATGGAAAATTATGGTGATGACAAGAATGTTACATCATATTTCCTTGAAGTCAGACAGAGCAATCTGCCAGCAATAGCCCTTTATGAAAAAAAATGGGGTATAAGAATATAGGAATAAGAAAAAAAAATTTTATGAAAAACCGGTTGAGGACGCAGTTATAATGTCTAAAAATATTGGGTGAAATAATAGACTGCATAATATATATTGATGTATAATAACAGAAGGAGGTGCGATTAATGCTTGATGTATGTTTACTGGGAACCAGTGGCATGCTTCCCCTGCCGGGAAGATGGCTGACATCGCTTATGACACGTTACAACGGAAGCAGCCTGATGATAGATTGCGGAGAGGGAACACAGATAGCTGTTAAGCAGAAAGGATGGAGTTTTAATCCTATAGATGTTATCTGCTTCACACATTATCATGCTGATCATATAAGTGGTTTGCCGGGGCTTTTGCTCACAATAGGTAATTCTGACAGAAAGAAGCCCTTAACTCTTGTAGGACCCAAGGGGCTTGGCAGGGTAGTTTCTTCGCTCAGGGTAATCGCACCAGAGCTGCCATTTGAACTTAAGCTGATAGAACTTTTACGAATCAGCAGGAGCATTTGTCAATATGCGGATATGAGATAGATGCATTCAGGGTTAATCATGCTGTTATATGTTATGGGTATTCGATTAGTATTCCAAGAATAGGCAAGTTTGATGTAGAGAAGGCGAAAGAACTTGGTATTCCGTGTAGCATGTGGAATAAACTGCAGCATGGAACAGCGGTTACAATAGATGATAAAGAATATACGCCGGATATGGTTATGGGGGGGCAAGAAAAGGGGCTTAAAGTAACATATTGTACAGATAGCAGGCCTGTTCAGATTATATCAGATAATGCTAAGGAATCAGATCTTTTTCATATGTGAGGGTATGTATGGAGAGGATGGTAAGGAAGCTAAGGCAAAGGAATATAAGCATATGACCTTTACAGAAGCGGCACAGCTTGCAAAAGAATGCGGATGTCAGGGAAATGTGGCTGACACATTATAGTCCTTCGCTTGTAAGACCTCAGGATTATGTTGATAAGGCAAGAAAAAAGATATTCCCTGCTACAATAGCAGCTAATGATGGAAGAACAGTTGAGTTGAAGTTTGACGATGAGGGGTAGATTATGAAGAAATACGGAAGGACGATAATTGTAATAGCAGTATTGGTTGCGTTGGGACTGGGGTATTACTATTACCTTGCTAATAAGGATACAGGGAAAGATGCTACTGATATTGCGGCAGATACCAGTGAGGTTTCTGTGCTTATTTCAAAAGATATTATGGCTAATTATCCGGAATCACCTAAGGATGTAGTCAATCTGTATGCAAGAATAACGAAGGCATATTATGATACATCACTTACTGATGAACAGATTGAAGCATTAGGAAAGCAGGCACGTCTGATGTTTGATGATGAATTAAAGAATACGCAGACAGATGCGGATTTCTATGAGAAACTTAAGGAAGATATAGGCAATTATAATTCAACCAAAACACGTATAAGTTCATATGTTATACAGAGTGCTACCAAGACTAAATATTCAACATTTAAAAAGACAGGCAGTATGCATCAATCGCATTAGTGTATTATCTGAGACAGGGTGACAAGCTTATAGATTCACCAACAAAATTCACCTTAAGAAAAGATGATGATGGACACTGGAAGATTCTTTTTTCTGGGAGCTAACTAAAATAGACAGCGATACAGAATAATAGGAGATATAAAATGAGCGAAAAAGATGATGTTCTTATTCTTGCAATAGAAAGTTCATGTGACGAGACAGCAGCAGCAGTAGTAAAGAATGGAAGAGAGGTATTGTCAAATGTGATTAATACCCAGATAGCCATACATACAGAGTATGGTGGTGTAGTTCCTGAAATTGCGTCAAGAAAACATATAGAAAATATTAATCCTGTAATAAGGAAAGCACTTGAAGATGCGGGAGTAACACTTGATGATATAGATGCAATAGGTGTTACATATGGTCCTGGGCTTGTGGGAGCACTTCTTGTCGGAGTTGCGGAGGCTAAAGCAATAGCATTTGCAAAGAATAAAAACCATTAGTAGGGGTACATCACATAGAAGGTCATATTAGTGCCAACTATGTTGAGAATAAAGAACTCGAACCACCTTTTGTTGCGCTTGTTGTTTCGGGAGGACATACACACCTTGTTAAGGTCAACGACTATGGCGAGTATGAAATAGTTGGAAGAACAAGAGATGATGCTGCAGGCGAAGCTTTTGACAAAGTTGCAAGAGCTATCGGACTCGGTTATCCGGGAGGTCCTAAGATCGATAAGCTTGCAAAGGAAGGTAATCCGGATGCAATAGAATTTCCAAGAGCACATGTTGATGATGCTCCTTATGATTTTTCGTTTAGTGGAATAAAATCAGCAGTACTTAATTATATTAATTCTGCCAATATGCAGGGAAAAAGAGATAAACAGGGCTGATGTAGCAGCGTCATTCCAGAAGGCGGTAGTAGATGCTCTTTGTTTCACGGGCAGTAAGGCTGGCAAAAAGAATGTGGAATGGATAAGCTTGCAATAGCTGGAGGAGTTGCATCTAATTCTGCGCTTCGTGCAGCAGTACAGGAAGAGTGTACAAAGAATAACATCAGATTCTATTCGCCATCACCTATATTATGTACAGATAACGCAGCTATGATAGGAGCGGCGGCATATTATGAATATATTAAAGGAGTTCGTCATGGCTATGATTTAAACGCTATCCCGAACCTTAAATTAGAGAACGCATATAATGAATACGGCTATAGTTCTTGCGGGTGGAAGTGGCAGGAGAATGAGTAGTGATATTCCAAAGCAATATATGATGCTTAAAGGAAAACCAGTAATATACTATTCACTGAAAGCATTTCAGGATAACCTGCATATAGATGATATAATACTGGTAACATCTGATCATTACATAGAATATGTAAAAAAAAATATTTTAGATGATACACTTGATAAGGTTTCAAAAGTTATACAGGGCGGCGTGGAACGATATGATTCAGTATGGGAAGGACTGAAATGTATCAAGAAATCCGGATATGTATTCATACATGATGGTGCAAGACCGTGTATAAGCCAGAAGCTTATTAATGATTGCTATGAAGCTGTTGTTGAAGATGGGGCGTGTATAGCAGCAGTACCTGTTAAAGATACTATTAAGATAGCAGATTCAGAAGGCTATGCAGCAAAAACACCGGACAGGAATACATTGTGGCAGATTCAGACACCACAAGTATTTGAGTATGATATAATAAAATCTGCATATAGTAGTCTGTATAGAAGCGGCAGATTTAATGGGGTAACAGATGATGCGATGGTACTTGAAAGATTTGGAGAACATCATATAAAACTGGTGAACAGTGATTATAGAAATATTAAGATCACAACACCAGAAGATATGAACACAGCAGAAATGTTTATAGAGAATATATTTTAATAAATAATTATATTAGATGCAGTATAAGGAGACAGGTATGAGTGGTTTTTCAGTTAAAAAAGAGTTAATGTTGTTGGTGCATTTGCATCATTATGGGCGTTTTATATTTGCATTTTTTCCGTTTTTATAGAATAGAACCGATGGAAGTACTTATACAGCAGGCAGGGAAGCAGGCTGAATCATATGCTTTAACTAAAAATCTGGTGTCATATAATTTTTTTTGGTGTGTTGTGCCTTATGTTGTCTATAGTTGCATTTGGATTATATATATGGAATAGTTCACAGCTTGTAAGAGCTGCTGCGATAATAGTTTCGGTAGTAGATTTTATAAGCCTTTATGCTTTGCGCTATAGTAGGCAATTCTAATATAAAAAGATATCAAATCAATAATTACATATGCTGTTCAGTACAGTGGCTCTGGAATGAAGACCAGTATGTTTGTAAAGACATCCGTAGCATATGGATTTGTGCTTGAACTGATAATGGTGTTAATAATGATAGGCTCATACTGGATTAATGAAATGTTATTCAGACCATATGTATTAGGAAACAAGTCAGAAGCAGCATTAAACCCTCTGGAAGGACTTGTCCTGTAGGAACGGCCAAAGCTAGCTATACAAAGCAGATGGCGGCTCATATGCACATGAAAAATACGGTGTCATCAGAGAGGTTTGAACAATCATCAGAAACATCTGATGAAAAAAATTAAAAAACTTTAAAAAAGCTGTTGACAAAGTTACACTGTGATGATAATATAATCGTCGCTGGTGCGACACAATAAAATAGCTATGGAGAGTTACCGAAGCGGTCATAACGGGGCGGTCTTGAAAACCGTTTGTCTTCACGGGCGCATGGGTTCGAATCCCATCCTCTCCGCTTAAGCTGTTCATTAAACATGAATGGCTTTTTATTTGCCAGAGGTGCTTATGAGCATATTGCACAAAAAAGCTGATGCAAGTAGTGCTGGTGAAAGAACTTGACATACAAGATATTGTCACTTTTGAAAAAACAAAAAAAAAAGTTCTTGACAAACAAGAATGGCAATGATATCCCAATCAAGCTGTCGGCGAGAAAAAGCCGTGGATAACACTTAATAAAGTT
>VOFJ01001984.1_pt1 | contig 20471 bp, 30 predicted proteins | sample 5384081 | NCBI WGS metagenome assembly VOFJ01 (sample SAMN12384729, study PRJNA508395) | human gut metagenome | isolation source: healthy gut I | host: Homo sapiens | reverse complement strand
CTGTGTTTAACCCACGTTTAACATCACAATGATATCGTTTTCAGCAGGGGTTATAGGCATGATACAGACAGGAGGGAGAAGATGGCGGAGGCTCACAGAGGCTGCTTCTTACTTGGTAACCCAAACAAGCCTTGAAAATCGTGTCCTTTTTTGGTAAGCTTGCGTTATCCTAGCAGCAGGGCAGTAAGTGCTTACTGTTCAGGCATAACTGTTCCATTTGCGACCATGACCAACAGAGGCCGGGGACTAATTGGAAGCAAACTTACTAAAGGAGCTGTTTAGCTCTGGTTTCGAGGCTTCCTGTTAGGTGTCTCCAGCGTCGGTGTTACGCCGTACTGGCGTGAAACGATATGAAATATTCTGCTGGCAGGCCAGGCCACTTACGCTATACAGTTATCTCTGTTTCCTGTTCAAATCCGGCACATGAAATCATATTCAACATAAAGCTCTTAATCGGACTGCCGCTGTTTTTTTGCTCTACCAAAGGCAAGCGCAGGACAAAATCTTTAAATATGGCGATGATTGTCGTCTTGCTACCTCGCTTTACTGCTTGCCATGTGAAAAGCATGGACAGCCTTGATGTTGGTTCAGACAGGAGTTTGCCCGGAGCGACAACACAGAACAAGAAACCTTGGAAAAGCAGAAACTTTAAAGGCGATTGTCAAAGGACAAACAAAAAGACGCAGGGGAAGCCGCAGGGAAACAGGCTAAGCTGACCACTTTTCGAAAGAAACTTATTGAAAGGCAATTAATTCAGGGGACATCAATTATCAGCTTGTGAGCTGATAAGACATTTTGAAGAAACTGCGGTGAATTTACTCCAACTACTTTGACGCGACATCAGGCATTTTGCAACTGCTATCATTAAAGAAGACTGCCGAGGAGAGCGAGACAGAACAATCTATTCCGGGAGGTTTGCTAACTCTATCCGCACCAGAGGTATTCGGATGTGCTGAAATCAAACAACCCTGGAAATACATTACGACCGTCTTTCAAGGCGACTGCAAGTGTTTCCGTATCAACAATTTCAAGGTTGCTTATGCCTTGCCTATCCGGCTATGTTCACTGAGGGCGACGATTCTTTAAAACTTCCGTCGGGCATCCACAAAGGATTTATCGCCGTCTCTTTCCGGTTTTGGCGAGATATTTCACCAGACGGCGTAAATCGCGCGGCGAGCTTCGCTTGAAATCCTTGGAACTCTTGACTCATGCCCGCCGATGATGGGCTTCCGAAGCAGGTGCTTAATCTGAAATCAACCCATATCACAGTATCAAACCAAATTAAAGATTGGCACCGAAATGCAGACAACAACAAGATGAAGATTGAGGAACGAAAAAAAGCGGTTAGAAGCGGCTATGACATGGACGCAATCCGTCCGTGCCCACTTTGGCGGCTTGAAACTTTATTTGCGAGGTTTCGTCGCAACGAGCGAAGGTATTTCTCCTTAACGGCGAACTGCGGCAGAGCTTTGGCCAGGCGTTTTTCGCTTCACGGCGGTATCGCGCAACTGCCGCCTGAAACGCCGCCAGGCTTTTATCCGAAATCGCACCGGGATGGGAAAAACCTTATCGATACAGCAGGGCTTACCATCAAGCACCGCTTATTTTCATTCCGCTGGGAGCGCCGGGCGGAGCAGGGAGCCCTGTACGCATGAACGCCCTTTGCAATATGATACTCTGGAGCAGAAGCAATGTAACGGGCTTATCTTGCGGCGGGAACGCCGGAGCGGTGGGATTTCGCCATAAAGGAATGACATTTCCTGGACCGACCAGTATTGCCAATGCAGCAACTTTCCCAGGCAAAGGCGTAAAGCCCAGTGTAAACCCTATGGATATAAACCTTAACTTATTTCGGGACGACCAGGCCGGCATGAAATCTACGGTTATCCTTTCCTCTGTGGCCTTGTCTCATTGGCGGCAAGGAGGGTTTGCAGCCTGTCGGTGAATGATAAGACCGTCGATTGACAGAAGGACTGTAAAATATTTTCGGATACTTACGACCGGCAAAATGCCTATCTTGGGCGACCTTTTGACAAACTATTAAGGCCAATAGACAGGCTTCCCGTATCTTGCCCGGCGGCATTGAGGCCTGTCTGTTTCGGCAGCCTTAACGTATTCAACCACAGAACAACGTGGAACTTTCTTAACCGCTTAGCAACGGAGCGCAACTTAAAGGCCATACTCATTGTGCAAGACAGAATATGCTGGGGCCAACGATAAACCCGCGCGAAAGAAATCACCTATGGACGAAGGTTTCACTTGCTCAGAGGTGGGAGCTTGCGCACAGCGTGCTGAAATTTGAAATTTCCGTAAATGGGCGTATCCCACAGCGGTACGCAGAGCACGTCAAGACCTTTTAGCAAGCACCAATGGAAAAGTATCTTGAAACAACGGTGTCATGCTCAAATTACTGGAAATGGATGAAGTGGAGTGAAGAGTGGTTGAATGAACTGAAAGTACGTGGGTCCTGGGGACAGGTTGGTAATCAGGCTATTGATGAATATGCCTACACTCCCTTGATGGATTCAAAACAGTCTTTTGGTTGATTGACGGCAAACGTCCGATAACACTTAATTCTCCGGGATTGGTACGTAATGATTTTACCTGGGAAGTTGTCGAAACATTGGATATCGGTATAGACTTTAAAGCGTTTAATAACCGTCTTACCGGAATTTTTGATTGGTATCAGCGTGATACGAAAGGTATGCTTATGCCCGGTGCGGAGTTTCCCAGTGTAGTGGGAACGGAAGCTCCGGAACAAAATGCTGCCGATTTGCGGACAAAGGGATGGGAAATTGCGATTAATTGGCGCGATCATATTGGTGATTGGGGATATAATGTTGGTTTTTAATCTTTATGATTCGAAGACTAAAATTACTAAATATGATAATGCGGCTGGATTATTTTATGACCAAAACAGTGCTCAAGATGCAAAACGTTACCGTGAAGGTATGGATTTGGGTGAAATTTGGGGATATGTAACAGAACGTTATTATACAATAGACGACTTTCAAGACGGTTGGCAAAATGGCATTTGGAAATTGAAAGATGGGGTAACAACTATCAAAGGTAATAATAATATCCGTCCGGGTGATATCATGTATAAGAATCTTCGGGATGATCCGGATAATGAGAGTGTAAATCAAATAGATAATGGACGGGATAATGTGAATGATCCTGGAGATCGCACTATTATTGGTAATGAAACGCCACGCTTTCAATTCGGTACAACTTTGGGAGTTAATTATAAGGGTATCGATCTTTCGGTGTTCTTACAAGGAACGGGTAAACGTGATGCATGGTTGAGTGGTGACCTTCGTTTTCCGCTTTCTTTAGGATCATTTGGTACCGTGTATTCTCATCAACTGGATTTCTGGAAACCTGTAGATCCGGAAAACGGAAATTGGAATCCTGTTAATCCTGATGCAGAATTTCCACGTTTATATGATGAGAGTAAAAATGCGGGTTCAAAATAATCGCATACAAACCAAGTATCTGGTTAATGCTGCCTATTTGCGTTTGAAAAATATAACTTTAGGATATACATTACCGAATTTTTTGGTTTCTAAGGTTAGTTTATCTAATGCAAAAATATTTTTTCTGCAGAAAATATCCATACGTGGGATAAACTTCCTAAAGGATATGATCCGGAGCGTCTGAAATGGGGATATCCTTTCTATGCAACTTATTCATTTGGTATTAATGTAACTTTATAATTTGATTGAAATGAAAAAAATATATTATATAATATCTGTTATTTTATCTTTTGTCTTTAGGGGCTTGTAATAATGATTTTTTGGAAAAATATCCGATTGAATCTCAAACTGAAGCTACAGCATTTAAGACATATGATAATTTTAAAACTTATGCTTGGTCTCTTTATTCCATATTTGACAATGCTGAGAAAATAAATGGGGTAGATAATAAAAATAATTTTGTTCAATCTCTCATAACTAATTTTGGACGGTATGAAAAGGTGACTTTAAGGCTGGGTATTTATCAACTTATTCGACGACGGAGAATAATCCCTACAGAAATCAAACAGCAACGACTCCATCCAATGGCGGTGGTTGGGATTTTCAATATATACGGAAAATAAATCTGATGATCGATAATGTTGATAAATCGGATATGAATGAAACGGATAAGGAACATTGGCGTTCGGTCGGTTACTTTTTCCATGCTTACAATTATTTGGAATTGGTTTCCCGTTTTGGAGATGTACCTTGGATAGATAAAGTATTAGGTGAAGCCGATGTAGATATTATATATGGTAAACGTACTCCTCGTAAAGAGGTTACGAATAAAATTTTAGAGCGTTTGCAATATGCTGAACAGAATATTAAGAAAGAGGGTGATGGTCCTAACACAATAAATATTCATGTAGTTCGTGCTCTTATGTCTCGTTTTTGTCTTTTGAGGGTACATGGCGTAAATATCATGGTTTGGGGAATGAGGCCGAATTCTTATCGGAGGCAATTCGAGTATCTTTAGAATTGATGAGAGCATTTCCTTCTGTAGATGATAATTATGATGCCTTGTTATGTAGTGATGATTTGAGTAAGTATGAAGGTATTATTCTTTATAAGAATATGCAAAAAGATATCCTATTGAATTCTGTAGGACATACTGAACGAACATCTTCTGGTAAATATGAGATGCATAAAGCAACAGTGGAGATGTATTTGTGTTCGGATGGAAAACTATTTCTAATAGTTCTGTTTATGATGGTGATAAAAGTATGTACGATGAATTTCGTAATCGTGATCTCCGCTTATTGATGCAAGTAGTTCCGCCATATTTTATGACTAATGGTGTAAATCTTGATTTTTCCCTGAATGGAACAAAGAATGCATCAATTTATGCCGGAGATGACAACGTTAATGAATATGTAGAACTTATCAAAGAAATTTTACCTAATAATGGAGCGAAGCGTCTTCCGGTCTTTAACTGGTCGGGTACAATGAATTGATGTCTCCGAATGTAAATGGACCGGGACAAGCTCCAATGGGATCGCGCTCTGGATATTTTATGGAGACATTATAATTTGTGGGATGCAAACAGTAATATGTCTGCTGTTAATACTTTTGTGATAAACCTTTATTCTATATCGAAGAAGTTTTATTGAATTATGCGGAGGCTATGTTTGAAAATGGGCTGTTCACACAGCAGGTTGCAGATGCGACAATAAATAAATTGCGTAAACGTGCTGGTGTAGCGGATATGAAAATATCAGAAAATAGGTACCGATTTTGATCCTCAGAGAGATATGACGGTAGATCCTGTTTTATGGGAAATTCGTAGAGAACGAATGGTAGAGTTGATGGGGGAAGGTTTTTGGCTTTCAGGATATCAGACGTTGGAAAAAAGGTCCTTGGTACATAAATAGAGATCAAATGGGAGTTTATATTAATAAAGAAGATTATCGGAATGTTAAAGGAGAGATTGTATCGGCTTGGACTAAACTTAAACTTGTGGATCGGAATGGTACAGAAGTAAATGGAAATGAAGGATATTTGCAGCGTTTTGTAAATCCTGCCAAATTGGGAAAAGGTTGGAAAGATCAGTATTATTTATTCCCAATTCCTTTGAATGATTTATCTTTTGAACACAAATCTGGTTCAAAAATCCGGGATGGAATTAATTTAATTATATCGAGATCATGAAAAAAACAAATTTATTATTGACTTCCTTTCTTGAGTGTGTTTCTGGTTTCCGGATGCACAAAGGAAAAAGAATCCAAGCAGCCTAATATTATCTACATTCTGGCAGACGATTTGGGGTATGCGGAATTGGGTTGCTACGGGCAACAACAAATCGAGACGCCGAATATAGACAAGTTGGCGGAGCGTGGTATGCGTTTTACACAAAACTATGCAGGTACAGCAGTTTCGGCTCCGTCGCGTTGCATTACTTTTACAGGTTTGCATAGTGGGCATGCTTATATTCGCGGAAATGATGAAATGCGCGAACGCGGTGAAGTCTGGAGCCATGAAGCGATGCTGGCCGATTCGACATTGGAAGGGCAACGTCCTTTATTAGCCGGAACCGTAACGATTCCTCCGTCCTTAAAGAAGCCGGCTATACGACCGGATGTATCGGTAAATGGGGTTGGGATATCCAGGTTCGGAAGGAACACCTAATAAAATGGGGTTTGACTTCTTTTTATGGGTATAATTGCCAACGTCAGGCGCATACTTATTACCCACCATTCCTTTACCGGAATGAGGTGAGGGAGTATCTTCCCAATCATTTGTTGATTCCGTAAGACGAAGCTGGATGAAGGAGCAGATCCTTATGATGAAAAAGAGCTATGATAAATATACCCAGAAGGTATATAGTTGTGATCTGATGTATGATGAAATTATTAAATTTGTGGAGCGTAGCAAGGATGAGCCTTTCTTTTGGCATGGACTACTCCACTACCGCATGTACCGTTACAGGCTCCGGAGCGATGGGTGAAACATTATGTCGATAGAAGTTCGGGACAGAAGAACCTTATGTCGGAAATAAGGGTTATTTTCCTTGCCGTTATCCTCGGGCAACCTATGCGGCGATGATCAGTTACTGATGAGCAAATCGGTGGACTTGTAAAGAAGCTGAAAGAGTTGGGTATTTATGAGAATACGGTTATTGTTTTTACAAGCGATAACGGCCCGACGTTTAATGGTGGTAGCGATTCTCCTTGGTTTGATAGTGCTAAGCCCCTTTAAATCGGAAGCCGGATGGGGTAAAGCTTCTATCCGTGAAGGTGGAATCCGTGTCCCGATGATTGTCACTTGGGAAGGAAATATCAAACCGGGTACGACGAGTGATCATATCTGTGCATCCTGGGACGTAATGCCGACGGTTTGTGAATTGGCTGGTATTGCTTTCTCCTCGGACAGACGGTATTAGTTTTGTTCCTGAATTAATCGGGAAGAAACAACCAGAACATGAGTATTTATATTGGGAGTATCCCGAGGGAGGCGGATCGAAAAAGCTATCCGTATGGGTAAATGGAAAGGATTGCTCCTGAATATAAAGAAAGAAGGAGAAGGCAATATGATGTTGTTCGATTTGGAGAAAGATCCAAGAGAACAAGTGAATGTAGCTGCTGATTATCCGGAAATTATCAGTACGATGCGGAAAAGATGAAAGAAGCGCATGAAGAACCGATAATTAAAAGATTTGCAATGTAGCTCTTTTAACGGATTTATTTATACATTTGTCGGGACAGATATTTTTTATCTGTCCCTGCTTATATTCTATAATACCTATGAAGGACACGAAAATTACTGATGGCTTGCGGTTTATTATGTGGTAAACAGCAGCATGGCTGTAACGAAAAAAACTTCGGCACAACCGAACATTATTTTTGATAAATATTGACGACCTTGGATGGGCCGATGTCGGATATAACGGAAGTGTATATTATGAAACTCCTCATATTGACAGGCTTCATAAAATTGGAGTCAGTTTTCAGAATGCCTATGCCGGAGCAGCTAACAGTGCTCCCAGCCGGGCTTGCCTGATGACTGGACTGAATACTCCCCGTCATGGTATCTCTACACCGTTGCTCCTGCCGAACGTGGCAAAGCGGAAGACCGCAAACTTATTCCTTGTGAAAATAAAAAGTGCTGGACGATTCGACTTGGCTTTTACCACAGGCATTACGTGCAGCCGGATACCAGACCTGCCATGTGGGAAAATGGCATGTCACGGCCGACCCTTTGAAGAATGGCATGGAGGTGAATATCGGAGGCTATGAGGGCGGACACCCGAAAAGCTATTTTTCTCCTTATAAGAACCCGAATTTGACAGATGGGCCTGAGGGTGAATACCTAATGGACAGGCTTGCCTCGGAAGTGGTTCGGTACATAGATACGGTAAGTCGTGAACGGCCTTTTTTTTCTTGTATTATGCTACTTATGCAGTTCATACACCTTTTGCAAGCAAAACCGGAATTGATAGAGAAATATAAACGGAAACCAGCAACGAAAGCTCATAACAATCCGGTTTATGCGGCGATGGTCGAGAGTATGGATACCGGTATCGGGCGTGTGCTCGATGCGGTCGAAAAAGAATGGGCTGTCGGAAAATACGTTGGTTGTTTTCACTTCGGATAACGGAGGTGTCTACCATATTTCACGTCAATGGCCGCTGCGGGCCGGAAAAGGTTCTTTTTATGAAGGAGGAATACGAGAGCCGTTTATTCTCTATATGAAAGGGAAATATGAAGGGGGAATCACTCGTACAGAGCCGGTTTCGCAGTTGGATTTGTATCCGACCTTGGTTCATTTGGCTGGGGCCGATCCGATAATAACTCCCGATGGCGAAGATTTGTTGCCATTGCTGGACGAGGGAAAAACGACTTATTTGAATGACCGGACGCTTTACTGGCATTTTCCCGCTTATCTAGAGGCGGGAGGACATCCGAATGAAGGACGTGACCAGTTATTCCGTTCACGCCCCGTTTCCGTAATCCTTCAAAAAGGTTGGAAATTAATTGAGAATTATGAAGACGGTACTTTGGAATTGTATGACCTGAATCAGGACCCGTCTGAGAAGCAGGATGTTTCTGGTAAATATCCCGATAAAACCGTTCAATTATATGAACAGCTGAATGTCTGGAAGAAGGGAGACTAACGCTCCTGTTCCGGATCGTTTGAACCCATTGTATAAACCTGAAAACAAGAAATAACCAGTATGAAAGTAAAAAGGATTTAATTTGAATTGTCTGATTGCCGGATTGGCTTTTCCGGCATCAACTATTGCACAAAGCTACTCCGCAACAGCCCAACGTCGTAATCATTGTAGCCGACGATTTAGGGTATGGCGATTTGAGTTGTTATGGAGCCACCCGTATACAGACTCCGGGTATGGACCGGATTGCAAACGAAGGGTTGCGTTTTTACGCAGGGATATTGTACGGCAGCGACTTCCACGCCCAGCCGTTATTCGCTTCTGACCGGGCTATATCCCTGACGAATAAGGATGCCAAAATACTTCCCGGCAATGCGGCTCTGATTATCAATACTCAACAGGTTACCTTGCCGAAGGTGATGAAGCAAGCGGGCTATGTCACCGGCTCGGTCGGCAAATGGCATCTGGGATTAGGTGACGGGGCGGTAGACTGGAACAAGCTGGTTTATCCCGGAGCGAAAGAGATCGGTTACGACTATTCTTTTATCCAAGCTGCTACTAATGACCGGGTTCCCTGTATCTTTATCGAGAATGGGAGAGGTGTAAACCTCGATCCGAACGATCCTCTCTATGTCAGTTATAAGGAGAATTTCCCCGGGGAACCGACTGGGAAGGATAATCCTGAATTACTGAGAATGCTCCCGAGTGTCGGGCATGCCGGCGCTATCGTAAACGGTGTACCTCGAATTGGTTTCCAGAAAGGAGGCAAGACCGCCCAATGGAAAGATGAGGATATGGCAGAGTTGTTCCTTGAGAAGGCGAAAGGTTTTATGAAAGAGAATAAGGATAAACCTTTCTTCCTGTACTATGGCTTGCATCAACCGCATGTACCTCGTGTTCCGAACGAGAGATTCGCGGGTAAGTCGGGGATGGGACCTCGTGGAGATGTTATCTTGGAAGCGGATTGGTGCGTGACCGAATTCTTGAAGGAAATGGATAAGTTGGGGCTAACGGAAAATACGTTAGTTGTTTTCACTAGCGATAACGGACCGGTTCTGGATGACGGTTATCAAGATCAAGCCGTGGAATTGGTAGGGGATCATAAGATGGCCGGACCGCTTCGTGGAGGAAAGACGAGCTTGTATGATGGTGGGACCTGTATCCCGTTCATGCTTCGTTGGCCTGCGGAAGTTAAGCCGGGCGCTGTGTCGGATGCCTTGGTTTACCAGATGGATTTGTTAGCCTCGCTGTCGGCGTTGATCGGACAGACCTATTCTGATAAGGTAGATAGCCAAAACACCTTGCCTGTCTTTCTAGGAAAAGGTGGTAATGGGCGAAAGGAACTTGTCTTGGAAGGTTATTTCAATTATGCGCTACGTGATGGTGATTGGGTCATGATCCCGCCGTATCCGGATACCTATGGTGACGCGGAGGAGGCTGCCTTTGCCGGAAATAGTAACTGTTATCAATTATATAATGTAAAGGAAGACATCGGTCAGCAAGTTAATTTGGCGGAAAAAGAACCTAAAAGACTTCGACAGATGATGATGACCTTCGAGAGGCTAAAAAGGGAAACCGGAAAGATAACGAACTTTTAGTCTTGGACTCTTTATTTTTCAAAATACTCAATAACGTTTTGATTGAAAAAATATTTTTTTAATTTTGTATCCTCAAAACACAAACTAATTTATAAAATATATGGAAAACACTCGTCGTTCATTCCTTAAGAAAGTATCTGCCGCTGGTATTGGTGCCGCAGGCTTGGCAATGGCTGGAAACGCCGGAGCTACAACAACTGCCGCTGAACCCCAAAAGAAAAAAACAGCCGGTAAAGATGATGGTAAATTTACGTTTCGGTTTCATCGGAACGGGTTCTAGATGCCATGAGCATATTAATAATGTATTGGCGATCCCCGGTAATAAGATCGTAGCGATTTGCGATATCCAACAGGGCCCGATCGATAGTACCTTGAAACATATCGCTAAATTTAATGTCCCTGCTCCGAAAGTTTACAAAGGGGGTGAACGTGAATTTGAGAATATGTTGAACAACGAGGAGTTTGATTGCGTGATCATCGCCAGCCCGTGGGAATGGCACGTGCCGATGTCTGTTGCCGCTATGAAGGCTGGTGTCCCTTATGTCGGTGTGGAAGTATCTGCGGCTAACACGTTAGAGGAGTGCTGGGATTTGGTAAACGTTTCGGAAGCTACCGGAAGCCATCTGAATATCATGGAAAACGTATGCTATCGTCGCGACTGCATGGCTGCGTTGAATATGGTCCGCCAAGGTTTGTTCGGCGAGATTTGCATGGTGGTTGTGGTTACGAACATGATTTGCGCGATGTCAAAATTCAACGATGGAACTCATTACAACTATGTACCGGGCAGTCGGTGATCTTGCGTATGGGTCCGACGGCTTTCGCAGAGGCCCAATGGCGTACGAACCATTCCGTACGCCGTAATGGCGATATCTATCCGACTCACGGTATCGGACCGGTGGCAAATTGTATAGACATCAATCGTGGTAACCGTTTCCTTTCCTTGTCCGCTATGGCTACTCAATCTCGTGGATTGCATAAGTTCATCGTGGACAATGGCGGTGAAAATCATCCGTTGGCAAAAGTCCGCTTCAACTTGGGTGACATCGTGACTTCCATGATCAAGTGTGCTAATGGACAGACGATTATCGTAACCCATGATACCAATTCTCCTCCGCCCTTACTCATTAGGTTTCCGTGTTCAGGGAACTGAGGGTTTATGGATGAACGATGGCGATCATGTATACGTTGAAGGAACCAATCCAAACCTCACCGTTGGGATGATTCCGATGAATGGTTCAAGAAGTTCGACCATACATTGTGGTCCAAGCATGAAGCCGAAGCTGCTCAGGCCGGACACGGTGGTATGGACTACGTGATGATGTTCGACTTGATCAACGCTATCCATAACAAGAAACCGGCTCCTATGGACTGCTACGATGCTGCTGCATGGAGCGCTATTTCCGCTTTGTCCGAGATGTCTATCGCCCGTGGCGGCGCATTGGTAGACTTCCCCGACTTTACTCGTGGACAGTGGATTCACCGTCAGCCGGCATTTGCATTGTCTGAATAAGAAAACTGAAATATCCATTAAAAAAGGCTATCGGGATTCCGGTAGCCTTTTTTTTATATAATAGCACAGTAGTCCTACTGTTGGATCACACTACTGTGTCAGTATAGCTAGCACAGTAGTGCTGGTAATATTGACACAATAGTGCTAATAGTGTTGGGGGAGGTAATTGTTTAAACTGTTACGAGTAAGAATTCGGAATGTGGAGTATTGAATACAAAATTAAAAAGTATCTATCTTTGTAAAAACAGAGATAAAATGCGCTTAAATAAGAAAGACATACAATCGATTGTCCGTGTAGCAAAAGAAATTTACGGGGAAGGTGTCGAAGTTTATCTGTTCGGTTCACGAACAGATAACGAGAAACGTGGTGGAGACATTGATCTGTTAGTACGTACTACATCCGAAAAGAAAGGTGTCTTAGCTCGTATACGCATGATTGCTCGGCTGAAACAATTTTTAGGCGATCAGAAAATCGATGTGATAGGCGACCATGAAGAATCGTTGGTTGCAAAGGAGGCATTAATAACAGGTATACGATTAATATGACAAATCGAAAAACAGGAATTGATGGAACGATTGAGTCGTGAATTTGATATTTGCGATCGGCACATTCAACGCATAGATGAGGCTTTAGAGGCTATGCATACGGATATCCCTATGTCTGTTGATAGCTATACGAATTTGGATGAGAACCAAATCCGTTGTATGGATCAGTTTATTTTTCGTTTCTCCCAAACTTCAAGGATGCTATGGGGGCTAAGATTTTCCGGTATGTGTTGGAGTATTTGGATGAAGATGTTTCTGCTTTGCCAATGCGGGATATTCTAAATCTTTTGGAGCGTTATCATTTTATAGATAGTGCAGATGAGTGGGGGATATATTCGGGAATTGCGTAATGAGATTGCCCATGATTATCCATTGATGGAAAATGATATTGTTTCTGTGTTGAATGAATTAATATCCAAGGTGTCGATATTAAAAAGTATTTATAAACGAATGAAAGCTGCTGTTCTGAAAGAGAAGATAGTCAGATTTAATAAAAAACGGAATTTAGAAAAAAACGTCCCGCATCTAAACTATCACATTTGGATGCGGGACGTTTTATCTTTTGTTTTTTAGTCTAACTCTTCTATCTCCTTCAGCCAAAGTGTCGCCATGGCATCGCTCGGCATACGCCAAAAGTCGCCACGGGGAGAGGCTGACGGAACCTACTTTCGACCGTCTGGCAGGCAACTGCGTTTGAATTGTTGTTGGAAGAAGCGGCGGAAGAAGGTGAAGCCATTTCCGGATGGTCTCTTTGTCATAATTGCTGCTGAAAGCCTGTTGTGCCATAAAATAAATCTTGGGGGGAGGAGCCGAAACGCAGGAAATGGTAGAGGAAGAAGTCGTGCAGTTCGTACGGGCCTACGAGGTCTTCCGTTTTCGTTTGATGTTTCCGTTTTTTCGTCGGCGGGTATCAGTTCGGGACTGATTGAGTGTCGACGATATCCAGCAATGTGAGCACGTGAGGCTTCATCCACCCGGTTGTGGGCAACCCATTCGACCAGGTATTTGACCAATGTTTTGGGGATGCTGCCGTTCACGCCGTACATCGACATATGGTCGCCGTTGTAGGTCGCCCAGCCAAGGGCCAGTTCGGAAAGGTCGCCGGTACCGATGACCATGCCGTTTTCCTGGTTGGCGACGTCCATCAGTATCTGCGTGCGTTCGCGGGCCTGGCTGTTTTCGTAGGTCACGTCGTGAACCGATGGGTTGTGACTGATATCTTTGAAATGCTGGAGGCAGGCATCCTTGATGGAGATTTCCTTTAATGTGACACCCAGTGAACGGATAAGGTCGCAAGCGTTGTTGTAGGTGCGGTCCGTGGTGCCGAAGCCGGGCATGGTGATGCCGAGTATCTGGTTGCGTGGGATATTCAGGGGCATCGAATGTCATGACGGTTACCAGCAATGCCAGTGTGGAATCGAGTCCGCCGGAGATACCGACTACCGCTGTCCGAGGAGTGTGTGACGATACGTTTAGCCAGTCCGGCTACCTGTATTTGGAAAATCTCTTCGCAACGTTCCTTCAGTGCGTCGCCGGAAGGGGTGAACGGATGCGGGTCGACAGAGCGGGTCAATACCGGCTGGCCGGAGCTTTCAGACAGGGCGAACGGGATTGTTATTGTTTCACCCCAGCAGGGTGGAGGCGCCGTGCATGAAGCTAGTATTTACCTGGCGGTCGTTTTGCAGGTTCTCGATGTCAATTTCACTGATGACGAGTTGTTCCTGCATGGTGAAGCGTGGGGATTCTTCCAATAGAGTGCCGTTTTCTGCAATGATCCCGTTGCCGGCAAAGACAAGGTCGGTGCTGGATTCTCCGAAACCGGCGGAGGCATAGACATACCCTGCCATGCAGCGGGCGGACTGCTGGCATATCAGCGAACGGAGGTAATGATGTTTTCCGATCAGTTCGTTGCTGGCGGATATATTGACAAGGATATTGGCTCCTTCCATCGTCAGCAGGGAACTGGGGGGATGGGAACCCACAGGTTCTTCGCATATTTCGATGCCGACTTTTACCTGTCCGGCGGTGAAGAGCAAGTGGCTGCCCAACGGATATGTTCTGTCTCCGATTGAGACGGTCTTGTCCCCGTAATTCGGTGGCGGAAGTGAACCAGCGTTGTTCCTGAAACTCCTTGTAGTTCGGTATGTATGTTTTGGGGACTACGCCTAATATCTTTCCGCTCTGGAAAGCTACGGCGGCATTTATCAGTCTGTTTTCCGTCACTAACGGGGCGCCTGCGATTGTGAGGGTATTCAGGTCGGCGGTGTCGCTGACCAGTTTCAATAAGGCTTGTTCTGCATTTTTCAGCAAAGCCTGCTGGGCGAACAGGTCCAGGCAGGTATAAGCCGTTACCGACATTTCGGGGAAGGCAATGATTTGTACGCCTTTGTCCGAAGCCTGGCGCATCAGGCCTTCCATCTGCTGAATATTATAAAAACAGTCTGCCACCTGTACGTGTGGGACGGCTGCTGCTACTTTTACGAATCCGTAGTTCATATGAGTTTATTTTTATAGGATAATATTAGATGATGCAGACCAGCGCAGATTAAATATCTTCTTTGAACCATGATTCAATCTCCTTTTCCATATCTTCGTTAGTGATGTATTCTCCGCGTTCAATCTCTTTTTCAGATTCCGTGATTGCTGCAATCATCTCCTCTTGGGAGTTGATGACACAGGGGCGGGGAGTTTTTTCCCTTATCAGATAAGCGAACTCGGATGTTTTTGAAGAAATGTTTCATTTCTGTTTCAGTGACACCTGCCCCTTCGGCTAGTTCTTGTTCTGCCGAGTTTATTTCTTTATTGGCATCTTCGATACTAAACGCAATAGGAGATAACATCGCATCTTTTTCCTTTTGTCGTGTTGCCGTCATAACGTAAACTCCTTTCTTATATAATGATGGTCCAAAAGTATATAATTCTCCGGGAATATAAAAAGAAGGGAAGCTATACTTCACAGCATGCTCCCTTGCAAACACAAAACAATCAACAAAAAACTACTGTCTGAGTGAGATGATAAGATAAGCCGGGATGCTTTGGAGGGACACCCCGGCTCAAGGAATGTGTGGTCTTATCGGATAAACAATAATTCGCGATACTTCGGCAATGTCCAGATCTGGTCGTCGACAACCAGTTCTAATTTGTCGATGTGGTAGCGGATAGCTTCCAGCATCGGGACGATCTTGTCGTGGTAGGCGATTGCCTTCTCGCGTTCGCCTTCAATCTTGTTAGCTACCTTGCGGGCTTCCACCATTTCATCGACCTTCTCTTTGATGAAGTTGGTGCGGTTGGCGATGTCTTCGATGATCTCCAGGTTACGGGCGGAGGGACGGAGGCTTTTTCTGCCGGGAAGAGGTCCTTCATCTTATATACGTTGTCAATCAGCGAAGACTGGTAGCGGGTGGCGACAGGGATGATATGGTTCATCGTCAGGTCGCCCAACACGCGGGCTTCGATTTGGATTTTTCTTGGTGTACGTCTCCCATTTTACTTCGTTGCGGGCTTCTAGTTCCTTGTGGGTCATGACGCCGGTCGATTCGAACATCCGGATACTGCTTTCCTTCAGGTAGTTGTCGAAGATGAGCGGTACGCTGGTTTCGCAATCCAGACCGCGGCGACGGGCTTCTTCTTTCCATTCATCGCTGTAACCATTGCCGTCGAAGTGGATGGCTTTGCAGGCTTTGATGTCTTTGCGGAGGACTTCCAGGATGGCGGCGAATTTCTCTTTGCCGGTGGCAATCTTTTTGCGTCTACTTCGGCTTTGAAGAGTTTCAACTGTTCGGCTACGGCAGCATTTAGGGCGAGCATGGCGGAAGCACAGTTGGCCTCGGAGCCTACGGCACGGAATTCGAAGCGGTTGCCGGTGAAGGCAAAAGGTGAGGTACGGTTACGGTCGGTATTGTCGATCAGCAGTTCGGGGATACGGGCGATGTCGAGCTTCATGCCTTGCTTGCCTGCCAGCATCAGGTCTTCCGGTTCGCTTTTTTCGAGGGATGTTCCAGGACCTGCGACAGCTGTGTTCCTAGGAAGCTGGAGATGATTGCGGGAGGTGCCTCGTTAGCTCCTAGGCGATGGGCATTGGTGGCACTCGAAATGCTGGCTTTCAGTAGTCCGTTGTGGCGGTAGACAGCCATCAGCACATTGACGATGAAGGTGATGAAGCGGAGGTTGTCTTCCGGTGTCTTGCCCGGAGCCATCAGCAGGCCGATGCCTCCGTGTCGGTTCCCAGTGACCAGTTGTTGTGCTTTGCCCGGAGCCGTTGACACCCCTTTGAAGGGTTTTCATGCAACAGGACACGGAAACCGTGCTTGCGGCTGATTTTACGCATCAGCGCCATGACCAGCAGGTTGTGGTCGTTGGCGAGGTTGCATTCTTCGTAGACGGGAGCTAGTTCGAACTGGTTCGGGGCCACTTCGTTATGACGGGTTTTCAATGGGATACCTAGTTTGAGGGACTCTATTTCCAACTCTTTCATAAATTCCATGACGCGGGTGGGGATGGCACCGAAGTAATGGTCCTCGAGCTGCTGGTTTTTGCTGCTCTCATGGCCCATCAGCGTACGTCCGCTGAGCAACAGGTCGGGACGGGCGGCATAGAGTCCTTCGTCGACCAGGAAATATTCCTGTTCCCAGCCGAGGTAGGAATATACTTTCTTTACCTCCGGGTTGAAGTAATGGCAGACGTCTGTGGCAGCCTTGTTAACGGCTTCGAGGGCTTTCAATAGCGGGGCTTTGTAGTCCAGCGATTCTCCGGTATAAGCGATGAAAACAGTCGGGATACAGAGTGTGTCACCTACGATAAAAAGCAGGAGAGGAGGGGTCCCAGGCGGAATAGCCACGTGCCTCGAATGTGTTCCGGATACCGCCGTTCGGAAAACTGGATGCGTCGGGTTCCTGCTGGATCAGTAGCTTGCCGGAGAACTCTTCGACCATGCCGCCCTTGCCATCGTGTTCGACGAAAGCATCATGCTTCTCGGCTGTTCCTTCGGTGAGGGGGTGGAACCAGTGGGTATAATGTGTTGCGCCCATTTCGATGGCCCATTTCTTCATGCCGGAGGCTACGGCGTCGGCAGTCTCGCGGTCGAGGGGGTACCGTTGTCGATGGAGTCGACTAGTCTGGCATAGGCTTTTTCAGGAAGATATTTGAACATCTTCGCCCGGTTGGATACGTTCTTTCCGAAATATTCCGACGGACGACGTTCTGCCGGGGCGGCTACTTCGGCGGCTCTTTTTCTTGAAGGCTGTTTCTACTACTCTGAATCTTAACTTTGACATAATACCTGATTTTTATAGTAAGTGTTTGTTTTTATTTATATCTGATGGTAACTTATCATAACAAGATGATATTGTTTTTGCTTACAGATGTCAGCCTGTTCTTCCGGCCATATTGAAGCCTGTACCTCGCCGATATGTGCTTTGCGGAGGAAGAACATGCAGAGGCGGCCTCTGGCCGATGCCGCCACCGATGGATTGCGGGAGGCGGCCGTCGAGCAGCATCTTGTGGAACTCCAGGCCGGCACGTTCAGGGGCATCCGCGTTCTTCCAGCTGCCGGCGCAGGGCCTCCTTGTCGACACGGATACCCATGGATGACAGTTCGAAGGCACATTGCAAGACGTCGTTCCAAAGGATGATGTCACCGTTCAGGCCGTTGAAGCCGTCGGAGTTGACCGTGCTCCAGTCGTCATAGTCGGGGGGGCACGTCCGTCGTGTTTCTCCCCGTTTGTCAGTTCGCCGCCGATGTCGATAACGAAGATGGCACCGAATTTAGCAGCTGCTTTGTTTTCGCGTTCACGGGGAAGGATGCCCGGGTACATCTTTTGTAATTCCTCTGCATGGATGAAGGTGATGTTGTCCGGCAGGGAAGGGAGTGATGTGAGGATACTGGTTGTAGACCATCTCCTCGATTTCTTTCAGTAGCGTGTAAATGCAACGTACGGTGCGTTTCAGGTAATCCAGATTGCGGTCTTCCGGACGGATGGTTTTTTTCCCAGTCCCACTGGTCGACATATAGCGAGTGAAGGTTGTCGAGATCTTCGTCGCCGCGGATGGCATTCATGTCGGTATAAAGTCCGTAGCCGGCAGGGATACGGTAGGCCGCCAGTTTCATCCGTTTCCATTTGGCGAGCGAGTGGACGACTTCTGCTCGCCGTTCGCCCATGCAGTGGATGGGGAAGCTGACGGCACGTTCCACCCTTCCGTTCAGGTCGTCGTCGTTGATGCCGGTTCCCCGAGAGAACGAATAAAGGGGCGGTTACGCGGCGCAGGTTCAACGCTTTCGACAGTTTCTCTCTGGAAGCTGGTTTTTTAACATCTGAATCGCTTGCTCGGTCGTTTCCGGTGTAAGCGTCTGTTTTGTAATCTTTTGAATAATCAGTGACATGTGTATATAGTTTAAAATGTTGATTGTCTTTGTCGGTATGGGGAGGAGAGGGGTGTCTCCTTCCCGTATCCTATGGTACCGCACCCGGATGCGGTAGTCTACCTTATCCCGATGATGTGAACCGCCGCATCCCGGTGTGGTAGATAGCCGCATCCGGATGAGGTACTATCGTATCCGAGGGGAGGGACTTTCCGAGTGGTGCGATTCACACCATCCCTTTTCTTCCACATTTTCGAATTTGGTTTTGCGAATAATAGCTTCAATCTTTTCATAACCTTACTTTTTGATAGTTGATAAAAAGGAGGTATAGAGGCTGCCTGCCATAGTCAGGTGTGGTCAAGCGGTATAACATTCTATAAAATCGAAAAGCAGCCCGACTTCTCTATACAGTCCTTTTTAGAGATAACCTAAATCAAATACTTAAATAATCTTTGTTCTTCATTGCGTAGCTGCTTCTGCCAGGTGTCCTCGTAGTACGCAGATGACACAGACGGGCGCACATGAACGTCGTAAAAACATAAGTAGAGCCGTAGCAGCCAAAACTGGTTGCCTGAAAGTCATTGTTTTCATAATGTTTCTCTTTTGTTTATAAAAGCCTATGCCGGTAACAAAAAGCCGGATGCGCCTTTCCTGCTTCGTTCTTATTTGCCCGGAGAAACGTTCGCTCCCTTTAATTGTCAGTCGCTAATTGCAAATCCTTAATTTTCAATTTTCAATTATCAATTTTCAATTCTTCAGAGCCACTTCTTCAGCCTGGCCATAGCTTCCAAAGTGTCGTCCCTGTCGCCAAAGGCGGTGAGTCTTAGATAACCTTCGCCACTCGGGCCGAATCCTACGCCCGGTGTCCCAACGATGTTGACTTCGTACAATAGTTTATCGAAGAACTTCCAGGAGCTGAGACCTTTCGGGGCTTTCACCCAGAGGTAAGGGGCGTTCTCGCCGCCGTACACCTTCAGGCCGCAACCTTGAGGGCTTCTCTCATAATCCGTGCGTTGGTCATATAGTAATTAATCGTTGCCTTTACCTGTTCTTTTGCCTTCCGGAGAGTAAACCGCTTCGGCACCCCGCTGGGTGATGTAGCTGGTTCCGTTGAATTTGGTCGTCTGCCGGCGGTTCCACAGTTTGTTCAACTGTACCCGTTCGCCTCCCAGCGTGAAGCCGTTCAGCTCCTTCGGGACAACCGTGTATCCGCAGCGTACTCCGGTGAAACCCGCTGTCTTCGAGAAACTGCGGAATTCGATGGCTACTTTCTTCGCCCCTTTGATTTCGTAGATTGAGTGGGGGATGTTCGGGTCCTGGATGTAGGCCTCGTAAGCCGAGTCGTACATAATCAGGACGTCGTTTGCCAATGCATAGTTTACCCATTTCTTCAACTCGTCTTTCGTCAGGGTCGTTCCCGTCGGGTTGTTCGGGTAACAGAGGTAGAGTATGTCCACCCTGCGGGCCGGCAATTCGGGCGTGAAGTCGTTTGCTTCCGTGCAGGGGATGTAAACAACATCGCTCCATTTGCCGTCTTCCAATACTCCGGTGCGTCCGCTCATGACGTTGGAGTCTATGTAAACGGGGTAGACCGGGTCGAGTACCCCGGATACTGTTGTCGTGGCGGAGAATATCGCCGATATTTCCGCAATCGCTTTTGGCACCGTCGCTGACGAAAACCTCTCCCGGCTCCAGGAATACGCCGCGGCTGGCATAATCATTCTTGATGATTGCGTCGATCAGGAAGCTGTATCCCTGTTCGGGGCCGTAACCGTGAAATTCTCTGTAGAAGCCAAATCAGCAATACGTAACTGAACGAAGCGGCTACTGA
>VOFJ01001660.1_pt1 | contig 20489 bp, 32 predicted proteins | sample 5384081 | NCBI WGS metagenome assembly VOFJ01 (sample SAMN12384729, study PRJNA508395) | human gut metagenome | isolation source: healthy gut I | host: Homo sapiens | reverse complement strand
TTTGTCCCGACTGGGACGCAATTCTGCCTTGACAGGTCTGTACACAAACTTCACTTTTCCCCAGTACGGCGTTCGCTACATTGCCATTAACGACAACTACGACACCATTGACCCGAACAGCGTAAACAACGATTTTGCGGGCATTAAGAACTGGTTCAACGAGTTTTACGCCCGTGATACCAGCCGCAAGATTCGGGCTGTTCAGAAGGCCAAGGGAGAGCGTGGAGTACCGCTGACGGTCAATGTGCCGTACGGCTATGTGAAAGACCCGGAGAACCTGAAACATTGGCTTGTTGATCCAGAAGCGGCTGCAATCGTGAAGCGCATCTTCTCCATGTGCATGGAAGGCCGTGGCCCGACCCAAATTGCAAACCAACTGTGGGTGGACAAAGTTCTGACTCCCACCGCCTATAAGTTGAGCCATGGCCTGAGTACGAACTCACCCGCCCCGGAAGACCCTTATCGCTGGGATAAAAGAGCAGTAAGTTCCCGATTCTGGAACGCCTGGAGTACACTGGCTGCACAGTCAACTTTAAGACCTATACTAACTCTATCTGGGATAAAAAGAGACATCTGAATCCCGTGGAAAATCAGGCTATCTTCCCGGATACACATGAGCGCATTATTGACGATGATGTGTTTGAAAAGGTTCGGGAGATTCGTAGCCAGCGTCACCGCATGACCCGGACAGGCAAGAGCAGCATTTTCTCCGGTATGGTCTACTGCGCTGACTGCGGTTCCAAGATGCAATATGGTTCGTCCAATCACAGGGACTTCAGTCAAGACTTCTTTGATTGCTCTCTGCACAAGAAGAACGGGAGCAAGTGCAAGGGACACTTCATCCGGGTAAAGGTTTTGGAGGGCCGTGTGCTAAGCCATGTTCAGCGGGTGACGGACTACATCCTCTGTCATGAGGACTACTTCCGCAAGGTCATGGAGGAGCAGCTTCGGGTGGAAAGCACCGAAAAGCTGACTGTCCTGAAGAAGCAGCTTGCCCGGAATGAGAAGCGGATCGCAGGCCTCAGACGGCTGTTCATGAAGATTTACGAGGACAATGTTAACGGAAAGCTTAGCGATGACCGCTTCGACATGATGAGTCAGAGCTACGATGCCGAACAGAAGCAGCTGGAAGAGGAAGTTCTCTCCATCCAGCAGGAAATTGAAGTACAGGAACAGCAGATCGAGAATATTGAAAAGTTCGTCCAGAAAGCGCACAAGTACGTTCATATTGAAGAACTCACCCCTTATGCTCTCCGTGAACTGGTGTCAGCCATCTATGTGGATGCCCCGAATAAGTCCAGCGGAAAGCGGGTGCAGCACATCCATATCAAGTACGATGGGCTGGGGTACATCCCTCTGGATGAACTGGAAGCAAAAGAAAGGCGTGACCGAAGTCACGCCAAATCTTCCCCATTTAGGGAACTTTTGCAAATACTGTTTTATGGGAACTCTGCTCTTGCCACTTCTCCCTTTCCTGTGCTACAATCATCTCAAAATAGGAAAGGAGGTATTTTCATGGCATCACAGTTTCAAATCCGTACCAAAGATATCCCATTGCTCGTTCGTGCGCTGCAATCGCTCGAAGCTGTACCGGATACATGGTTCGGATCTGTAGACGACCCTTCTTTGATCTCTGAAATGAAGAATGCTGCCCGCGCCCTTCCGGTCAAACTGCGGCTCAAGACTCTTCAGCTGTCAAGCCTCGATGTTCTGGCTCTGCAGCAGGCTTGCTGCTATCAGTGTTTAGAGTGCAAGCTTTCAAGGCAGGACTACAAACTGCTGGAAAACTATTCAAATCAGTTCGCAGCACTTCTGGCTTCTGGTAATCTTGGTATGTTACAGTAAATATCTTGCCTTGCGCGCCATTCATAAGCGCTGCTCTCTGTGCCCGCCTCAGGCGGGCTTTTTTTTTGTTTTCGTCCACATTCTCTCTCCTTTCATCTCTCGATCCACAGGTCCAGCCCGGCCGCTGCCATCAGCACACCGGCAAACACCATGGGCGGGTAGCTGATCCACCATCCCACATTGAACACCACCGATCCGATCATCCCGATCAGCAGTGACCACTTCCGGCGGCTCATGCGCTCTTCTCCGGGGTGGTGGGGCGGTCGTCCCGGCTCTCAGCCAGCACCAGCGCACCCTCGATCATGTAGCCAATGCGCTCCTGCGTCTTTGGCGGCAGCTTTTCCAGCTGTTCCAGCATCTCGCGGCTCTTCTTTTCCTTTTCCGACATCTCAATCCCTCCTTGTTGCATATTAGCTTTTCGAGATTGCATTTTGCAACCTCGCAGCTTCATTATAGTCGCATTGCGCAACTCTGTCAAGCGTTTTTTTTGCCTCTAATGTTGCATTTCGCAACTTTTGTGTTATAATAAAGTCAGTTCATAAAAAAGAAGGAGGTGATTTTCATGTCTGCAATCAATGATCGTATCCGCGAGCTTCGCAAGGATAAAGGACTCACCATGGAGCAGTTTGGCGAGGTGATCGGCCTTACCAAAGCCACCGTCAGCCGTCTGGAAAGCGGTGCCGTCAGCGCTACAGAGCAGACTGTCAAGTCCATCTGTCGGGAGTTTGGTGTGTCCGAGGTCTGGCTGCGCACCGGCGAAGGCCAGATGCTGGATGATGCAGCGGACTCCATTTTGGATCGTCTTGCCGCTGAGTACCATCTGGACGACCGCAAACGCGCCATTCTTACAGCCTTTCTTAAGCTCAGCCCCGCCGATCAGGACGCAATTCTGCGCTATGTGAATGGCATCGCTGACGAGCTTGCTGTCCAGCAGCCCGCCAACGATGTGTCGAACATTGATGCCGAAGTCGAAGCCTATCGCCAGGAGCTCCTGGCGCAGAAAAAAAGCGGAGGTCGATGCATCAGCTTCTGCTGGTACAGCAGACGCCAGCTAACATGACAAGAAAAACGGCTCCCGTGCACCGCACAAGAGCCGTTTTTCTGTTGCATGAGCAACAAAAACAAATTTTCCGTTGAATTTTTTTTGGGTATTTTGCCGTTTTCCTTGGTTATTTGTTCCTCTATACTCAAGTAAGAGTTTGGAGGAGATATGTTTGTTTTGGTATTACATCATTGGCGGGTCTGCTGCTCTTTCTCTTATTGTTAGCTATCTGTGGGGCAATAAAATCGGTCATCAGCAAGAGCAGCACTCAAAAGAAGCGGTTGCTGCTAGTTTGGATGCAGAAATCGCTCAAAAGAAAACAAGCTGAAAATAACCTAACCCTTGAAACTGAACGCCTTTTTGAGAATTCGAGATCAGCAGTTCCTTGCTCGTCAAAGAGATTATTCTCAGAAGATTGCTGTACTGGACGAATCTCTTTCTAAAAAACAGAAAGAACTTGAGCGGCTCAATTCAATAGTTGCCGATGCCCATGTCAGTTTAGACCTCCATCGTCAGCAAATTCTTGATGCTCGTATGCGTGACCTTGATTATCAGGAACGCACCCTTGCCGAGCGTGAGAAAAAAAAAAGGAAAATCAGGATTTATTGGATTCTATTCTGCACGCTGACCATTCTGATACGCCTTATTTCGCAAAGCAATATGCCGATTGCCTGTATTTAATCGACCTAAAGATCGCGTCTGAATTGGAGCACAAAGCACGTCCGGCATTTACGGCCGCAGAAAAAGTTCGTGAAATGTCTGGGCAGAAGCGTGTTCTGCAAGAGCAATGCAAACTTCAGGAGTATCAATTAAATCTTTATGAAGCCGCTTTCCCATGGCTCTCTGAATTCAAGGAAATCAGTCCGGAAGATTTAGCATCTGTTGTAAATATTGCTTCTACTCCCGAAAATGAATATTCAACTTTGAAAAAATGGCTTTCTCCCCAAGAATATCAAACTCTTTCAGAAGCCGATCGACTCCAACTTGCGCTTGATCGGTACTCAATCGGCAAAAAAGCAACTGGCAGGTCGGCATTGAATATGAGCGATATGTCGGCTACTGTTACGAGCAAAAAAGGTTATAAGGTTCGCTACTTCGGTGCAACCGAGGGCCTTGAAGATATGGGGCGCGACCTGATTGTCTCAAAAGAAAAAAAAGCTTTTCGTTATTCAATGCAAACGCTGGGCTGCCGAAAAAACGATTCACGAAAAGCACATATTTCAACTTTATGGAACGACTATTTTGCAAGTTATGGAGCATCCTGAATGTCAAGTCTCTGGATTGTTTATCACTACTACCTCCCTTTCTTCTCTTGCAAAATCTTGCGCTAACTACCTTCGCATTGCCGTTGTCGAAAAACTTTCCCTTGAAAGAATACCCTCTCATCAAATGTAATATCTCAAAGGAAGGCGAAAAGATTTACCATCTTCCTTTCGATCAACAGTATGACCGTGTTATCATAAACCCATCAGATGGCGACTGTTATGTGTCCACCGTTCAGGAAGCAGAATCAAAAGGTTTTCGTCACGCTTGGCGTTGGCATAGTTCTTAAGGGAATCCCCGCTGGGCGCTTTTTTGTCCTTCGATCAGCTCAACACGAAGAAGGCCAGCAGAAAGCTGTGGACTATGTAGACGATCTGGTGCTCACAGGCCGTTATAAAAAAATGTGCTGCGTCTGGCTTTGGCAAAGAAGCATAAAAAATAAGCCGCCTTGCCTTCGACCAAAGCAGCCCATTTATGTCTTGTTCATAAAGAAATCTTGAATTTTTATTGCTTGTCAAGCCCCAATTTTAAATTTTTCCGTTGCTCTCGCAACTTTTCGCTGTAAAAATTGTTTACAATCGGCGGGCCAAAGCGTATAATACATGTAACGGAACCCGCTAAGCCTCTGGGTGCATTGCATCTATGCGTATCATGGCGGGTCTTTTTTTATGTCAATTTTTGAGGATGTCCAATATGCCTGAAACAAAATCTTTTTGTACCTATGAACAGCAGCTCCAAATTCTGAAAAGGCGCGGCTTATCAATTGCCGATGATGCTTTGGCCCTTCAGTGGCTTCGGGAAAAAAATTATTATCGCCTGAGTGCCTATTCCCTCACGCTGCGGCACAAAAAAGTCCTTCTACTGGAGAAGATGAATTTTTAAAGGACTCATCTTTTTCTACAATCATCGACCTTTATCAGTTTGATGAACAGTTTCGTGCTGCTATCTCTCACGCTGCAGCTATTGCAGAAACCAACCTCAAAGCCTATATTGCTTACTACCATGCCCGCCAATACGGTCCGGTCGGCTATCTGGATGGAAATCATTTTGAAGATCCCTGGCGGCACGCTAAACTTTTGAATGGCCTTTCCAAATCTCTCGGCTTGCGAAAAGATGAACCATTTGTTTTACACCATCATAAGGATTTGAACGACGTATATCCTGTTTGGGTTATCGTTGAGGTTTTGACCTTTGATCAGGTTTCTATGATGTACCGTAACCTGCTGCCGGAAGACCGTGCTGCCATTGCTCGTGAGTTCTATGGTATTTCTTCTCGTGAATACATTGAAAACTGGACTCATTGTGCTGTTGTTGCTCGCAACATCGCTGCACATGGTTCCCGCTTTTATCATCGACAGCGTGTTAATCCTCCCGCAAGAATGCCTAAACCCATCAATTCTTACGGCACAAAACCATTCGGATATGTATATGCTCTTTGGCATTTACTTCCCATTCCTGACCGCAGCGCATTTGTCAACGCCGTTCATGATTGCTTTATAGCACATCCCTCTGCTCAACTTTCTGAATTGGGTTTTCCTGATAATTGGCTTGATATTTTAACCGTCCATTGATTTTTGAGCGCCCGCCCGGCGCTCCTTTTTACAAACGCAAAGAACCCCTCAGCTGTTTCCAGCCAAGGGGTTCTCTGCTCTGCTGTCTGTCCAAAAGAAAAAAAGTAGGTGGTTCTATCATGGAATGCCTTGCAAATCCCGTCGCGTCTCCGCTTTTCTATTGTAAATCTAATATGATCCTTCTGCAACCCAGAATTTTTTTTTCAGAGGAGGTGTGTACTCATGGCAAATAAAAAAGGTTCCGATGGCCGTTACCGCTTACCGTGTCTGCATCGGCAAAGATGAAACCGGTAAGCCCAAATACAAAAGCTTTTATGGTTCCACCGCAAAGGCAGCGCATGCTGCTGCCGAAGCTTACCGCACAGCACTGGGCAAGGGAATGGATCCCGCCCAATCCAAAGCCACTCTTGCCACTTTGTACGATAACCTGATTTCTGCCAAAACAGCCAAAGGCATCGGGCAAAAGAGTCTCGACCGCTATGAAGACAATAAAAACCATTGGGGTCCGCTTCTGGATCAGCCTGCAGCAGACCTTCGCACTGCCGACTTTCAGCGGGTCCTTAACTCTCTGGCCCAGTGGCACAATGGCAAACCACCACTGTCCCACTTCACGCTGTCCAATCTGCGCAGCAGCGCCAAGGCTGCCTATGAACTTGCTATCCCAGAAGTGGTACAATACAATCCCATAGTTAAAACCACCTGCCCTGCCGGTGCTGATTCTGAGCACCGTGAGCCTGTCACAGAGGAACAGCAGCAGTGGGATCCGCGAAACGCCTCACCGCGCCCAGCGTGCTGCCATGCTACTGCTTTTTACTCAGGCCTCCGCCGCGGCGAAGCTACCGCCCCCTCACCTGGGCCGATATCGATTTGAAAGAAGCCACGATCACCGTTCACAGCGGTTATAATTTCAAGGATAAAAAATCAAGGATCCCAAAACAGAAGCGGGCGTCCGGGTCGTTAATATTCCAAAGATCCTTGTGGACTATCTCAAAACTCAGCAGGACGATTGCTTGTATGTACTGCATACTGTAAAGGGCCACCGCATGACAGAGCAGGCATGGAAAACTCTGTGGAGCAGCTACATGGCCGATTTGAATGCAAAGTACGGCTATCACGGCGAAGAAAGCAAAAAGCGCCCAGGCGGCCTGCCCATGCGCATTGAACCCTTTACACCTCACCAGCTGCGGCACACCTTTTGTACCCTGATGTACTTTGCCGGGGTCGATGTTCTCACCGCCCGCGATCAAATGGGTCATAAGGATATCAGCGTCACCCTCGGCATCTACACTTCTCTTGACAAAAAATTCAAGAAAAAGAAGATCAATCGTCTGGACTCCTATCTCAAAAAAACAGACCGGCTAATTTGTAGTGGCGCAAAAGTGGCGCACATTGTTTATATTTTATCGTATTTATGTGTTTTATTCCGAATTCCTTGCCCGCTCGTAATGAGCAGGTCGCCTGTTCGAATCAGGTCAGTAGCTCCAAAAATCCTACGGATTTGCGTTGAAAGTCGCAATGTCCGTAGGATTTTTTGTTTATATTTTGGTGTTTTCAAAAAACACAGCGCAAAACCCAACGCTGCCTGCAAAATGGCGCAAAGAAAAAAAGCACGCCAATACAAACGTATCAGCGTGCTTTTTAGTGCGGGTAGTGGGGGTCGAACAACAAAAAATGATTGAGTGACGTCAAAAGCATATCTGCAACGCGCCTAAACACTTGCTGAAAAGGTAGTTGGGTTGGTTTGTAACCCATGTGTTTTGCTGCACATTTACAAAAAAAGAGTGTTACCAAAACTGTTACCAGAGTCAGGCCTGTGCCTTTTTGAATGCCGCGGTGGTAGCGGTAGCAAGATCTTCCCTCTGGCCGTCCAGCTCGTGGCGGTAAACCCCTGCGGTATCCATGTTCTTGCTGTGACCGACCAGCATCTTCAGCTGGCTGTCGGTCAATACGCCGGATTCAATGCTGACGAAAGTGTGCCGCATCTCATACAGCGTGACCTGAGGCTCAATGCCATTGTCACGCTGGTACTTCTTCCAGCGCTTGAATAAAGTCCTCTGGTTCTGGATCTGGAACAAAGGGGTGGTATAGTTCAGCGGGATACCGGAAGCCTTCAGCAAGGCCACCTGCGCTTCGTATGCCTCACGGGCTTCCTTCCCCATGTCGAACGAACGAATAGCGTTTTCATTCTTTCCGGTGGTTTCCTCATCCAGCCGGTTGATGCTGCGGCGCAGATTGACCGTGTTCCCTTTGACGTCACCATACCAGAGCCCCACAAGTTCACCGGGGCGTACACCTGTAGCAACTGCAAACCGGTAGGCATAGATATACTCGTCAAAGACCAGCTTGCCATAGTAAAGGCGGGTGTCCACATCAAACAGGACTTTCAAAGCGGTCGGCTGTAAGATCTTTTTTTTCTTCCCCATGCGGGCATTCTTCGGGATAGACAGCTCAGGGAACATCGTACTGTACCTGTTCCGGCGGCACCATTTCAAAAAGCTGATCTCCGTTGAGCGGATCGTCATAAGGGTCTTACGGCTCAAAGGCTTGTCGCTTGACCTACGCTGACGCTCCTTTTTAAGGCATCGCTTTTTTGAAAGACAGATTGATGGCCTTTTGCAGATCGCCTTCGGTCAGCTCGTCAATGCGGATGTCCCCACAGACAGGCAGAATATAGTAATCTCCGTATTTCTTGCACTGCTCAACATAGGACGTGCCGCAGGTCAGCTTCAGCTCTTCTACCCACTCTGAATAGAGTGCAGCCACCTTCTTCCTGCCGTCCCGGATGCTGTCATCAAGCCATGCATCCGCTTTTTTGCATTTGCTTCGCGCTGGCCTGTGCGGCCCGGCGTGCTGCTGTAAAACCGTTTGCGGGTGCCGTTCTTCTGAACCGCGATGCACCAGCGCTTTTCCTTCTCGACCCAAAAACGCCGTGTTGACTCGTTTTTTTCATAAAAATCCACCTCCATACACAAGGGTACACTTTGACAAGCCTGCCCGGAGGTGGTATCATAAATCTGTACGGTTCCCCAACTGTACGATCTGTGATGCCATCCGGCAAGCAGATTCACTCTCCCGGCGTTGGCGCGCCGGGGAGTTTTTTTATTGCTACCCGTCCATGTTCCAGCATGGGCGGGATTTTTTATTTTTGAGCCAGATCAAACAGATATGCGCTTGCTTCTCCAAGCTCAGACTTCTGGCCGTCTGTCATGTAAGGCAAATACGGTTCAAATGCCTGATGATATTTTTTTCGGCCCAGTTCTGTTTTGCTTTTTGCTGTTTTCAGGCCCTCGATTTTTGCCTGATACTTTTCTTCTGTACGGTGAATGATTTCCTTTTACAGAATCATCCCGGAAGCTAAGACTGCGATACTTTTTCAAATCAGCTGTAGCGCTTACCGGTGCACCGTACTTTTTGCACTTTTCAAGTTCCATCAAGCGTCCAACGCAAAAATCATATCTTGTAAAAAGGTAGCGGGTTCCGTGGTCGTCTGAAGGATTTTGGCGCTTTCCTGAGCCTGCTTCAGAAACTGTGGAGCCAAGACCCTTGCATTCGCACGAGAATCCACAAGGTCAGTCTGCCCCATCCATTCAGGATTAGGAGAGAGTAGAGTTGCGCAGGCTCATTCACTTCATTTACGTTTTCTTCTGTCATGCAGCTTTGCTTTGCATTGCATTTCGATCTCGGACGAGTAATGGTATTGAACACCATAAAAATCAAAACCATTACAAAGAACGGAATCGTAAAGAAGAAGAACAAGACCAGCAGAAGAAGCATTCCTGTTGTTCCTGTTGTTTCTGTTGCCGCGCCCCCTTTCCAACTAGAAACATAGTTGGAAGAATTGCCCCCCACAACACACGAAGCAATCAATTGTTTGTTCGTAAGGCTGGTTCTTTCCCCAGCTGTCAGAGGTTGTGTCGATATTCTGCCGACTTCTTCCCCGTTTTGCTTGACCGAAAGCCACGCGCGAGACAGCGTTGGTCGTTCTGGTCACGCTCCTATCAAAGGACTTCATGGTCTGGGCATACTTTTTGGAATGCCCAACAGATTTTCTACTTGACATGACAGACTCCTCTCCAACATCATATATCCCGGCAGAGCCCCACGGCCTTGCCTTCAATGACAACGGCATTCATATCTTCCCGGCTGAGGATGATGCTGCTGAAAGCCGGATTTTCCGGCCGCAGTTCAATGAAGTTCTCGTGCAGATAGACATGCTTCAAGGTAGCTTCTTCTCCGATCCGCACAGCAGCAATCTCGCCGTTCTCCACCTCCGGCTGGCTGCGAATCGCCACCAGATCACCGTCGTGGATGCGGGGCTCCATGCTGTCGCCCTTGCAGGTCAGCGTAAAGGTGGAGTGCCAGCGAGAAGGTACACAAACCATCTGCTCTACATTTTCTTCCGCCGTGATGGGCGTCCCACAGGCGATCCGGCCTACCAGCGGCACCCAGTCCATCTCCGGCATAGGCTGGAAGCCCGGCGGAATAGGGCGGGAGGTCGTAGCAGCGGGCGCATCATCCACAATTGCACTTTTGGGGATGCCGAAATAATTTGCCATCTTCTCTACAGCACCCATGCGCGGAATTTTCGTTCCGAGTTCCCATGTGGACACCGCTTTGTCACTGACGCCTGCAATCTTGCCAAGTTCAGCCTGTGACAGGCCGTGCTCCAATCGGATTTTTTTAATATTTTCAGCGATGCTCAATTGAATCACTCCTTATATGTAGAGATTACACCAAAAGTAGAGAATTGTCAACATTCAACCAAAAAACTTTCTACTTTAAGTTCTTGACATTCTACTAAAAGTGGAGTATAGTGTTCTCAAGCCAAAAATGAAAGGAGGTGTAAGTTTGGGATTCACCGTTAAACAAGCCCGCCAGTACGCTGGTTTCACGCAGCGTGAAATGGCGGAAAAAGCTTGGCATTTCGCGCGATACATACCGCAAAATCGAGCAATCGCCCGAATGTGCCACTGTCGCCACTGCGAAAAGAATCAGTGAGGTCGTCGGCATCTCGATTGACCAAATTTTTTTTCGCCAATAAGTCTACTTAAAGTAGATCACGCAAGTTCATTCAATGGGAGGTGAACCACATGGACAACAACAAAAAAGCCCAGCGAACCTGCGGAAGAGGGAACGCTGGGGGATCATTCATTATATGCGTAGCCATCGGCCGCCCTGGTGGCTGTATTGACGCCAGCCATTCTGTGGGGTGTTACGACTGTAATTGCAGCCACAGCGATATGGCTGAGATAATGAGCGCCGCAAAGGGCCATTAAATTTGACAAAATGATGCCCGTCCACTCTCTGAAGTTTTCTTGCCGGTAGCGAGAATCTTCTTTTTTCTTTCAAAAAGGCGTTCTGCATTTTTCTTCTTATCAATGTAGTCTGCATAAAGCATTCCATCTTCTGTAACCACGAATTCGTCATCTGACTTTGAAAGCGCATACGGCACCAGAAAACCGAGTTTTTACCAAATGTCCTGCAACGACTGGGTGTAAACGCAGAACGGCTCCGTATCGTGCCGATTCAAGATACTGCAAGTCATTGTCTGATAGTACGATTTTGTCAAAGTCTGTCATATTTTGTCATCTCCCTTCCACCCAAGTATAGCACGGAAAGGGAGCCACCCACAAGGAGGTACATATTCACCATGTTGAACCCATCAACCATTCGCGGCACTTTCAAGCAGATCCCGTACTGGAAGCTGCGGGGCCGGTTCCACAGCTGCGGCTACCGCGATCAGGAAGTGGCCGAGTACATCGGCATTGGCCGGGACACCATGAGCGGCAGGATGCACGGACACAACCCGTGGACAAGCACGGAGATTACTGCAATGTGTGAGCTGCTGGGTATCCGGCAGAATGAAATCGGAGAGTATTTCTTCCCGGCAATCGCAAAGGAGGAAAAGACCGCATGAAACCTTACACCCTTGCATCCGAGCGGGCCGCAGCGCCCACTGGATGCGCGTACATCGCACCGCTGTTTTGGAACAAGTGGTTCCGTTGGGGCGGTAGTCAGGCATCTGGCTGCTACCAGCTGGGCGGACAAATCAAGGATGAAAGCCACACCGGGCTGCAGATTTTTGCTGATGGCGAATGGCACCCGGTCATCGGATGGGCATTGGACGACTGCAGACCCGCAGTCAATTGTCTTCAGGAGGTAGGAGCATGAAACTTGAAAGTGAATACGTTCTGCGGTCTGCCGCTATTTTGGCGCATTCAGCGCTTGATGATGCCAGTGCTGTAAACTCTGCGCTTCAGTATGGCCCGGGACGCCCGACCAGATGGCTGCCGTAAAGAAAACTGCTCAAGCGGCCGATGATGCAATCGATCATGTGCAGAACCTTCTCTATATTTTAGCTGATTTGGAGGGCATATCCTTATGAAAATCAAATCCGGCGTATGGTACTGGCTGGCCGTGGCCAGCGGGGCCGTGGGCCTGCTGTACGGCATGGGGCTGGAGGGCAGCTTCCAGACCGGCGGCACCGTTTCGGATGCCGACTTCACCACGGCTATGGTGCTGATCCTGCTGGCGGTGTTCTTTTTGCCCGGCTGGGCTTTGCCGCCCATGACCGGGAGCAGCAGGAGCGCCGCAAGGTGCACCGGCAGCCCCGGAACACCGTAAAGAGCGGCAGGAAGGTTGGCTGAGCATGAGCGACTTCAAGACCTACACCCGTATCTGCGTGGACTGCGGCAAGGTGCTCTGCAATGTCGGACGCTCTGCCCAGCGCTGTCCCGAATGCGGCAAAAAGCACGCCAACGCTCAGAAGCCTTGAATGGGATCGTCGGCGCAATGAAGAACTGCAGGCCCGGCGTCAGGGCCTTGCCGCTGAGCGCAGCAGCCTTGCCCTTCACGCCGAGGTCCGCGCCGCCGAAAAAGCCGGCCTGAGCTACGGCAAATACATGCTGCTGAAAATGCAGGCAAACAAAAAGCCCGCCGGTGCGCCAACACCGACGAGCCCAAAGGGTGATGGAATTTGAAAGCCCCATCACCCCGATGATATCACAAAATCGGAGGTTTTACAATGAAAGGAATTTTGATCGAACCGGGCAAAGAGCCGGTAGTCACCACCCTGCCGGACAGCCTGTGGGCCATTGAAAACCGGCTGGGCACCCGCAGTGAGATGATCGTGCTGCCCCGCACCCCGGCGGTGCTGTTCGTGGGCCGGTACGATGGCCCTATCCAGCCCGCCAGCCTGCTGAACCGGACGTACCGGGGCCGCCAGCTTTACGGCCCTATCCTCTGCTACGGCTGGAAGGGCAACAACATCCAGCCCATGAGCAAGGATGTGCAGGCCGAGATGCTGGATCGCCTCAAGGACACGGAGGTGCGGGTATGACTACCTATATCTGCAAATGCGGACGGCGAGTGAAGAAATCCACCGATGCCAGTACCACTGGCAACCGTCTGTCTGGCAATGCACCCGGCCATGAGTGCTGGGGATGCCCCTACGCCATGCCATACGGAAACTTTCAATGGGACGAAAGTGCCAAAACTGTCGCCCTGGAGACTCGGGGCTACGAGTGCCGGATGAGCAAGACCCTCACTTATGCGTCAGAGTTCGCTGGCTCTATCAAGGATAAATGCACCTGTCGAGTGCATAGTCTGGACTTCGACTTTCTGTCTCAGGTCTCCGCATGGATCAAAGACACTTATCCAGACAGAGAGATTTTCAGCTCATTTTCCACAGATATTCGTGCATCGGACTATGGGTCTGACGGGCGCTATTGCCTGACAATCACATGCACTCAGAATCTGAAAGGTGTTTGCCGCAAAAAGAGAGTTGTTTGGTCAGTTTTTTCAACCCGGATGGAAGCCGCAAGGACATGACACCGCAGCAGGAAATGGAAAAGATTCTTGCCGACATCAAAAAAGCAAAGGAGATTCTCTCATGTGTATCTGCCCCGAATATGGAAGCTGCTGCGACTACAGACACCCCTGCTGTGATGACTGCCTCTGCCACGGCGGTAACGCCGACCATCTCGAAGAGCGGGGCGGATGCAAACGCATCGACCCCCGCGACATCCCTGCAGAACTGCGAGTCGGCCCCCGTCGCATCGGTGGACGGTTCTTCTGCACCACTTCTCTCAATGACTGGTGGTGCCCCGCAGGAGAAGCCCCCTGACTTTCATTCGGGAGGACAAGTGCCCGGAGTTTGATTATTCCGGCCTGCCTGAACAGACCGTGGCGACCCTGCATCTTGCAGAAAACGGATATCTTCACGGCAAGAAACTGGCTGAAAAGGGTCTTGTTTACATGGGTGACAACATTGCACTGGCACACGATGAGCTGTGCGGAGTTGTCGCACAATGCGACAACTCGAAGCACGGCAACCGTGGAGAGGACAGTTTCCGTGCATGGTGCCTGCACATTGGCATCACCAAAGACAGCGCCTACCGGCTGCTGCAAGTCTCCGCACTGCTGGCGGACAGCAGCCCCCGGCAGCAGGCCATTCTGGAAAGCTTGCCGCCCACCCTGCTGTACGCCGTGGCAAAACCCAGCGCCCCGCCGGAGCTGGTGGAGAAGGTCAAGAACGGTGAGGTCACCACGAACAAAGCCTATCAGGATCTGCTCAAGGAAAACCAGCAGCTCCGCACCGACCGGGTGGAGGCCATGAACCAGGCAGACCGGGAACGAGCCCGTGCCGACCGGGCCGAATCCGAACGGGACAAGGCCCGTGCAGACCAGCTGAGCACCGCCAAGGATTGCAACCGGCTGGGGCTGAAGGCCTCACAGGAAAAAGACCGTGCCGACAAGGCCGAAGGCCCGGGCCAAGAACGCTGAGGGCCAGCTTTCCGGCTCCCGGCAGGTGGCCGAAGCGGCAAAGCTCCGGGCCGACAAGCTGCAGGAAGAAAATGCGGCCTTGAAAAAGCAGCCCATCGCCGCCGTGGTGGATGAGGAGGAAGTGGAACGCCGGGCAAACCAGCGGGCCCATGACATCGCCGAGGACTTAGCCGCCGAGAGGACCGCCGACCTACAGGCACGGCTGGAACAGGCCTCTTCCGGCAGCGAACAGGATGCCCGCGATGCCTACGACAGCATCATTCTGGCCGGCCGTTCCATCACAAGCATCGTTCAGTCCGCTAAAATGCAGTTCCGCAAACTGCCGGACGACCAGCGGGAGACCGCAATCAACCAGTTCGTTCACACACTCGCATCCATCCGCTCAAGGGGAGGTATCCGCATGTCTGTAAAGATCATGGCCTTAGAGGCCGAAAACATCAAACGCATCAAGGCCGTTGCGCTTACGCCGTCGCCCACTGGGCCTGACCATCGTGGGCGGCAACAACAATCAGGGCAAGACCAGCGTGCTGGATGCGCTGGCGTGGGCCCCTCGGCGGCGACCGTTTCCGCCCGGACGCCGCCCAGCGGGACGGGGCCGTGGCTCCCGCCCACCTCAAGGTCAGGCTCTCCAATGGCGTGGTGGTGGAGCGCAAGGGCAAGAACAGCACCCCTGACCGTCACCGACCCCACCGGACGCCGCAGCGGCCAGCAGCTGCTCAACGCCTTCATCGAGCCGCTGGCGCTGGATCTGCCCCGCTTCATGGAAGCATCCGACAAGGAGAAAGCCGACATCCTGCTCCGGATCATCGGCATCGGCACCGAACTCCACACCCGGGATCTTGAGATCAAGGCCCTGTACGACAAGCGCACCTTCACCGGCCAGCTGGCCGCGCAGAAAAAGCACTTTGCCGAGGAGCTGATCTCCTACCCAGATGCACCGGAGGAGCCGGTCAGCGCCTCCGACCTCATCCGCCAGCAGCAGGAAATTCTGGCCCGCAACGGCGAGAACCAGCGTCTGCGGGCACAGTACACAGAGCTTGAGCGTCAGGAGCAGCAGTGTGTGGCCGAACTGAAACGCACCCGTGAACGCATTGCCGAGCTGGAACAACAGTATCAGGAGCTCGACGCCAAGCACACCCGCCTGTTCAATCAGCGGAAAACCGCTCAAAAGACCGTCGCCCAGCTTCAGGACGAATCCACCGCCGAACTGGAAGCATCCATCCGGGATATCGAGGAGACCAACCGCAAAGTCCGCGCCAACCTCGAAAAATCCCGGGCCGAGGACGAAGCCGCCCGGTATGCCAGCGATTACGACAAGCTCACCGAAGCCATCACCCGGAAACGGGCCGACCGCATGGCCCTGCTGAACGGTGCCGACCTGCCCTGCCGGAGCTGAGCGTGGAGGACGGCGCCCTTACCTATAAAGGCAAACACTGGCGGGATATGTCCGGCAGCGACCAGCTGCGGGTGGCCGCGGCCATCGTCCGCCGCCTGAACCCGGACTGCGGTTTTGTGCTGCTGGACAAGCTGGAACAGATGGACATGACCACCCTGCAGGAGTTCTCCGCATGGCTGGAAGCAGAGCACCTGCAGGCCATTGCCACCCGGGTCTCCACCGGCGGCGAGTGCCAGATCATCATTGAAGACGGCATGGTGAAGGATGCCGAAACCACCCTGCCGCCCGTCACCGAAAAGCCCCAGCAGAAAAGCGGGACGAAAGGAGCGTTTTAAATGAGCAAGTATGCCATCACTGCCGGGGTGCAGGATTCCCCGGTCAAGACCGTGCTGTACGGCCCCGAGGGCATCGGCAAAAGCACCTTTGCCTCTCACTTTCCGAACCCCGTGTTCATCGATACCGAGGGCGGCACGAAGAAGCTCAACGTGAACCGTCTGCCGCAGCCCACCAGCTGGGCAATGCTGATGGACGAGGTGGCCGAGGTGCGCAAGGGCAGCATCCCCTGCGGCACGCTGGTCATCGACACCGCTGACTGGGCCGAACGGCTGGCCATTGATGCCGTCTGTGCAAAGGCCAAGGTGGACGGGCTGGAGGGCTTTGGCTACGGCAAGGGCTACACCTACCTGAAGGAGGAGTTCGGCAAGCTGCTGGACGCGCTGGAAGAGGTGCTGAACACCGGGCACAACGTTCTGATCCTTGCCCACGCGGCCATCACCAAGTTCGAGCAGCCGGACGCGGCGGGCAGCTACGACCGCTGGACCATGAAAACCACCAAGCAGGTGGAGCCGCTGATCCGGGAGTGGTGCGACATGCTGCTCTTCGTCAACTACCAGACCGTGGTGGAAAAGAGCGGCAGCGCCCCCAACGCAAAAAACAAAGGTGACCGGCGGCCGCCGGGTCATGTACACCACCCATCACCCCCTGCTGGGACGCCAAGAACCGCTTTGGCCTGCCGGACGAAATGCCCTTTGATTATGCCGGTATTGCCGCCTGCATCCCCGGCACCACACCTGCGCCCGCATCGCAGCCGGAACCGCAGCCGCGCCCCCAGCCGAAGCCCCAGAGTGCGCCGGAAGAGGACATCCTGCCCGCACCCGCACCGCAGCCGGAACCGCCCGCCGAGACGGTGCCCAAAGCCCTGCTGGTGCCCGACCTGATCGCGTTGGGTGTGCCGGAAAAGCTGGCCCCGCTCATGAGCGCCAACAACGTCACCCCGGAGGAGCTGCAGGCTGTGGTGGGCAAGCGGGGCTATTTCCCCGAGGATATGCCCATCCGGGACTACCCGGCCGATTTCGTAGAGGGCTGTCTGGTGGCCGCATGGCCCCAGGTGCTCCAGATGGTGCTGGACAGCCGTGACCTGCCGTTTTGACCCTCTCACCGGGCCCGTCCGCCCTGCGGCGGCGCAGCCCCGGAGCTCCCCCGAAGGGGGAGCCAAGAATCAAGGAATTATTATAAAGGAGATATATTATGAACGACATGAATACCACCGACCGCGCCTTGGGCTGGGATGACGAATTTACCAACGGAACAGCAGGAGTTCGTGCTCCTGCCCGAGGGCGATTATGCCTTTGAGGTCACCGGCATGGAACGTGCCCGCTTTGAGGGCAGCGCCAAGCTGCCGCCCTGCTCCATGGCAAAGCTGACCCTGAAGATCTTCGGCGGGGCCAAGGGCGACACCACCGTCACCGACCGCCTGTACCTGCACACCAAGACGCAGGGCCTGCTGGGGGCTTTCTTCGAGAGCATCGGCCAGTGCAAGCGCGGCGAGACCTTCCGCCCCCGCTGGAACGAAGTGGTGGGTGCCCGGGGCTGGTGCCGTCTGGGCATCCGGGAGTACACCAAGCAGAGCGGCCCCAACGCAGGCAAGACCGGCCAGAGCAACGAAGTCATCCGCTTTCTGCCGCCGCCCCAGCCTAAGGCCGCACCCGCGCAGGGTTGGACACAGGGGGCGTTCTGATGGGGCAGGAACTGAGACCCTACCAGCAGCAGGCCCGTGAACGCATCCACGCCGAGTGGGAGAACGGTCACACCCGCACCCTGCTGGTGCTGCCCACCGGCACCGGCAAGACCATCGTGTTTGCGTCCGTGGCCGCCGATCAGGTGCGGGCGGGCCACCGGGTGCTTATTCTGGCCCACCGGGGCGAGCTGCTGGAACAGGCAGCGGACAAGCTGCAGCGCTCTACCGGACTTGTCAGCGCGGTGGAAAAGGCCGATGCCACCTGCCTGAATACATGGTTCCGGGTGGTGGTGGGCAGCGTGCAGACCCTGCAGCGCACCGCCCGGCTGGAACGCTTTCCTCATGATTACTTTGGCACCATCATCATTGACGAGGCCCACCACGCCATCACCGACGGCTACCGCCGCATCCTCGACTACTTCGGCAGCGCCAAGGTGCTGGGCGTCACCGCCACCCCCTGACCGGGGCGACATGCGCAATCTGGGCGAGGTGTTCGACAGTCTTGCCTTTGAGTATAAGCTGACCGATGCCATCAAAGAGGGCTATCTGTGCCGCATCATGGCCCCAGACCATTCCGCTGAAGCTGGACATCACCGATGTTGGTTTTACCAGCGGCGATTACTCGCTTGGACAGTTGGGCACTGCACTGGACCCGTACCTGACCCAGATCGCCGCCGAGATGGCCCAGCGCTGCAAAGGCCGCAAAACAGTGGTGTTCCTGCCCCTCATCAAAACCAGCCAGAAGTTCCGGGACCTGCTGAACGCCAAGGGCTTTTGCGCCGCCGAGGTCAACGGCCAGAGCGCCGACCGCCGCGAGGTTTTGGCCGACTTTGATGCCGGGAAGTACAACGTGCTGTGCAACTCCATGCTGCTCACCGAGGGCTGGGACTGCCCCAGCGTGGACTGCGTGGTGGTACTGCGGCCCACCAAGGTACGCAGCCTGTACAGTCAGATGGTGGGGCGCGGCACCCGGCTCTCCCCGGGCAAGACCGACCTGCTGCTCCTCGACTTTTTGTGGATGACCGACAAGCACGAGCTCTGCCGCCCGGCGGATCTGGTCTGCGAGGACCGCGCCGTGGCCCGCCAGATGACCGAAAATCTGGCCGAGAGCGGCTGCCCGCAGGACATCGAGAAAGCCGCCGCCGAGGCCAGCGAGGACGTGGTGACCCAGCGGGAGGAAGCTCTTGCAAAGCAGCTGGAAGAACAGCGCCGCAAAAAGGCCAAGCTGGTGGACCCGCTGCAGTACGAGATGAGCATTCAGGCCGAGGACCTTGCCGGGTATGTGCCGGCCTTTGGCTGGGAAGCAGGCCCGCCCACCGAACAGCAGGCCGCCGCGCTGGAAAAGCTGGGCATCCTTCCGGACGCGGTGGAGTCGGCAGGCAAGGCCAGCCTTTTTGCTGGACCGGCTGCACAAGCGCCGGGACGAAGGCCTCACCACCCCAAAGCAGATCCGCTGTCTGGAAAAATACGGCTTCCAGCACGTGGGCAGGTGGAGCTTTGAGCAGGCCAAACACATGATCGACCGCATTGCGGCAGGCGGCTGGCGGGGTGTGCCCAAGGGCGTTAACTCCCAGCACCTACACGCCGCCCGCAGAACCGGCCTTTCCGGATAGCATCTTTGGATGGTAATACGAATGGAACATGAAAATGAACTCAAAGAAGCGCTGGACTTCATCTCCCCGGCCTCCCTGACCTATGAGGAATGGACGATGGTGGGCATGGCGCTGAAGGATTCCGGCCTGCCCGTCACCGTCTGGGAACAGTGGAGCGCCCGGGACGGGGGCCGCTATCACAAGGGCGAGTGCGCCAAAAAGTGGGAGAGTTTCCACGGCAGCACAAAAAGCCTGTCACCGAGAGCAGCATCTTCCAGCTGGCCTACAGCCACGGATGGAGCGGCCCCGCGGGCCACGCGCTGGACTGGGGCGACGAGCTCTCTGCCGGGCCCGGTGCACAAACCGAGGGCCGCGTAGTAGATCCCCGGTGGGTGGAAGCCCACGAGCTGGATCTGCCCGCAGAGTGGCACCCGGCAGAGCAGATCAAGCGCTACCTGCAAGCCCTGTTTGAGCCGGAGGAATACGTTGCTTACGTCACCGAGAGCGACCGGAAAGAGGACGGGCGCTTTTGCCCCAAACGGCTGCTCCTGTCAACTGACCGCCGGGCAGCTCATCATGGAGCTGGATCATTACGGCGATGATATCGGTGCTGCCCTTGGCGACTACAACCCCGGAAGCCGGTGCGTGGATCTGCTTTCAACCCCATGGACGGCACAGGCCGCCGCAACGAGAACGTGACCGACTTCCGCTACGCCCTCGTGGAGTGCGACAACATGGAGCTGGGCAAGCAGCAGGCCATCATCCGGCAGCTGGAACTGCCCTGTGCCGCGCTGGTCTACCGGCGGCAAGAGCGTCCACGCCATCGTCAAGGTGGATGCCCCGGACTATGCCGAGTACCGCAGGCGCGTGGATTACCTCTACGCCGCCTGCCAGAAAAACGGCCGACCATCGACCAGCAGAAATCGCAACCCTTCCCGCCTTTCCTGAGCAATACGTGTAACTGAACGAAGTATTTTGA